>TARA_R110002050_G_scaffold412_1_pt1 | contig 44583 bp, 38 predicted proteins | sample TARA_R110002050 | Tara Oceans TARA_R110002050 (sample SAMEA4396988) | marine metagenome | biome: Polar Biome; feature: [DCM] deep chlorophyll maximum layer (ENVO:01000326); material: water (ENVO:00002006), including particulate matter (ENVO:01000060) such as... | depth 25 m
TTGTTTTAGACCCCGTGTCAAACCATAGGACGATGAAATAGAGGGGCAGCGGCAACGAATAGCCAGGCAAATCTGCAACCTTTGGTCTGGGGCCCGTGGGGTGATAAGGGGCAATAGGATACTTCAAGAATTACACTGTATAGGTATAGGCATGTTCATCGTAAATGAATTGGGGGGCATAGCCAGTCTGTCTTGTTCAATAAAATTTTGTAGGGGTTAAAAAAATAATTTTTAACTTATTGAAACATATCCAAGTAATATTTATATATGTGATACACATTAATTTTATATTAGAGATAGAGATGAAAAGAAAATATTTAAACTTGTTTATATTGATGGTTTTTTTTTCCATATCAAACAATCAAACCGTAAATGCGGCAGCAGCGGCGGCGGCTGGAGCTAGAGCAGTCCCTATATCAAGAGCAGTCACTGGATTTCCCCAAGAGGATCGTTCTGAGCAGGAAAGTCTGTTCAACCGAGGGCCAGTAAAAAAGGCTGCCGAAATATTTGGAAGAATCGGGGCTTATGAATTAGGTATCAGCGGTTATTCTCTCGCAGGATTAGAGGAATTAATTAAAAAAGATCCTGCAAAGCTTCCTAGACCTCAAGGCTCTCTTATAGCTTTTCATGGGCCCGATGGAACATATGATAGAAAACGTACCTCAATGGATTTTATTAGAGACTATTTATCAACTTTTGGACGCAAAGCAACATCTCTCTATGTAATAAGACAAGCACAAGAAATTAAAGAATACGGGATGCATTGCTATTATACATCTTTATTAGATAATTTTAGAGCTCTTGAAATACCTGATATGCCGACTGGTTTTAATATGTTTAGAGCAGAATCCGAAGAAATCAAGCCCTGGCTTCATAGGCTCCGCCGAGAATACACGGAGAATCCTGCACATGAACTGATGGAACATGTTCGTTGGATAGCCCAAGAAGAATTTTGGGCAATGTATAACATGAAAGAAGCCCTACAACAAAATCCCACTACATGGACAGCAGAAAATTTTTCTTTGTTTCACATGTTTAATAAGATTCCTGATCCTGTGATGAAAGAGATCATGCGTGTTATTACTTTGGACTCAGTTAGTAAAGTTTGCTTACTATGGGATAATTTCTTACAACACTTCACCTACAACGCAGCAGACAGCGAAAGAAAGCCCTCACAATTTATTCGTTGGTTTTATAAAGATTATTTTTTATTTAGAAAAGGTATCATTATAGAGGAGGCTTTACATTCTCCCCCTGGTTTTACTGAAGAGCCTCAAACAAAAGAAGATGTTTTAATTTTTTATAGCTATATTTTGGGACAAGCCTCTATGGTTCTTCATTCTGAGGAAAGTACATTATTTGGCCCAGACCCTTTACTACGAGAAGGAATACAAGCCCATTTACTTAATTTTGGGATAGATAAAGGGACAATGGAATGCGCTTCAATAGCACCTATTGAAGAAAGAAGGAAAAATAAATTTTTAACTCCAAATAAACAAAGAGTTAGATTGGCTAGCGAAGGATTATTTCCTTTATTTGCTCTTTTAGAAAGGCTTCCTGTTACAATATCAAAAAGGCGTGAAACTATGGTAACGGCTGCTAGTTTATATGATCGATATTTTAAAAACCCTTCTGCTTTCGGTTTACTGGTTCGCCCCCCTGCTGTAATAGCAGCTGACGCAGAAAAAGCAGATCCAGAAAAAAGTGCTGGAGGACTTACTCTAGAAGAAGAATCTAGTCAGAAAGTAGCAAGCCTTACTGCAGCCATCGCAGAAATTAATAAAAATCTTAAAAGGGCAATTAGGGAAGCCAAACAAAAGGCTGCAAGAGTTAGAAGAAAAGAAAGCGCTGCAGCAGTCGCGGAAGAAACTGAAGAAGAAAGAAAAAAAAGAATAGAAGAAGACAGAGAACAAGCAGAAAAACTTCGTGCGGAACAAGCAAAGCTTCAAAAAGAACTTGAAGAAAAACGTAAGCTTCAAGATGAAATTTCAAAAGAAAATGCCCGCCTTACTGAGGAACGTCGTGCACAGCGTGCTCGTTCTATAGCTGGATTAGGGGGCGCAGCTGCAGCTGCTGGTGCGTCAAGTGAAGGAACAGGGAAAAGTTTTACAAAGGAAGAAACTGACTTACTTAGAGACTCTATGCCAACTGCCAGGATGGAAATATCTACTAAAACAAAAAATCTTATAGATAAGGTAATTGAAGGCACTGCCAAAATAGAGGAAATTAAAACTCTATTTCAACAATTAAGATATGTTGTAATACTTAGTAAAGAGGGATTTAGAGTAAAATATACTGAAGCAGGGCAAGACTCTAGGATGAAAAATTTTCACCGGGAACATGATAGGGATAAACGAGATAGACCTTCATGTGACGCAGCTATGGACCTTCTAAGACTTGGTGGATATATCGACTAATAAAATGGGCTTGTTGTTGTTATAAGATTTTATGTATATAGTTCAATAACAATAATGAAAGCGGTTTTATCCATGTCAATTTCGGCGGATTTATTAAAATGGTATGATCAACATCATAGAAGGCTTCCTTGGCGGGCCAACCCAGGGGAAAAGCCAACCCCCTATTATGTTTGGATCAGTGAAATTATGTTACAACAGACCACTGTTCCGACCGTTATTGATTATTTTAACCGTTTTATTCAAAAGTGGCCATCGATTGAACATCTTGCAACAGCATCATTAGACGATGTCTTGCATGCGTGGCAAGGACTGGGATATTATTCACGGGCCAGAAATTTACATAAATGCGCCCAATTTATTGCATCAGATTATGGGGGAGAAATCCCCAAAGAAGAAAAAGAACTTATTAAATTACCTGGCATTGGCCCTTATACTGCCGCTGCGATTTCTGCCATTGCTTATGATATTCCTGCGCCTGTTGTCGATGGAAATATTGAACGTATTCTTTCAAGACTTTATACATTAGACACCCCACCCAAACAGGTAAAAAATAAATTAACAGCCTATATGAATACACTGGTTCCAAAAAAACGCCCGGGGGATTTTGTTCAGTCCTTGATGGATTTGGGGTCTTCTGTTTGCACGCCCAACAATCCAATTTGTGCCACCTGCCCTATTCAACCTTACTGTCAGGCTCATTCAAAAAATACTGTAAATAAGTACCCTGTTAAACCAGAAAAAAAAGAAAAGCCCACAAAACACGCTTATGTATTTTTGCTATTTAATAATGAAAATAAGGTTTTATTGGAAAAAAGACCCGCAAAAGGATTGCTGGGTGGGATGATTGGCTTTCCAACATCGAAGTGGTCGACGACAGAACCCTGCATAAAAGATTTAAAATCATCAACTGGAAAAAATTTAGCCATCACCCAAAATAAAATAAAGCACACATTCACACATTTTCACCTGTTTCTTACAATCGTCATCGGCGAAACAAAAAAACACCAAAGCGGTCTTTATGCCCACCCCAATGAATACGCTGAATTTGCCATACCAACCTTAATGAAAAAAGTCTGGAAAAAGTTTAAAGCTGCGGAATAAGCTGGACTAAAACTTACCCCGCGGTGGTTATCTCTCGGTATCTCTCTCTATAACTATGCCAAAGATTTTCATTAGAAACTTATGAATATTTCGCATGAACATATTTTGTTCTATTTTTAATAGGATAAAAAAATGACTTACTTTTTTAAGAAACTTGATCATTTGTCAAAAACATTATATATTTCAGCCAATAGCCAGTATCGGAGCGTAGCGCAGTCTGGTAGCGTACTACACTGGGGGTGTAGGGGTCGCAGGTTCAAATCCTGCCGTTCCGACCATTTTAATAAAAAAACAGCCTATAAAAATGTGGATCCCTTTAAAATCTTGTGATATTTTAACCGCATGAAAATAATTACTTATAAAAATGATTTACCAGATAATTTCGGCACCCCTGAATCGATTGCGATTGATTCAGAAACAATGGGTTTAAACCCCTTTCGTGACCGCTTATGTGTTGTTCAATTATCAACGGGTGATGGGGTTGGACATCTTGTCAAATTTGACAATGTGAAACCATTGCACGCGCCCAATCTTTGCAAATTGCTGTCCAATGAAAATGTCCTTAAGATATTCCATTTTGGGCGTTTTGATATTGCGATGATCAAACAACATCTTGGCATTACTTGCCGGCCTGTTTATTGCACAAAAATTGCCTCAAAACTTATTCGTACTTATACCAACAAACACAGCCTGCGCGAATTATGTTCTTTATATGCGAAAGTTGATTTATCAAAACAAGAACAAACATCAGACTGGGGGGCTGAAACCCTAACAGAATCGCAAGGAATTTATGCCGCCAATGATGTTTTGTACCTACACAAAATAAAAAAGGAGATGGACCTTCTTTTAAAAAGGGAAAATCGCCAAGAAATTGCCCAGCAATTATTTAATTTCCTACCAACTGTTGCAGAATTAGACTTGCTTCGCCACGAAGTTGGTGATATTTTTGCCCATAATTAATCAAGAGAATGATATGACAAAGAAAACTGTTAAGATTAAATTTATCGATCAAAATAATAATGAACATCCCATTAATGCGCCTGTTGGCCTATCAATTTTGGAAATCGCGCATGATAATAAAATTGATCTTGAAGGCGCCTGCGAAGGATCTTTGGCCTGTTCAACCTGTCACGTAATTGTTGATGAAGAATGGTTTGATACACTAGAAGAAGCATCAGAAGATGAAGAAGACATGCTGGATTTGGCCTTTGGATTAACCCCCACATCCAGACTTGGATGCCAAATTATTATCACAGAAGAAATGGAAGGCTTAACTGTAAAGTTGCCTGCCGCAACCCGCAACATGATGATTGAATAGTCCATCATGAGGTGGACAGATATCTATGATATTGCCATTGCGTTAGAGGAAAAATATCCAGATAAAGATATTCTTGCAACGCGCTTTACTGACTTGTGGAAATGGGTGTGTGACCTGCCTAACTTTGATGATGATCCCAAAAAATCAAATGAAAAAGTTCTGGAAGCCATCCAAATGGCCTGGCTGGACGAGAGAGATTAGGCATTAACTTCTATTATACTTCTACAGTACCCACTTTTTATGCTACATTATTTTTTAAGAGATTATTATGAAAAGCACAAAAATTATACTTGCCAGCATCTTTGGGAATGCTCTTGAATTCTATAACTTAACTTTATATGGATTTTATGTAAGCATTCTGGCCCCTTTATTTTTTCCATCTGAAAATCCAACATATTCCTTGATTGCAAGCTTAAGTGCCTTTGCCTTTGGTTTCTTTGTTCGCCCCTTGGGTGCCGTTGTTTTTGGCTATATCGGGGATAAATTCGGTCGACGACTGGCTTTAAGTTTATCCATTTTATTTATGGGCGTCCCTTCCCTTATTATTTCCGTCCTTCCCAGCTATGAAAAGTTGGGATTTTTTGCACCCTTGTTACTTTTATTCTGCCGACTTTCCCAAGGTCTTTGTTCTGGAGGGGAATTCAACGGTGCCACCATATTTGCATTAGAACACGTTGGTAAAAATCGACCTGGATTTGTTGGGGGGTTAATTGTTGGATCTTGCTTGTTCGGCTCTTTGATTGCAACAGCAATTTCCCTGTTTTTTAGTCAAGATATATTTCCCGAATGGATTTGGCGCGTTCCATTTTTCATTGGCGGTCTTGCCAGCTTTTTTGGCCTTTATATTCGACGTCAAATTGATGAAAGCCCCGAATTTATTAAAGCTGAAGATCAAGAAAAAATTGCCAATAGTCCTTTAAAAAGTGCCGTAACAAAACACTTAAGGTCCTGCCTACTTGTATTTACAATTGCCTCTTTTGACGGGGCATTAACGTATACACTTGTTACATTTATGATTATTTATGCAACAGAATGCCTGGGAATTTGTCACTCAAATGCCATGATTCATAACTTTTTGGGAATTGCTGCTTGTATGGTTGCCTGCCCTTATGTTGGACATTTGGCCGATAAACATAAAATAAAAAACATTCTTTTGACAGCGACAATCTTTATTTTGATCTTGATCTATCCTGTCTTTCTTTTGATCCAATCAAAGACAATGATGGGCAATATCATGGGCAACATTGTACTGGGGCTTATGGTTGGTGCAATTATTGGGGTACAACCCCTTTTCTCACAACGTTTATTCCCTGTGCAAGACCGCTATACAGGCATCGCTGTAAGCTATAGCTTAGGTCTTGGCCTTATGGCCGGCATAACCCCCATCATCTTAACCATGTTAGTTAAAGAATTTTCGTTATTTAATTCCCCAGCCTATTACTTAATGGCCTTTGCTTTCCTATTCTTAATCATAATAAAAAACACACGATTGAAAACAAAGTAAAAATCGTTTAAAATTAAACAAATAAATTATAAAAATAAGCAGGGCAATGGTAACTTCGAAACAAGATATTCTTAAGTTTTGGTTTCAAGAGGCCGATTCAAACAAACTGGATGCGGCAATGAAACGGTGGTTTGAATCAAACAAAGCATTTGATTCAGAAATTAAATCAAAGTTTTTCAGTACTATTGAAGATGCTTTAAATGGGAAATTAGATAGCTGGACAGAAACAATTGATGGAAGTCTTGCCTTAATTATTGTCTATGATCAATTCACAAGAAATGTCCACAGGGGTTCTGCGGCTTCCTATACTGGGGATCGGCGCGCCCTTAGCATTGCAAAAAATATTATTTCCTTAGGCTATGATAAAAACCTACCCCTATTACAAAGATTGTTTCTTTATCTTCCGTTTATGCATGCTGAAGATAAATCCATACAAAGACAATCCCTTGAACTTTATACAGATTTATCAAAAGATGCCCCATCAGAAGTTAAAAAGTATTTTGATGGGTGCCTAGACTTTGCCAAAAAACATAAAGAAATTATTGATAAGTTTGGTCATTTTCCGCACCGAAATAAAGATCTTGGACGTGAATCAACAAAGGAAGAACTTGAATTTATAAAGAAAAGTGGGCGTGGCTTTTAACCAACGCCCGTATTTTTTAGTTTAAGCTTTATATTTGAATTAAGCGTTTACTTTGCGATCATACTTAATGAAATAGAACCCGGCCGCCCCTATGATTAATCCAGCAAACAAGCTCATCATACTCATATTAAAAGCATATTCGCCATAAAAAGGAACGCCCTCTATTGTCTTACCATCCCAGAAAAATTCCAATAAATTCCCGAAAAGAATAGGATAAATAATACCACTGATCATGTTAATCATATTAACAATCCCAATCATTGTGCCACCTAACCAAGAGGGTGAACGTTCAGTCACCATACCAAAAACCAAAACTTGATAAGCGCTGAAAAACCCTATAAGAATCATGGAAATGGCAACCTCTATAAAGCCTAATCTTGTAAACATAATAACCAAAGATGACAATGCCATAACAACCCCACTTAAGGCAATCAATTTTGAATATGATTTATAGCGCTCTACAATAAGGGCAATAAGGGGCCCACCAAAAACCATACCACCATATATAATACTGGTTGAATAAGAAGCATCTTCACTGCTCCACCCATAGGCTTGCGTAAAGAATGTTGTGCTGAATGAACCCGCAAACGAATAAAGCGGGCCTGACAACAATGCCCCAAATATGGCTATTTGAAGAATTTTATTATCAATCATAACTTTCCAAGCTGCCTTAAATTCAAATTTTTCTGGTTTATCTTCTATGAAATTCGAAGGATTTCTTACGAACGTCACAATAAGAAAAGCAATTAAAATTCCAGCAATAGAAACATAGAATAACGAAGCTTTCCATCCAACTAATGCCATTAATGTCTTAAGGGGAAAGCCGCCAAAAACAGCGCCAATTAATCCTATCGCAACTGTAATCCCAACAATTCTGGAATATTTATTTTCGTCAAACCACATACGGATAAGCTTTGATGTGGATATAAAGGCACCAGACGCCCCTGCCCCAAGCATGAAACGACCAATCAAAACTGTCACCCAACTTTCTGCAATAGACATCAAGAAAATCCCGCTGCCACATAACAGGCACAAGGCACTTGCAACATATCTTGGTCCATACAAGTCTAAAAGAACACCACTTGGGATTTGCATCAAGGCATATCCCGCATAGAACGCTCCGACCAGCAATCCAAATTCCGCAGCTTCAATTTTAAAATATTGCTGTAGGTCGCTTGCCATGACATCCGGGGAAACCCGCGCAACAAACTGATAAAAGAAAAAGGCACACATAAATGACCACATATATAGAGATCGTGCTTTTATAGACATTTTAAACTCCAAATTTTAAACTTAGTTTAATTCTTTTGATTCCTTTTTAGGAACCCTATACGTACAAATCTTATGAAATTATATTAAGTGAAATAGGACAGCAGCAGCTGCCACGAGCATCATGACCGCGCTGTGGATAGTAATATTTTTAAATGTATTTATATTACAGTAATTCATAATCTAACATAATATGGGTTGAGTTCAGGTAAAGCAAGAATAAATTTAAAAAAATAAAATATACAATTGGTTTATTGAACAAACTTATTACATAAAGGAATAAGCCAGTCTTTTTCTTCATCCAAAGCATCTATTAATTTGTCTTTAATAAATTCATGATAACCCCTTAACCAGTTTTTTTCTTTTTCATTCAACAGGTCAAAATTAATTAAGTTAGGATCAAACGGAACACAAGTTAATGTTTCAAAACCATATATTTCGCCTTCTGAATTTTTGATTTCTATGGACTTAACCATCACAATGTTTTCCAATCGAATACCATAATGATTTTTTTTGTAATATCCTGGTTCATTTGATAAAAGCATCCCTGGCACCAATGGCACTGGTGAATAACGCTTACTTATACCTTGGGGTCCATCATGCACCCCCAAGTAACATCCAACACCGTGCCCTGTTCCATGACCATAATCCAGGCCAGCATCCCACAAAGGTTGACGCGCCAAAGCATCCAATTGCATCCCACTTGTTCCTTTGGGGAACTGGGCTGTTGCAACGGCAATATGTCCTTTTAAAACGCGGGTATAGTTGTCTATTAAATCTTGTGGTGGTTTTTTCGTGCCAACCCAAGCAGTGCGCGTAGTATCAGTTGTACCATCCAGATATTGCCCCCCTGAATCACACAAAAACAAACAGCCGTCTGTAAATTTTTGATTGCTTTCTTTTGTTGTATGGTAATGGGCAGGCGCTGCATTTTCATTAATTCCGGCAATGGTCCCAAAACTTAATTGTTGAAACAGATCTTGATCTTGGCGGAATGAAAGATTTTTTTCCATGGCAGCATATTCATCAGCGCCCTGCTCCACGGCATGATGATCCAGCCAATACAGGAACTTTGTTAAGGCAACCCCATCGCGGATTTGACAGTTCCGTGCGCCCTTTTGTTCTGTCACATTGGTAATGGCTTTGGGTAACTGACAAGGATCTTCGCCAAAAATTATATGATTCTGATCTTTTATTTTATCATAAATGGCATAAGGCGTTTTCTGTTGATCCAATAAAATTGATTGATCCTTAAGGGTTTGTAAAAATTCTGGAAAATCGGTCAAACTTTTATAGATAACATTTTTCAAATGAACAGCCGGGTCAACTTGTTCAGAATTACAAAATAAAACAACCTGCCCCGCCTTATCCATAAAGGCATAAGATAAAAATATGGGGGTGTAATCCACATCGTTCCCGCGCAAATTTAACAACCACGCAATTGAATCCGCCCGGCATAAAACCACCCCGTCTATATTATTTTCTTTTAAAATATGGGCAATTTTTTGGCGCTTGTCCAAGGAAGATTCACCCGCATATTTCAGCGGATAATCAAGAATCGGTTGGGCTGGAAGGTCTGGTTGACCTTCCCAAACTGCATCAATTAAATTTGTATCAGTTGGGATAAGATCTGAATTTTTACTAAATAGTTGCTGTTCACGGCAAGTAAGTGTCCATGGATCAAAGCCTATTTTCTTCCCTGATTGCTTGGCTAAAAATTTTGAAATATTCGCAATAGAATAATCTTGGATTTGAAAATCTTTTTGATTTACTTCGGTGTCTGCCTGAATGGTGTAACGCCCATCAACAAATAAAACTGATTCTTTTTCAGTGATAACCAAAAAACCGGCAGACCCTGTAAAACCAGAAAGCCATTCAATTCTTTTATAATAATCTGGCATAAATTCATTTTGAAAAGCATCTGCCATGGGAATCAAATACCCCCCAAGGCTTGCTTTTTTTATATGATTTTTTACTTTCTGTAGCTTAGGCATCTTTTGACAAAATTACAGTTGACCACCCATCCAAGTGAAAGACTTTTGCAACCTTTAAACCATGTTCTGCATGGGCTTGAACCACTTGTTCTTCTTGTTCTTCAAGCAATCCTGAAAGAATGGCATACCCGCCCTTTTGCAGATGCGCGGCCAAGTCCCCCGCCATATCACACAAGGGTCCGGCCAAAATATTGGCCATAATCAAATCATATTGATCATCTGATTTTAAGGGAACATATCCTGTTCCTTCAATAATATTGATCAGGTTTTCCACTTTATTATCTTTGGCATTATCTGTGGCAGTGGTTACTGAAAATGGATCAATATCAATACCCAAAACGGAAACTTTAAAAAGCTTTACAATCGCCATTGATAAAATACCTGACCCACACCCAACGTCTAAGGCTTTTTTGAAAGACTTATCTTTCAAATAATCCAAAGCAATCAAACATCCTTTGGTTGAGGCATGTTCGCCACTTCCAAAAGCCAGGGCGGCGTCAATTTTAAGAACATGTTTTTCTTGGGGAATGGCCCCATCATAATGGGATCCATGGATGAAAAAAGATCCCACATCAATCGGGGGGAAGCTTTGGCGATTTTCGGCCAGCCAATCTTTTTCTGGTAATTTTTCCAATTCTGCCTTTAAAGGAAGTGACAAACAAAAGTCTGTTAAAAATTGATCCAGTTTTCCCTGGGCCTGTGATTGTTCACAGCTTTTTATATCACGAATGGGTAACGTAACTTCAAGACTTGTTTCATCTTTATGTCCGCCAACGCCGTATGACACAGCAGCCCCAATTTCGTTCAAAGCATACACGTACAAAGGTTGATCCTTTGTCGCAACGACGATATTCCATTTCCAAATTGATTCATTCATGCGGGACTCACAAAACTATCCATAACTTTTTTTGTTCCTGTGTGATCAAAGTTGATCGTTAATTTATTTCCATCCGATTCTGCTATGATGCCATATCCAAACTTTATATGGAATACACGTTGTCCCACTTTATATTTTGATGAACTGGGTTTGACAACAAGTTTTTCTGTTTCTTTTCTTTGGGCCGGCTTAAAAAAGGCTGGTTTGGCATTCATAAAAGTCGTATCTAAAAAGCAAATATGTTCTTTTGGTAATTCTTGTAAAAACCTTGATGGCGTACTATTTTGCCATTTTCCATGTACCTGGCGATTTGCTGCAAACGTAATATAAGCCTGTTTGCAGGCACGTGTTAACCCAACATAGGCCAAACGCCTTTCTTCTTCTAATTCTTTTTTGCCCCCCTCCATAATGACTTTTTGGCTTGGGAAAACACCTTCTTCCCATCCTGATAAAAAGACGGTGTTATATTCCAACCCTTTGGCGCTGTGCATTGTTGTAATGGTGACATTATCATCATACGCTGATTTTGTGTTTTCCATAACCAAACTGACATGCTCCAAAAAGGCAGGAAGATCTTGGAATTCCGCAATGGCCGCAACCAACTCTTTTAAGTTTTCCAAACGACCAGAGGCCTCAATACTTTTGTCTTTCTTCCACATATTGGCATAACCTGATTCATCCAGAATCATTTCCACCAATTCCACGTGGTTTGTGGATGCCAACAAACCATGCCAGCGATCCATATTGTGAATAAAGTCCAATATGGCTGTTCGGGTTTTGCCTTTAATTTCATCCGTTTGAACAATATCACGAACGGCTTCCATCATTGACTGTCCCGTATCCCTTGCAATCATATGCAGTTTCTTAACAGTTGATGCCCCAATTCCCCGTTTTGGCAGATTAATAATGCGGTCAAAGGCCAGGTCATCTTTTGGCTGCGCAACCAAGCGTAAATAAGCCATGGCATCACGAATTTCCATCCGTTCATAAAAACGCACCCCTCCTATGATAATATAGGGGATGGACTGTCGCATGAAGGATTCTTCAAATTCACGTGTTTGATAGCCTGCCCGCACCAAAATCGCCATGTCAGAATAACGTTTTCCATTGCGGTGATAATTTTCAATTTCTTCCCCAATCCAGCGGGATTCTTCGCGGGCATCCCAAGTGCCTTTAATACGCACTGGCTCGCCTTCATCAAACTCTGTCCACAAAGTTTTTCCCAAACGATCGGCATTTTGGGAAATAAGGCCCGAGGCTGCCCCAAGAATATGCGGCGTTGATCGATAATTCTGCTCCAAACGAATAACTTTTGCCCCGGGGAAATCTTTTTCAAAGCGCAGAATATTACCAACCTCGGCCCCACGCCACCCATAAATGGATTGATCATCATCCCCCACCACACAAATATTTTGGCTTTTCTGACTTAATAACCGCAGCCATAAATATTGTGCAACATTAGTGTCTTGATATTCGTCCACCATGATGTATTTGAATTGGCGTTGGTACTGTTCCAAAACATCTGGATGATTGCGAAAGATTGTTACGACATGCAAAAGCAAGTCCCCAAAATCAACCGCATTTAAAACTTTCAGACGTGCTTGATATAATTTATAAATGTGCCAGGCTTTTTGGCGGGATTCTGTTGATAAATCTGTTGAGGAAACCTGGTCCGGCAACAAACCTTTGTCTTTCCATGCATTAATGTCATAAGCATGAAACTTAGCGGTTTGTTTATTTGATTCTATGTTTTCAAGTTCCAACAGCTGCTTGACCACACGGATCTGATCATCCGTATCGATGATGGTAAAGTTACTGTCCAGCCCAACAAGATTTGCATGTCGACGCAAAATCCGCATAGAAATGGAATGAAAAGTTCCAAGCCACATTCCCTGGATTTCCTGACTGATCATATCAGATACCCGGGTTTTCATTTCATTGGCGGCTTTGTTGGTAAAGGTCACGGCCAATACCTCGGAAGGCCAAGCCTTACCTTGTATTAAGATATGGGAAAGACGCGTAATCAAGACACGGGTTTTACCTGTTCCTGCCCCAGCAAGAATTAATAAGGGTCCCTCTGTGCTTTCCGCAGCTTCCTTTTGTGGGGAATTCAAAGCCTCTAAATAAGAAGTATCTTGGTGTTGATCATGCATAGTAAAGGCCTATCATATTTACGCCGCAAAGACCATTGAAAAAACCCAAGAATCTGGTAATAATAAATAGAGATAAATATAAATAAATAAACTTTATAGGGTAAAATAGATGAAGAAAATAATACTATTATCAGCTTGCATGATATCTTTAATTGGCGCCAATCATTCACAAGCTGCCGCAGCAGGTGAATTACCTTTATTGGAATTGAACGAGGCACCCAGAGCTTCAAGACCTGTTGTTTCCACAGAGACAAGCCCTCCAAGAAGTGACAAAGCGAAATCAAGAAAAAGAGGCAGTGGGAAATCCCCAATAAGATCCCCCAAAGGCCCAACTGGCTTAGCCGGCATGTCGGCAGCCGATGCCCTAGAATCATTAGAAGACTTATAAAAACACCTTAAAGGCTGGGGAATTCCCAGCCTTTCCCATCTTTTTCCTTACCTTTTCCTTTCAAAACACACCCTTTTATTACTATAAATTTATTCCGTCTTTATTTAACAACCATCCCAAAATTACTTATTTTTCACTTTAAAAAGAACAAAAGTAGTCCTAAAAAAATTGGGGGATACTATGGGTTGCAGAAGCCCCCTTTTAATTTCCATAAAAATAATATACATTTCCATAAAATCCCATTGATTTCCATACCATCCCATGATATCCCATTAATAGTGGATGTATAACATGGAAGGGTGCCTTCAGATTCGTAATGATTCAGAAGGTACCTCACCTAAAACCAAGTAGCGGTACAGGTTTATGTCATTATTTTTATCGACATATATAAATAAAGTGGACAAGAAAGGACGGGTTTCCGTTCCTGCCACATTCCGTGCTGCCTTAAGCAAAGAAACATTCAACGGCATTATCACTTTCAGATCCTATAAACTTGACGCTATTGAAGCCTGTAGCATGGATCGTATGAAACTTATCAGTGAAAGTGTTGATAACCTGGATTTATTTTCTGATGATCAAGATGATCTTACAGCGACCATATTTGCTGATGCGCATCAGCTTGCGTTCGACAGTGACGGACGTATTATGCTTCCCGATGATTTACGGCAGCATGCCCATATTGACGACAGGGCTGCCTTTATTGGTCACGGGGCAACATTCCAAATTTGGAATCCTGATGCGTTTACAAAACATCAGCATACTGCACGTCAACGTGTCCATGATAGAAAGGCAACATTAAGATTAAAAGCGGATGATGCTAAGTCTTAGGGAGAAGAATGTGAAACATATAAGACCAGAAAACAAACAATCAAATCACATTCCAGTTATGTTAGCCGAAGTCGTACACGCGTTGACGCCCATTGATGGCAAAACATATATAGACGGAACTTTCGGGCGTGGGGGATACACCAAGGCCATCCTGAACAAGGCAAATTGCCATGTCATAGCCATAGATCGCGATCCTGATGCAATTGAAAGGGGCAAAGACTTGGCCGCTGAATATGAAGGTCGTGTGGCCTTAGTTCAAGATCGTTTTAGTAACCTGGACCAAGTCGCCCTTAGTCTTGGGCATAAAAAAGTTGATGGGGTTGTTTTGGATATCGGCGTTTCTTCCCCCCAACTGGACGAGGCAGAACGTGGGTTTTCCTTTCAAAAAGAAGGGCCCCTTGATATGCGTATGGAAAAAACAGGCCTTTCTGCAGAAGAAGTTATCAATGAATATGACGAAAAAGAACTGGCCCATATCATATGGAAATACGGTGACGAACCTAAATCCCGGCAAATAACAAAAGCCATTTTCAAAAAACGTCCCTTAAAAACTACGTTAGAATTGGCGGCGGCCGTTTACACTGTTTACGGAAAGAAAAAACCTTATCAAAAGACAGACCCTGCTACCAAAACATTCCAAGCCATTCGTATTTATGTGAACAATGAATTGGAAGAACTTGAAAAAGGATTAGAGGCTGCTGAAAAAATATTGGCCGACGACGGGCGCCTTGTTGTTGTTTCCTTTCATTCTTTAGAAGATCGTATCGCGAAAAATTTTATCCGGGAACGCAGCAGCAACCGTCCCATTGCATCAAGACATCAGGCCATTTTTGATTCCAGTGAATCAGAAAACCATACATTTAAAGCCCCTAAGAAAGCTGTAAAACCATCAGAAGAAGAACTTGTCAAAAACCCAAGAGCTCGTTCCGCCCGTTTAAGAGTTGCCGTTCGTATCAATGGAGATAGTCATGAATAATGCTTTAATAAGAAACCTTAGCCTTTTGGGCATCCTGGCAAGTTGTGGCATGGCCTTTGCTGTTTATCAAACAAAAAACCAGGTTGTGAATGTTGAAAAAGAACTAAATCAAATCAACAGCCGAATTATTACTGCGAATGAAAGTATCCATACATTGAAAGCTGAATGGGGATATTTAAACACCCCCAACCGCTTGGAAAAATTAAATAATAAATTTTTAAAGCTTCGTCCGACATCTGTAAAACAGATAGCTTCTGTCAGAAATATCCCAACTGTGTTGGCATCAGTACGGGCGAATCGTTATCAAAATAAAATTATCGTTGCTGATATCAGCAGTCAAAACCTTAGGAAAAGAAGTTAATGCATCAGGCAAATCCATATTTTGGGAAACGTCTTGCCCCCCATTATTATGTTGAAGCGGTTCAATCGCCTGAATGCCTACAAATTAAAAACCGTAGTCTTATAAGTTTTATTATTTTTGGCTTTATTTTCTTTTGCGTCGCCATACGGCTTTTAAACGTTATGCTGATCAATAATAATTCTGGTTCAGAATCTTTATCCCTTCCTTCAAGTTTAATCGAACGGGGTAATATCTATGACAGAAATGGCGAAGTTTTGGCGACAAGTCTTGTAACGGGATCTGCCTATGCAAACCCCCAAGAAATTATTGATGTAAAAGAAAGTGTGGCGAAATTAATTTCAGTTTTCCCTGAATTAAACAAAAAAGAAATAACAAAAAAACTGTCTTCCAAAAAAGGTTTTATCTGGATCAAGCGGTATTTAACCCCGAAAGAACAAGATAAATTAAATTATTTGGGCATACCTGGCATTTACTTTCAACGTGAAGAACGACGTATTTATCCCCATAAAAACCTAACATCCCATATTCTTGGCTTTACAGGAACTGATAATATTGGACTTTCTGGCATTGAAAAAACATTTGATTCTGTCCTGAAGAAAGACCAACAAGATGTTAAACTTGCCCTGGATATCCGCATCCAACATATTTTGCATGAAGAACTTCAAAAGGGGATGAATAAATTCCAAGCAAAGGCAGGCAGTGCCATTATGATGGATGCCAAATCCAGTGAAGTTATTGGGATGGTGTCCCTGCCCGATTATGACCCAAACCATCCTGACAAGATCAGCAAGACATCCAGTTTTAATAGTAATACCCTTGGTATTTATGAAATGGGGTCTATCTTTAAAATCTTTACTGTGGCCTCTGCTTTGGAAGCTGGAACTGTTAATTTAAATTCTGGATATGATGCCACCGAAGATCTTAAGATTGGGCGCCATAAAATCACAGATCATCACAAACAAAAACGTTGGCTGTCTGTCCCTGAAATTCTTATGCATTCATCCAATATTGGAACAACTAAGATGATTCTTGATGTAGGGGCTGAAAAACATAAAGCTTTCTTAAAAAAACTTGGGTTTTTGGACGCTACGAAATTAGAGATTCCTGAAAATGGCCGACCTATGATCCCAAGGTCTTGGAAAGACATTACAATGGCAACGCTTTCTTATGGATATGGTATTGCCATCAGCCCCCTACAGCTTGTAAATGGTATCGGGGCTGTTATTAATGGCGGCCTATTAAACCAGCCGACGCTTATAAAAGATGGCAACAAGGGCTTTGCACAACAACGGGTGGTTTCTTCAAGAACATCTGATCAAATGCGGAAACTTTTACACTTAGTTGTGAAAAAAGGAACAGCACGAAAAAGTGATGTTGTTGGGTATGTTGTTGGTGGAAAAACAGGTAGTGCCAACAAAAAAGTTGGGAATGCCTATGTTAAAAAAGGCAAGCACCGTTCCTTATATGCAGGGGCTTTTCCTATGTATGATCCTAAGTATGTAATTCTTGTTATGCTGGATGAACCCAAAGGAACAAAGGATACTTTTGGTTTTTCAACTGGGGGCTGGACAGCCACGCCAATGGCCAAAGAAATGATTTCCAGAGCTGCACCCCTTCTTGGTATCTTGCCTGTCGATGAAAAATCACCTAAAATGAAAGCTGCAATGCATTTAAACTATAAATCAGGCAAAGAAAAACATGCAGTTGGATAAACTTTTAAAGCTTCTTAAATATCCCGAATCCCTTTACGCGTGGCCATCTGCCAAAAGAAATTTGGATGAAATAACCATCAATGGTATTTCTGTGGATTCCAGAGAGGTTAAGCCTGGTTATTTGTTCATCGCCATCCCCGGCACACGAACTGATGGGGGAACATATATCACCGATGCTATAAAAAAGGGGGCGGATGTCGTTGCCACTTCTTCTAAAAACATTGAAAAATATGGGGCAGACCACACAGATACATGCTTCCTTGAAATATCGAACTTAAGGCGATTTGCCTCGTTTGCTGCCAAAGCTTATTATTCTGGCCAACCCAAAGTGAATGCTGCGGTTACGGGTACCAATGGAAAAACTTCTGTTGCTGAATTTACCCGTCAAATGTGGGAATCATTGAATAAACCCAGCGCAAGTCTTGGCACCCTGGGGCTTAAAAGTAAGACTGTTAATAAAGAAAAATATCTTACAACCCCTGATGCGATCTATTTACATAAAATTTTATCTGAAATAGAATCCAATGGCATTACAAACTTTATTATGGAAGCATCAAGTCATGGTATTGACCAACACAGACTGGATGGGCTTGATTTAAATATTGCCGCCTTTACAAATATCAGCCCTGAACACCTTGATTACCACAAAACAATGGCCCATTATTTTGATGCGAAATTAAGTCTATTTACAAAAATATTGCCCTTTAAAGGCACCTGCGTTCTGAATGCAGATATCCCTGAATTTAAGAAAATGAAAATTGCCTGCCAACCCAGAAAGATTATTTCTTATGGGAAAAAAGGATATGACATAATTCTTAAACAGGTAACGCCAACCCAAGAAGGCCAAAAAATAACCATAGGGGTCTTTGGCAAGGACTATACCCTTAACTTTCCTTTGTTTGGAACTTTCCAAATTTATAATGCCCTTTGTGCTTTGGGGATTGTTATTGCCAGTGACGCCACTGTTCAAGACAGGGCTATTACAGCTTTGGAAACCTTGCAAGGCATCCCTGGGCGTCTTGAATTAGTTGGCAAGACACCTAATAATGCAAGTGTGTTTATAGATTATGCCCATACTGAAGATGCCATGAAAAATTTACTTGCATCTTTGCGTCATCATACAAAAGGAAATTTAAATATAATTTTTGGTGGTGGGGGTGATCGGGATCAAAACACCCGTAAACCCCGGGGGGCTGCCTGCAAAGAACTTGCTGATAAAGTATATGTTACCGATGATAACCCCCGTGATGAAAACCCTGCCAATATTCGACACCAAATTTTGGAAGGGTGCCCCGACGCACAAGAAATCCCTGATCGGGATCAAGCCATTCAAAAAGCCGTGGCTGATTTAAATTCTGAGGATATACTGGTTGTTGCAGGGAAAGGCCCTGAAGAAGGGCAAGTCGTCAAAGGGGAAACGTTCCCTTTCAGTGATAAAAAGTCAATCTTACAAGCCATCAAGGATGTCAAATGACCCATAAAAAACTTTGGACTGCCCAAGACCTTGCCACTGCCACAATTGGAACCTTGGGGGGTAAAGATAATTGGACAGGTTATAAACTTTGTCTGGATTCCAGAGAAATTACCCCTGGCGATATTTATGTTGCCTACCGAGGGGGGAAAGTTGATGGGCATAATTTCATTGAATCTGCCTTTAAAAATGGGGCAGTTGCGGCTGTTGTTGAATCAGTATCCAATGAATCAACCCACCCGTATGTTTATGTTCACCAAACTGAAGAAGCTCTGATTAATGTAGGAAACTTTGCCCGAAACCGTCTGGAAGGAACCGTAATTGGGGTAACAGGTAGTGTGGGAAAAACATCCACAAAAGATATGATTGCCCATATTTTAAATGATCAAGCCCCCACAAATAAATCACAACGAAGTTTTAATAGCTTAATGGGATTACCCATTGCTTTGTCTGCTTGTGACCCTTCTTATAAATATACTATTTTAGAACTTGGCATGACCGCATCTGGCGAGATATCAACCCTGACAAGAATGGCCCGCCCCCATATCGCAATTGTGACAATGGTGGCGCCATCCCATTTAGAATTTTTCAAATCAGTCAACGATATCGCCCGCGCAAAAGCAGAAATATTCGAAGGCGTCCCTTCCTTTGGCACAGCCATCATTCGGGGAGATATTCATGAAAGCAAAATATTGATTGATGGGGCGAAAGAAAAAGGGATAAAGAATATCGTAACCTTTGGGGAATCAAAAGAATGTGATTGTCATATAATGGATTACATCCCTGGTGATGAAGTCAATGCGATCAAGGCAAAAATTGGGGATGAAATTATTGATTTTAAATTGCCAATTCCAGGAAAACATTGGGCCTTGAATGCTTTGGCAAGCCTTGCTGCTGTTCAAGCAGCAAAAGGCGATATTGAAAAAGCCTGTCAATCCATGATCACCTATAAAATCCCAGAACGACGGGGAAATGCATTCGATCTGGAACAAAATATTTTATTAATTGATGAAAGTTACAATGCCAATCCTGTGTCTATGCAAGCCGCCCTGGAAAGCTTTGGGGAACGAAAAGTAAAAGGCCGAAAAATCGCTGTTTTGGGCGACATGCTGGAACTTGGATCAACAGGCCCTGATCTGCACGCTTCGCTTAAAAAATATATTATTGAAACCAAAATCGATGTCTTATTCTTGTATGGCCCCTTAATGAAAAACTTATACCAAACCATTAAAGGAAATATTGAAACATTTTATTTTGATGATTTGAAAAATTTGAACCATAAATTAATTGATGCAGTCACCCAAGATGATGCTATAATGATTAAAGCATCCAATGGAACAGGGCTTAAAGCTGTGGTTGATGCAATATTGGCTTATTATAAAAAAAGAAACTGATGTTTTACATAATCGCAACACATTTTTCGCAAGATTATCACTTCCTTAATGTTTTCAGGTATATTACTTTTCGTACAGGTGGTGCCCTTTTAACCAGCCTTATCATTGGTTTTTGGCTGGGGCCTAAAATTATTCGCTGGCTTAAAACCGTACAGAAAAATGGGCAACCCATTCGTGAAAACGGGCCAGAATCCCATCTATTGACCAAACAAGGGACGCCCACAATGGGGGGGCTTATTATCTTGATTGGCATTACAGTTGGGACATTATTATGGGGGAATCTTTACAACCCCTATATTTTAATTTGTTTGTTTTCAACCCTTTCCCTTGGTTTCCTTGGTGGGTTAGATGACTATATGAAATTAAAACACAACAACCATAAAGGCATTTCTGGCAAGGCAAAACTTCTTTTCCAAATCGGGATTGGGGTTATTGTTGGCATTGAAATTATGAAGCACATGCCCGAACACTTAAACACCCATTTGACAGTGCCTTTCTTTAAAAATTTATTGATTGATTTGGGATACTTTTATATCCCTTTTGTTATTGTTGTTATTACAGGGGCTTCGAATGCAGTGAACTTGACAGACGGTCTTGATGGCCTGGCCATTGGCCCTTCCATTATATGCGCTTTATGTTTTGCCATAATTGCCTATCTTGTGGGGAATACCATATTTGCCAATTACTTACAAATCCATCACATCCCCCAAAGCGGCGAAGTTGCCGTATTTTGTGGATCGTTAATCGGGGCTGGCTTAGGTTTTTTGTGGTACAACGCCCCACCAGCCAAAGTATTTATGGGGGATACCGGGTCTTTGGCCCTTGGCGGCGGCATTGGCGCCATCAGCATTATTACGAAACATGAAATTGTTTTAGCCATTATCGGGGGGCTGTTTGTTTTAGAAGCCTTGTCTGTTATGATTCAGGTTCTTTATTTTAAAATCAGCGGCGGAAAACGTATTTTCTTGATGGCCCCTGTTCACCATCATTTTGAAAAGAAGGGTTGGTCAGAACCAACCATTGTTATTCGATTTTGGATTATTGCCATAATTTTCGCCTTAATTGGTCTATCAACATTAAAATTAAGATAATGAACTTAATACACTTACAAGGAAAAACTGCCTATGTTGTGGGGCTTGGCCGCTCTGGAATTGCAACGATACGGGCCTTAAGAAATGCCCAAGTTAAAGTCTTTGCCTGGGATGATGCTTCAAGCAGTCGGGCAAATGTGAATGATTGTGACGTGAACATCATTCCCCCTGAAGAATTAGATTACAGTCTTATTGATTTTCTGGTTATCAGTCCAGGCATTCCAAATCTGTACCCTTTTCCCCATCCTGCTGCCCGCAAAGCACGTAAAGAAGGGATTCCCTTGATCTGTGATGTGGATCTGTTTGCCCAAGGCATTATGCAAAAGCAAGCAGATCATCAACCAAGGGTTATTGGCATTACAGGAACGAATGGGAAATCTACTGTAACGGCCATGATAACCCATGTCCTTAATAAATTAGGCTATAAAGCTTATGCTGGAGGGAATATTGGAATAGCCGTTTTTAATTTGCCTGATGCTCTGCCCAATCAATTTTATGTATTGGAATTATCATCCTACCAACTGGAATTAATTGAAACACCGTTTTTATCTGCAAGTCTTTTAATCAATATTTCCGAAGATCATATCGATCGTCACGGGGGATTTGAAGGTTATGTAAAGGCAAAGGAACGTATCTTTAGGCTAACCCGGTCTGGGGGTAAAGGTATTATTGGCCTTGACGATTCCAACACATCTGAATTATTTAAAAAATACCATAATATGTTAACGGGTTTTTCTGCAACCAAGCCAATGGATGATAAGGTTCATGTCTTAAATGGTTATCTTATTAATCCGACAACCCAAGAAACATTGAATCTTGAAAAATCATCTTTATTACATGGGGCCCATAACCATCAAAATATTGCTGCCTGTTATACTGTATTAAGTAAACTTATTGATCTTTCCATGGATGATTTTGGCCGGGCATTGGCTGACTTTTCAGGCCTTCCCCATCGCCAGCAAGTTGTCGTTAAAAAGAATGGCATTAATTTTATTAATGACAGCAAGGCGACATCGTTGGAAGCAGCGGCGAAATCCCTTGAAAATTATAAAAATATTTATTGGATTATGGGCGGAAAGCCAAAAACAGATTGGGCAAATATATCCATTGTTGCCCCTTATTTTGACCATATCGCCAAAGCCTATGCCTTTGGAGAATCTGGAAAACAATATCAACATTTACTAAGTAAAGATATTCCCATTGATTCTTATGAAACCCTTGAAGAGGCCACAAATGCCGCTTTTCTTGATGCGAATAGAGATCAAGATGAAAGTGTGGTTCTTTTGGCCCCCGCCTGTGCTTCCTTTGATCAATTCAAAGACTTCGAAGAACGGGGAAATAAGTTTATTGAACATATAAAAAAACTTGTGGATGAATAATGGCAGATTTTCTATCCAGAACAGACCGAAGCGTCTTAGGAAAATGGTGGTGGACAATTGATAAACCTCTGTTATTTTCCTTTATCATCTTATTAATCACGGGTGTCCTTCTTAGCTTTGCCGCCAGCCCTGTTGTGGCTGATCGTATTAATCTTGATTCATACTTTTTTGTTAAACGTCATGCCCTTATGGCCGTCATGGCCTTTTGTATCATGGTTGTTTTTTCCATCTTAAAAACGAAAAATATCCGATTTATATCTTGGGGTATCTTTATTCTTTGTTTTGTTTTTTTAATCCTTACCCCCATCGTAGGAACTGAAATTAAAGGCGCAAGGCGTTGGATTAATATTCTTGGATTTTCATTACAATCTTCTGAATTAATCAAACCCACATTTATCGTAATAACGGCATGGATTTTAAGCCAGCCAATTGAAATTACCCGCCTCAATCAAATTACCCTTTCTGGTATTTTATGGTTAAGCGTTATTGGATTAATTTTATTACAACCTGACTTTGGCATGACCTTTATTATCTCTGCTGGGTGGTTTATTCAAATTTTCTTGGCAGGCCTTCCGTTGTTGTGGGTTTGGGTTATGGGTTTGGTGGGCATCATTGGTGGTTTTTCCGCTTATTTCCTGTTACCCCACGTTGCCAGCCGTATCAACCGCTTTCTTGACCCTACGTCAGGGGATCAATATCAAATCACCCAATCTCTTGAAGCGTTTAAAAGTGGGGGACTTTTGGGTCAAGGCCCTGGCGAGGGAATGGTCAAAAGGTATTTACCTGACGCCCATTCTGATTTTGTCTTTTCTGTTGCCGCAGAGGAATTTGGATTTATTATTTGTTTCTTAATCGTATCTATCTATGCCTTTATCTGTATAAGGGGAACCATTCTGGCCCGCAAAGAACATATTAAATTCTTGATGCTTTGCGTTTTGGGGCTTACATATCAATTTTCTTTACAGGCACTGGTCAACATTGGATCCAGTATTAAGTTAATCCCCACAAAGGGCATGACACTTCCCTTTTTAAGTTATGGCGGATCTTCCTTAATAGGTATCGCCATATGTGCGGGAATTATTTTAAATATGACGCGCCAACGTGTGGATGATAGGGGTGTTTTTTAATGATAAAGAAAATATTTATAACAGCCGGGGGAACTGGGGGCCATATTTTTCCCGCCCAAAGCGTGGGCAACTTGCTGGCACAAGATAAAAACTGTGAAGTTACTTTGTTAACAGATGACCGTGGAAAAGCCTTAAAAGGGTTTGATTCAAAAATTAAGGTTATTCAGCTTCCTTTATGTCGCAGCAGGAAAGGATTAATAAAGAAATTAATCTTCTTTGCCTCTTTAATTCTATCTTGCGGTATTGCCTTTTTCATTCTTTTACGCCACCGTCCCAAAGTTGTTGTGGGGTTTGGCGGATTCCCCAGTCTTCCTGGGCTTTTATCTGCTGTCGTTTTAAAAAGAATAATTGGATGCAAAACCGTCATTCATGAACAAAATGCCTATTTGGGCAAAGTAAATCGGAAATTACAAAAATTCTTGGACAAAATTATTATTTCTTTTCCTAAAGTTGAACAGTTAACAGAAGGTAAAAAATCAAAATTTATTGGCCCTTTGGTTCGTCATGGTTTTACCGATATTGGGAAAAAGAATTACACGGCGCCAACAAAGGCAGGGCCTATTAATATCTTGGTTACCGGGGGAAGTCAGGGGGCGTATATTTTTTCTGTTTGTGTACCGGGTGCCTGCCAGTTACTGCCTAAAGAAATAACAAAAAGAATTCATATCACCCACCAGTGTCGCCCACAGGATGTTGAAGAAACTGTCAAAGCCTATGACAATCTGGGCATAAAAAATAATGTTGTTCCCTTTATTGACGATATGCAAAAAGAAATGAAAAAGGCCCATTTTTTAATATGTCGCGCAGGGGCGTCAACAATTTCAGAAACAATCCAAGCCCATCGTCCCGCCATCTTAGTCCCCTACCCTTATGCCACTGATGATCATCAATGGTACAATGCAAAAATACTTGTTGATAACAAAGCTGGCTGGATGATATTAAACAAAGAATTAACTGCAGAAAATTTAAGTAAAACGGTGAAATATTTAGTTTTATCTGATAAAGTTTTAAAAGATGCAGCAAAAAATCTTAAAGTACTATCAATGGACAACGCAGCCCAAAAGTTTGCGGAAATAATTAAAAACATTTAAAGGAATATAATGAATATTTCACCCTTAAAATTTGGCACCATTCATTTAATTGGTATTGGCGGTATTGGGATGAGTGGTATTGCAGAAATTCTGCATTCCATGGGGCACACCGTCCAAGGAAGCGATATGGCAGAAAACCCAAACATCCAAAGATTAAGGGAAAAAGGTATTCTTGTGCATGTTGGGCACAAAGCAGAAAATATTAAAGGGGCGGCGATTATTGTTCCATCCTCTGCTGTCAAAGCAGATAATCCCGAAATTATGGAAGCCCGACGCCAAGATATCCCTGTTATTCCCCGCAGTGAAATGTTGGCAGAATTAATGCGATTCAAGGCATCGATTGCCATTGCTGGCACGCATGGAAAAACAACAACAACTTCCTTAGTTGCCACAGTTTTATCTGCAGGCAATATTGATCCAACCGTTATTAATGGGGGCATCATTAATAAACTGGGCACCAATGCTGTTGTCGGCAAAGGAAACTGGATGGTTGTTGAAGCCGACGAATCAGACGGAACATTTGTTAAAGTTCCTTGCACAATTGCCGTTGTCACGAATATTGAACCCGAACATCTGGATTTTTATGGATCATTCGATGAATTACGCAAACAATTTTTGCAGTTTGTTCAGCAAATTCCCTTTTATGGTTTTTCTATTATTTGCTCTGATCACCCAGAAATCAAAAGAATGATCCCAAAAATTACAGGCCGTTATTACATAACTTATGGCTTTGATAAGGATGCTGCTGTTCAAGTAACGAACGTACGACGCAGTCCAAAAGAAACAAAATTTGATATTATTTACAAAACAAAGAATATTGAAATCAAGGATATCTCCTTAAACTTACATGGGGATCATAATATTTTAAATTCCGTCGTTGCCATTATTACTGGCATTGAATTGGGTGTGAATGTTGAAAATATTAAAGAAGCGTTATCCAGCTTTGAAGGGGTAAAAAGACGCTTCACCATCGCCGGACATTATAATGGGGCCACCATAGTTGACGATTATGCCCATCACCCAACCGAAATAAAGGCTGTCCTTAAGGCAGCAAAAGGTATTGCCCCGGGTAAGGTTGTTGGCGTGGTTCAACCCCATCGCTATAGTCGTTTAAAAAGCTTGTTCGAAGAATTTTCACAGTGCTATGAAGACTGTGATCATATTGTTTTATTGCCCGTTCATTCCGCAGGGGAACCCAATATCATAGGAATTGATCATATTTCTTTGGCAAAGGCCATTCAGGCCCATTATACAAAACCTATTGATATCTGTAATTCCACCGAAGAATTGACAAAAGTGCTTCATAATATTTTGAAAGAGGGGGATTACGCCATATGCATGGGGGCTGGGTCCATCACAAATATTGCCCATGACCTTGAAAAGAATCTTAAGGAACTGGATAAATAATGCCCTCTTCTTTAATTGAAAGACTTCCCAAAGTTTCAGGTCGATATTCAGAAAATACAGACCTAAAAAAACTTGTATGGTTTCGTGTTGGGGGCCCTGCAGAAGTCTTGTTCAAACCTAAAGACCTGGCTGATTTATGCCATTTCATCAAGGAATGTCCCAAAAATATTCCCGTAACAATTATTGGGGTTGGGTCCAATTTGTTAATCCGCGACGGCGGTGTCCCGGGTGTTGTTATTAAACTGGGGGGGGCTTTCGCAAAAATCAGCATTGAAGAAGATAAAATTATTGTGGGGGCCGGTGCCTTGGATCGTACCGTTGCCTTAACTGGGGCTGAAAATGGTCTATCTGGATTTGAATTTTTATCTGGTATTCCCGGAACAATTGGCGGCGCTGTTAAGATGAATGCCGGATGCTATGGAAATGAAATCAAAGATATTTTTGAATGGTGTAAAGTAATCACCCAAGATGGGGAATGCAAAACATTAAGCAAAAATGATATTGCTTTTGATTATCGCCATACTAACTTAGCTGATTCTTGGATTATTGTAGAAGCCTGCTTCAAAGGCAATCCCGACAAGAAACAAGATATAGTCCAACGCCTTAATAAAATCATGACGGAACGCGAAGAAAGCCAACCAACAAGATCCCGTACCGGAGGCAGTACATTTAAAAACCCCCCCGGCCATAAAGCTTGGGAATTAATTGATCAGGCCGGTTGCCGCGGTTATCAGATTGGGGGCGCCCTTGTTTCCCCAAAACATTGTAATTTCCTTATAAATGAAGGCACAGCAACCGCAATAGATTTAGAAAATTTAGGGAACTATGTAAAGAATAAAGTTAAAGAAATAGGCCATATCGATCTTGATTGGGAAATTAAGCGCATAGGGGTTTTTAATGATTCGTAAGCCAAAGAAAAAGACCCAACCAAATATTCAACAGCAACGTCGTCGCCATCACTGGAAGACACGATTAACATTTATAACCCTGCTGATTTTATTTTTGGGGCTTTCTTTAACAGCCTATTTAAAGAAAAATCAGATTATTCAACAGTATAATCGTACTGTACAAAGTATAATTGGATGGACAGCATCTTCAGGTCTTGTTGTTGATGAAATTTTTATTTCAGGCCGCCACCATACTTCCCAAAAAGAAATATTAAAAGCCATCGGTATAAAAGCTGGGGACCCAATGCTTAATTTTGATATTTCCTATGCTAAAAATAACCTTGAAAAAATCGGTTGGGTTCAGCAAGTTACATTACAGAGAAGATGGCCAAACACAATTTATGTGCATTTAATAGAACGGAGCCCTATGGCCCTATGGCAGCACAATAAAAAAATACGTGTTGTCGACCAAAGTGGGAAGGTTTTAAAGGGCGTTTCAGCTGACAGGCATCCAAATTTACCTGTGATTATAGGGATGAATGCCCCGAAAAAATTGCCTAAGCTTTTAAAAAACTTAATGTCAGTGCCAGGCCTGTTTGAACGGACAACATCCGCAACATGGGTCGGCAACAGAAGGTGGAATTTAAGCTTGGATAAAAACGTAACATTACTGTTACCAGAACAAGATGTGGAAGGTGCGTTAAAACGCTTTCAAAAATATGAAAAAAATCATAAAATTTCTTTAAATGCTTTTCATAAAATAGACTTAAGATTAAAGAATCGGTTAATCATAGATTAAGATGTCAAAAAATATACGCAATAAACATAGAAATATTATTACCGCCTTAGATATCGGGTTTTCTAAGGTTTCCTGTATTATTTCAGAATATGATAATAACCTTGAAGCCCTTAGGGTTATTGGCATTGGCCAACATGCATCCAAAGGTATTCGAAAAGGGTTGGTTGTGAACATGGAAGCCTTGGAAAATTCTATTCTAAATGCTGTCCATAAGGCTGAAAAAAATACAGGCTTAACTGTAAAAAATGTTTATGTCAGTATTTCCGGAACACACCTTTTGTCAGAACTTGTGGATGTAAGCATTAATGTTAGCGGCGCCAGCGTTAGTGAACACGATATTAACCGCCTTATAAACCAAGGGACAGCCGTCAATACGGAAAGTGAATATGATATTATTCATGCCGCCCCTATTAACTTTATTTTGGACAAAACCAAAAATATCCGTGATCCACGGGGCATGTATGGGAAACTTTTAACGGGCCATATGCATATTATTACAGGGTCCCGCAGTATTGTCCGCAACTTTGTTACGTGTTTGCATCGTTGTCACCTAAGCATCCTTGGGTTGGTGCCATCGGCCTATGCCTCGGGGCTATCGACCCTTGTTGATGATGAAATGGATTTAGGCGTTACCTTAATTGACTTTGGAGGCGGATCTACGGATATCGGAATCTTCAAAGATGGCGACTTAATTCATGCAGAATGCATACCTGTCGGCAGTTTTCATATTACAAATGACCTGTCAAAAGGATTAGGCACTTCTATAAAGGAAGCTGAAAGAATCAAAACCCTATATGGCAGTGCCATCGGCACAAACGAAGATGACAAAATTATGATAGACATCCCCCAGATAGGGGACCATAATATTGAAATAAATTACCAAACAAAAAGATCACGCATTACAAGTATTATTCAGCCACGTGTTGAAGAAATTTTTGAATTGATCTATAAAAGATTAAGTGAAACAAAAACGTTAAACCTGACGGGACGCCGTATTGTCATTACAGGTGGTGGTAGTCAACTTCCTGGCTTTCGCGAGTTATCTGCAAAGATATTAAACAAGCAAGTAAGGCTTGGGAAACCACTAAGAATATATGGTTTAGGCGATATCGCAAATTCCCCCACTTTTTCAACTTGTGCGGGGCTATTGACATTTGCCTTAAGACAAAACTATGCTGCAATTACGAACCAAAATTCACAGCATAAAATATTTTCAAAATTATCAAATTGGTTCAAAGAATATTTTTAATTGAGGTAAACAATGATTGGCAACAATAACCCAGAAAATTTAAAACCTAAGATTACTGTCATTGGCGTTGGTGGTGCCGGCGGCAATGCCGTTAACAATATGATTCGGTCAAATCTTGAGGGGGTTTATTTTGTTGCGGCAAACACAGATGCCCAGGCGTTGGAACAAAGTTCTGCAAGCGCCAAAATTCAATTAGGTCTTAGCCTAACACAAGGTTTGGGGGCTGGATCCAAACCTGATACAGGAAAATCTGCGGCAGAAGAATCCCGTGATGAGATTGAAAAAATTATTAAAGGCAGCAATATGGTATTCGTCACGGCCGGAATGGGTGGTGGGACTGGAACTGGTGCCGCCCCTGTTGTCGCACAAATCGCCCGCGACATGGGAATATTAACGGTTGGTGTTGTCACAAAACCTTTTATGTTTGAAGGGTCTCACAGAATGCGGACCGCTGACAAAGGTATCAACGATTTACAAAAACACGTGGATACATTAATCATTATCCCCAACCAAAACTTATTCCGCCTAGCCAATGAACAAACAACTTTTTCCGATGCGTTCAACATGGCTGACAATGTTTTGTATGCTGGTGTACGCGGCGTTACTGACTTGATGATCATGCCGGGCCTTGTCAACCTTGACTTTGCTGATGTTAAAACAGTGATGAGTGAAATGGGCAAAGCCATGATGGGAACGGGTGAAGCTGAAGGGGATAACAGAGCCATCGAAGCAGCAGAAGAAGCCATTTCAAACCCATTACTGGATGAAGTTTCCATGCGTGGGGCCAGAGGCGTTTTGATTAATATCACTGGTGGATTTGACATGACCCTTTACGAGGTTGATGAAGCAGCCAACCGTATCCGTGAAGAAGTTGAAAGCGATGCCAATATCATTTTTGGATCAACCTTTGATGAACGTTTAAATGGAAAAATTCGTGTGTCTGTTGTTGCCACTGGAATTGAAGCAGAACAACAAGCACAAGTCATTCGGGATGCAAACTTATTAGCCGCAACAAAACGAACTGACAAAACACCTGAACCACAATTGGACTTAAACCCCACACAAAAATCAGCCTTCAATGACTTTGACGAAAGCCACGATGGGGCATATACCACGCATGAAGAACAAGGGTTGACCTTGCAAAATCAAAAAGATGCAGGCGAATCAGAATTCGCCCCTAGGATACATGATTTTGATATTGATCAAGGATCCGTCCATAAAGAAGTGGTTGACCCCCCAAAAAAGAAATCGCTTTTTGGCATTTTTCGCAAAAAACCAAAAGCAACAAAAAGGCCTGAAGAAGCCCCTTCTGCGCCACAGAATTCACAAAACTTAAGGGCGCGTACGCCCGAAGGAAATGCTGATGAAGATGATCTGGACATCCCAACTTTCTTAAGAAAAAAGAAAGACTAAGTAAAAATTATTTGTTTTTGCGGCCCAGCCAATCGTTGGCTTAAGCCAGGTTTAAGTTAAAGACTGGGTAACCTTATCTAAGACTTTTTCAACATGGCCGGGAACTTTGACTTTTCGCCAGATATCTTGAATAATTCCATCTTGATCAATTAAGAATGTTGCCCGGTCAATGCCCATATATTTACGCCCGTACATGTTTTTTTCAACCCACGTTCCATATAACTCACAAACTTTTCCTTCTTCATCCGATACAAGTGGAAAAGGCAAATCATATTTGCTGATAAATTTTTCATGCTTGGCCACTGTATCTTTTGATATGCCTATAATTACCGTATTGTTGTCCAGAAATGTCTGGTAATTATCCTTAAAAAAACAGGCTTCTTTTGTGCAGCCTGGCGTATCATCTTTTGGATAAAAATACAGAACAACTTTTTTGCCTTTAAATGCTGACAAGGTAATGTCCTGCCCACCATTTGCTGACAATGTAAAATCAGGTGCTTTATCTTTAATATTTACTGACATTTTTCCCCCTTGATAGTTGCTATATACCCCACTATAAGTCTATAGTATGGAAAGTTATTATGATTAAGAAAATTAGCACACATATTATAAAAATTCTATCGTCTATTCTGATTTCAGCAATGCTTGTTATTGCTGTGGGTTTGTTTCGTCTTTCCGAAGCCCCCTTAAAATTACGGACAAATCTTTTTAATGAATTTATAAAAATTGAAAATATTGATTATGGGGATGTTTTTCTTGAAAATCCTAATTTATCAGCCTCTCCTATCATTAGGATTCATGATGTAAAATATTCAGGAAAGAACTTGAAAATCCAGTCAGAGATCGTTTCAGCCAAATGGAATATTTTCAAGATTCTATACGGATCTTTCGCCCTTTCTTCCTTAGATATTTTGCGGCCTGCGGTTTCTATTGACTACAATAAAAAAGAACAAAAAGATGATGGGGCTGTTGCCCTTCCAGAATCTGTATCCAATATTCATGATATTTTAAATAACACTTGGTTACCTGCCAAAAATATTCATGTAAAAAATGGCCGTGTAACTTTTTATAAAAACAAAAAACAAGTTGGGAAAATTGAAAGTATTACATTTGATTATAAGACACAGAAAAACTCCAGCTTTGGGAACTTGGAAATTCGACCTTCCTTGAGCACCAACCCTATCCTACTTTCTACGTACTATAATAAAGATAAAAACACCTTAGATTTTAAATTAAGATCAAAGGATTTATTGATAGAAAAAACATATATACCTTATCGCCTGCGTCCCTTAATTAATCGTATTGGACCTGTTGCAAAAAACCCAATAACTTTTTATTCAGAAGGATCCTTAAGTTTTTCAGACCCGTCTTTAGGGGGGCAGATCAAGACAACTTTGTCCTGTTCAGCCCACCCGGATACTGACGACAAAGTAAAGATTTCAATTAATAACAAACTATCTGTCATTGACCAGACTATTAAAATAGAAAACCGTATAAAAACTGACCCATTTAATTGGGCCGACTTAGAAATTTTATGGCCAGCTGACTTGGGGAAATCCGCCCGTTCTTGGGTTCTTGAAAACATGTCTGGGGGACAGGCCCTTCCTGGAACACTTGATTTTAATTTATTCTACAGCTTAAAAAACAAAGCAATAAATATTGAAAATCTTAAGGGAACTGTCGGCGTAAAAGGAACCACGGTTAAGTACTTGGGCGACCTTCCAGAGATAAAAAATGCGACGGCACAAGCCGAATTTGATCATAACAAATTTGATATAAAAATTCTTAATGGCGAAGTATATAACCTGAAAATAACTGGTGGAAATGTCTTACTTTATGACTTAGATCAAAATGAAAATAAGGCGGAAATCAACCTTGCTATTAAAGGCCCCGTACAAGATGCTTTAACCCTTGTGAACAAGGAACCTTTAGTATTTTTAAAAACTTATAAAATAAATCCTTCTGACTTTTCTGGAAATGCTGATATCAATTTAAAACTAAATTTCCCCTTAGGGCCAGACATAACCCCCACAGCTGTAATAAGTTCAACAAAGGCACATCTTACCGATTTAAAATATTTATATAAATTCAATAACCAGGATATCGCCATTGATAATGGGATCATGGATTTGGACGTTTCCAATACGGGTCTTAAATTATCAGGTGACTGTCAAGTTGATGGTAAAGATAGCCATTTCCTATGGGAAGAATCGTTTAAGAAAAACCCAGAAACACTTCGTATGCTAAAAATAAAGACAAATTCTCCGTTGATGAACTTGGCAAAATATACGCCCTATTTTGTGAAAAAATATTTATCTAATAAAGATATCATCCTGTCCCAAGGCCTTACAAAGGCTGAATTAATCTATATCCAAAAAGACCCCGACGCGGCAACTTTATCTTTAAACGTGGATCTATCTGACAATACCTTTGACATCCTTCCTATAGAAGTCAGGGTTTCCAGATCCAAAGATAATTCTTTCAAAGCTTTGTTTAATTTTATAAAAGGCGAATTAAAATCAATAGAATATTTAGACCTTATAACAAAACCTATTCGATTTAAAAGCTCTATTGACTATGATAAAAACGGAAATATTAAAGACCTTAAAATCAACGAAATTTTTGTTAGCGATCCACACATTAAGGTTAAGGGATCCCTGGTAAATCACAGGCTGGATCTAAAAATAAAATCTGGAAAAATGGGCCTTATGCCTATTATCGACCTGGTAAACAAAGAAGAAAAAAAGAATACATCCAGTTCAGATTATAAATTTGAAAGTAATATTGACGCTGAAATAAAATCTGTCCAGTTAACAAATGGGGTTACCCTGCCGGACGTTACAATTAAATCCCTTTACAGCAAAGGGGAACCTGAAACGATAACAATAAAATCAATAAAAGATGATAAAACATTAATTGATTTTTATTACGGACCAAGGGAAGATAAAACCATTTTTGACTTCAAAACTGAAACATTGTCTGATCTTCTTTCAGGGTTTGATATACATAATCATATTAAATCAACCCTACTGTATATCCATGCTGAAAAACCTTTGAAAAGCAATCAGCCCATGGTGGGGAAATTAAAAATAAAAGATTTACATGTAAAAAATGCGCCTATTTTGGCCAATCTATTCAGCTTAATGTCCCTTGAAAGCCTTCTTAGCACCTTAACTGGGAAGGGGATGCTATTTATGAAGGGGGTTGCCCACTATGAATATAAAGACAAGAAAATTGCTGTAACAAAAAGTTCCTTAACCAGTTCTGGTATTGGGCTTACTGCCCAAGGATACATTGATATAAATAAAGGCTTGCTTGACTTAGATGGTGTTATTATCCCAGCAAATGTTTTAAACCAAGCCATCGCCGGCATTCCGATTATCGGCAATATTTTAACAGCAGGCGAAACAGAGTCAGGCATTGTTTCCAATTCTTACACTTTAAAAGGATCGCTTAGTGATCCAAAAATCAGCGCCAATCCTTTGTCTGTTTTGGCCCCTACATTCGTTAAGCGCATTTTCTTTGGTTTATTTGGGGCAGAAGAAAAAGAAATCAACATAGAAAATTTCCCGGACCTTAGTGTGAAATCATAAAAAACTTGGGAACGTCACCTGAAATTACAAGTTAACAAGAAAGGTTTAATAACATGAAAAAGAAAAATATTGCCGTAATTGGTTGCGGAGATTGGGGCAAAAATATTGCCCGGACTTTAAATGAAATAGACCACCTGGCGGCCATTTCTGATCACCATCATTCCAGGTATGCAGCAGACTTTTCAAACCAATATAATATTCCCTTATTAGATTTTAAAGAAGTTTTAAAAGACGATACTATCGAAGGAATTGTTATTGCGACACCTGCAGAAACCCATTATAAAATCGCCTTCGAAGCCCTAAAGAACGGCAAACATGTCTTAGTCGAAAAGCCCTTGGTTAAAACATTAGAAGAGGCAGAAAGCCTTAAAAATTTTGCAATAGAACAGAAAAAAACTTTAATGGTCGGGCATTTATTAATGTATCATCCTGCCTTTCAAGAACTATCCCGAATTTGTCATTCCGGTGGTATTGGCGGTATTAAACATATTGCGTCTTCCAGAAAAAACTTTGGTAAAATTTATCATAAAGATAGTACCTTATGGGACCTAGGCCCGCACGACTTGTCTATGGTTTTGAAAATTGCCCAATCCCCTATTAAGGAAGTTTTTGCCGTATCCAGAAATCTTATTTTTAAAAACTTAAATGATATCGTCACCCTTCACCTTACATTTAAAAATGATATAACAGCCGAAATTAATTTGTCCCGACTGAATCCGTTTAAAGAACAAAAAATTTCTGCCATTGGGGAATTGGGGGCCGTTGTTTTTGATGACACAAAAGAATGGGCCAATAAAGTAATTACCCACAAAGGAACCGTTGAAGAATTGGATCAAGAACATGTTAAAACTGTCCCTGATTTTAAAGGGGAAGCATCCATCCTTAAGTCAGAACAGCCTTTGAAATTGGAACTGGAACATTTTGTTCATTGTGTTGCAACAGATTCAAACCCTGAAACCCCAGCGGATGAAGCCATCCAAATTATGGAAATCTTGATGGCAGCTGATGAATCCATCGCAAAGAAAAAGCCTATAACATTATAGTTATAGGCTTTTGTCATTTTAATTAAGATAACTATTAAACCTCGGGTTCTTCGAACCGGTATTTTTTTACTCTTTGCAAGACAGATCGAACTTGTGAAAAAGTCAAACCAGCTTCTAAAACAGCAGCTGTCTCATTCATTCTAAGAACTGTTTCGCTTGCATCAGTTTTTGTACCAGGCACAATATTCATTCCGTCTAGCTCTGCTATAGCGTTGTCTCTTTCTTCAACACCCACTTTTCTGAAACTTGTGCTTACTTCTCTGATAAATTCATAAGCCTTCTTCCGTGCAGTAGAATGATCATCTCCTTCAAAATCAGGAACGACAACATCAATACCTGCCAGCCTTAATAAGGCATTTTTATCCAAGGCATCTCCATAGGTTAAACGTATTGTTTGCTTGCTTGCGTTTACTTTTTCTCCATCTCTTAAAAAACCATCTGCTCTAATTATTAATGGAGTGGCTGAAACTGTCAAGTTAAGAAGGTCAGGACGCATAGCACCAAATGTTTTTTCTTTATCACTCGAAAATTTTCTTTTAATTCTAAGGCCGTCAACCAAGACATCTCTTTCACCATCAGGAATACTTGACGCACCAGTCACTGGATGTGTATTAAATGGATCCAATTTATCAATCGGATCTTCCTCAGGATGGGCGTTAACAACTTGTTCTAATAAAGCTCTTGCTGCCGCAGTTTTTGAAGTAGCCTCCAAAACCGTTGTATCAATATATGATACTTCATGGCAGGCATAAAATAAAGCGGCTATTCTTGCATTATAACTTTGTTTTGCTGAACGTCTCTCATCTACCCCTTGTGTTTCACATACAACAACAGCCCTATAAGCCTCTGCAGCATTTCTCATTAAAGTCAAAGCTGCACCCCTTGCTTGTTGATAACGAAGCATTGTGACACGTGCAGCAACATGTGTTGCCTGTACATAATTTAGCTTATCTTCATCCATCAATTCTTTAGCAAGTTTTCCAGCCCAAGCCTTTGCATGATCTCTTGAAGAGGAAAGTTTATAATGACCACGGTCATGAACCATAAAATCACGTGGCGACATTTCTTGACCATGTGCGACAGAAGATCGTGTTGAAAAACTTACATTGTGCATATCTTCCAATAACATAAGGATAATTGTGGTAAGACCTATTTTACCGCCCAGATAAGGAACTGCAATTGGGGAAACAGCAACAAGACCCTCTTTGATATTATTTCTGGCAGCTTGACTAAGTCCAAAATAGTACATTGGGGGAGGCCTTCTAAATTCATCACCCTCAGTATGTTCTATATCCATGCCTGTGGCTATAACTGAAACATGTTCTGCAGGTATAACAGCACCATCTACTGTGATTGGCTCAGGATAAGCAAACCTTTCAAAAGGCCTGAGCATTTCTTTGACCCCTGCATCACTTACTGCTTCGCCAGTTGATGCAATTGCTGCCAACCTATATAAAGATGCCTTTTTTCCAAGGGTTGAAACAGGGAAAGGTCCCATATTATGAATCACCTCAATCTCTGCTTCTGCTTTGCCAAGCAGTTCTTGTGATTCTTGTGATGCTAGATGAGGGGCATCTCTTAATGCTGCTAGATATTCATCAGCTGTTTTCTTCGTCCATTCTGACACAACCCTTAAAGCGCCCGTTTCACTTAAATCATGTGCCGTTCCTTTTTTGAAGATTAGACTTCTAAGTGCTTGAATAACCCTGGTTGATGGTAAAGAACCTGCCCCTTTGGTTGTACCAGGATATATTTTGACCAAATTTTGTAACCAGGGATGCTGATCAAAAAGAATGGAAACGGTCTTCTCTCTTGCTGGTGTCGCAGCGCCTGCTGCCGATGCGGCGGCGGCGGCTAATGTAATACCGGGAATAGATGTAAAAATTAATATTACAGCTGCTGTCGTTAAAACTTTCATTCTTTTCATAGAAGTTCTCTCTTGTTTATTAGGAGGTTTAATATATTTACTTGAGTACAATATAATCTTTATAACCTTTATAAATAATAATTCAAGGTGATTATATACTTTTATCTGTTATTTTTTAAGTCTTTTACCCCGGGGAATCATAATGATCAACCAGGCAATGGCAAGGCCGTACCAGGTGATAACATAGCCAAGATGACGATTGGGAAGATCTATGGTATGGGGGATCTGCACAAGTTTTTGAAGGGTTGGATAGGCTGACGGATCTTTTAATTCAACATAAAAATCTTTAATAATTTTACAACCCGCGGGCAATCCTGGATGCATTTGCTGTGGCAGCACAGCCCCCCACTCCCTTTTCCCGACGATAGGATCTGGGGTAAACATATTTTTGTAAGGATAGCGCACATAGCCATCAATGACGGCAGGCCCTTGCAAAGAAATATCCAGTTTCTTATCAGACCACCCTAAGTTAATGAAAATAATTTCATCATTTTCTGTCCTGGCGGGGGCAACAATATGATACCCTGCCCGGCTGTTATGCGTTCGCCCAATGATGTAATAAAGGGTATCTGGAATCCAGTTAATTTTTAATTGGATTCGGTTAAATTCAATTTCTTGGTTTACTTGTATTGTTTTCAAAACTGTCTCTAAAGACATAGGGGCGGCCGTTAAAGATTTTTTCTTAACCGCAATTAAATCATTCTTCCATTGCAGACGATGGACTTGCCAGGTTCCCAGTAAGCATAAGATTAAAAATCCTATAACTGTTGCACTCCAGAAAGTAATTTTTTTGGCGATCATGCATCCCACCAATATAAGAAAACAAACAAAAACAACCAAACAACATCAACAAAGTGCCAGTACCACGCAGCAGCTTCAAATCCCATGTGTTTCTTGGGGGTAAATTGCCCTTTGTTCATGCGCCATAAACACACCATCAAAAATAAAGTCCCAATAATCACATGCGCCCCATGAAACCCTGTTAACATATAAAAGTTCGACGCATAAATACCGTCCGTAAATTTAAAAGGCGCAATAACAAATTCATAAGCCTGAATAGATGAAAATAATAACCCCAAGCCAATGGTAATCATTAATCCTTTTTTTGCATCCTTTAATTTTTTTTCAAGAAGGGACGCATGTGACCAAGTTAAAGACGTTGCTGACAGTAATAAAATCAGTGTATTCAAATAAGGTAGGTGAAAGGGATCAATGGTTTCAATACCTTTTGGTGGCCATTGACCGATGGATTCCATTGGAAATAAACTGGCATTAAAGAATGCCCAGAAAAAAGCCCCAAAGAACATAACTTCTGAAACAATAAATAAGAATACCCCAACCTTAAGACCGATTTGAACAATTTCAGTATGTTTTTTTTCCACTACCGATTCATGAATAACATCTTTCCACCAACCAAAGGCCGCACTTAAAATAATTAAAATCCCAATAAAGAACGGTATTTTTGTATAGTCATGCGTAATTAAGGCCAAGCCAATGGCTGTGATTAAGGCCCCCAAGGCGGCAACCAATGGCCAGGGGCTTAGATCAACCAAATGGTATGGGTGCTTTTTATTTGGGCGTATCCCCACACGATATTGATCAATATCTATTTGCCTTGCCGCTTTGCGGGCAACGGATTTAATTTCTTTGAATTTATCCACCATGATTCTATCCTAGATTCCAGACCTGGGCCAAAATTTGGTGGCTGAAGCCGTTCCCAATACGCCACATAGTCGTTTTTATTATAAAACAAAGGTATCATGTAATGGTTGCTAAGTAAAATACGATCAATCACTTTTGCAACCGTTACCAATTGTCCCCAAGTTGGGGCCGTTATTAACTTTACAATCAAATCATCAATCACTGGGTCTTTAATTCCAGGATAATTTCGGCTGCCATTTATATCAGCCACTTTTGATGAAATATAATTAATAATTTCATTACCAGGCGACCGCGTCCCCTGCCACTGAATAAAGGCCATATCATAATCAAACTTAATCCGGCGCTGTTCATATTCTGAAACTTCCATAATCTTTAACTTTGGATAAATCCCCAAGCGCTGTAAATTCTTGGTTAACCCCAAAACAATTTTGCGCTTTTGCGTAATGGGCAAAATGATGTCAAAGGTAAAAGGCTCCTTTGTTTTTTCATGAATCAATTTGCCTGATTGATAAACCCATCCAGCCTTTTTTAAAAGCTGTCGGGCCTTTTTTAAGACCAGTCGTTTTTTATAATCATCCGACAAATCTTCAAAAATAACGGGGGGGGCATACACATCTGCACACACTTTATCACCATATGAATCCAACAGATCTTTTTCTTCTTTAGAGACATCTTTTTCAGCCTCTAAAGATGTGTTGACAAAGAAACTTTTTGTGCGGGTCATTTCCCCATGATACAGGGTCTTGTTCACCCATTCAAAATCATAAAGCATCGCCAACGCCTTGCGCACCCGCGGGTCTTTAAAAATATCACGACGGGTATTAAAAACCAAAGCTGTCATCCCAACGGACCGGAAATGTTCAATGGCCGATTTTTTTATACCCTTTTTTTTTGGGGAATCAAAGATGTATTGGGTGTGCCATTTTGATGGATCTTTTTCTTCAAAATAATCAATGTCCCCTGCCAAAAATGCCTCGTACATCACTTCTTTATTCCGGAAATATAAAAGTTCAATTTCATCAAAATTATACCGACCTTTATAATTTGGAAGATCCCACCCCCAAAATTCAGGTCGCCGTTTATAAGTTAATGATTTACCCACCTGAACCTTGGTAATTTTATAGGGACCATTGGCAATTAAGGGGTCCAATAAATTATGCTCTAAGGTCTTGCCTTTATAATGTTTTTTGGGAATCAGCGGCATAATACTGATAATTAAGGGCAATTCCCGATCAATATAATCAGCTGTTTTAAACGTAAATTTAACTTTTCTTGGCCCCAATTTTTCAACTTGTTTAATTTTACGATAATACGTTTTCATGAAGGTATGGCCTTGTTCAAGCCACGTATTAAAACTGAACACCACATCATCTGCCGTAATGGGTTCACCCGTATCCCATTTGGCATTTGGGTTAATATTATAAATAATCCAGGTACGATCCTCTGGCATTTCGGCTGACTTTGCAACCACGCCATAAACGGTAAAGGGTTCATCCGCTGACCGACCCATCAAGCTTGCCCGCGCGATATGAAGCTTGTTAGCGGGAACACCATTCAAAACGTAATGGTTTAAACTGTCAAATGTTCCAACAACCCCTACCCTTAATTTTCCTCCAATTGGGGCATCCGGGTTGGCATAATCAAAATGGGTAAAGCCTTTTGAATACTTTGGTTGGCCATGTTTTGCAATGGCATGAACGGGCTTGGCCGCATGGGAAAGGCTGGAAAAGAATAAAAATATTAAAAAGATTATGTACTGTTTGCCCCCCCTTAATCGTCGTCCCGCACTTGATGCGGGACCCAGAAAAAAAATGTCCTCGCAAGCTGCATCTTTTTCAGCCAGCTCAGCCCTGGATCCCACGATCAAGTCGTGGGATGACGGCATAAGGAACGAGGCGTGCATCAGTTTTTTTACCACTTAAAAGCATCCGTAATATACGTTGGATAAATACGATTTTGTTGCAACATATCTTCTATTGATTTGGTCGATAAATCACTGTGGTGAAGGCCAGAATTAATCAAGACAGAATCAATGCCATAATCATTGGCGCCTTTAATATCAGTAAATAATCCATCGCCAATTGCCAAGACTTTATTACGATCTTTGGTGCCATGTTTTTCAAACATTTTGTCATACACATATTTTTTTGGCTTGCCGATATAAATAACCTGGCCGCCTTTTTCTTCGTATTCTTTGGCAATGGATCCGGGGCAAATAACCACCCGATCCTTTGACATAACTTTCATATCTGGGTTGGAACACACCATAGGCAAATTATATGTCAAAGCCATTGCCATTTTTTCTTTATACCCGTCCACTACGCTGGCACATAATACATATTGGGCAGCGGCATAATTATCGGTTGCGTTACCCGGTAGTTCTTGATCAAGGGGGCCATTTTTGGCTTCATCTCCAATATAAATAAAATCTGCGTTGGGGGCAAAATGTTCCCCTGATTCGACCACCTCAACAACAGCGTCGCCTGAACAATAGATAAAATCATAACAATCTTTTGGAATGCCAAGACGCGTAAATATTTCTTTTTGAACCGCCCCAAGACGTGGTGAATTGGATAAAAATCCAACACCTTTATTATGGGCTTTTAAATTTCTTAAACAATCAATAACACCAGGAAAAGCATCATACCCATCATAAACAACACCCCATATATCTATGATAAAATAATCATAGTTTGCATATACTTCTTGTAGTCCTTTGCAGTGTTTGATAGTAATCATTATATACCCTTTTTTAGATTATTAAGAATATCAAGGAAGCCATCATGATTCAATGTTTTACAACAAAAGACTCCAATGCCATTCCCATTTATGGATTGACTGAAAATTCAATTAAGTCTTTTGTATCAGAATTTCCCGAGTTTTCAAAATGGATTGATCATAGTGATTTTACAGCAAGTCCCCGCAGCTTGTGCCTGATTAAAAAAGACGATGGGTCGTTAACAGCCGTTTTATATGGTTGCTCTGATGGGTTTGAATCCTTTTGGGATGGGGCCTTTTTGGTCAGTTCCCTGCCCCACAAGCACACCTACACAATTCAAAGCAATACAATTGAACATTCCAATTTCTATTTCAGTTGGGGCATGGGAACCTATACATTTGATCGTTATAAAAAATCAGACAAATCATTTCCCCAATTGGCTGTTGCAGACGAAGATCTGGCAAAACAAGTAAGTTCATTAGTTTCTTCCAGCTTTCTTATTCGCAATTTAATTAATACCCCGGCGAATGACTTAACACCAGAAACTTTGGCGGCCGCGGCAAAAGATGTGGCAACAAAATACAAAGCCCAGATCAACGAAATATCCGGCAAAGATTTGGAAAATGGTTTCCCCCTGATTCACGCAGTCGGAAAAGCCTCTGAAAACAAGCCCCGTTTGGTCCATTTAACTTGGGGCGACAAACAACATCCCAAAATTGCCTTGGTGGGCAAAGGCATTACCTTTGACACAGGCGGGCTTGACATTAAACCATCCCCGCACATGACCTTAATGAAAAAAGATATGGGGGGATCTGCGCATGTTTTAGGCCTGGCCAATTATATTATGGAGCAAGACCTGCCGGTTCATCTGGATGTTTATCTGCCCTTGGCGGAAAATAGTATTGGCAGCAACGCCTTTCGCCCCGGAGATGTTTTGAAATCTCGAAAAGGGTTAACGATTGAAATCGGCAATACAGACGCCGAAGGCCGCTTGGTTTTGGCAGATGCCATAACCTATGCCCAAGAACACAAACCCGATTTATTAATTGATATGGCCACTTTAACAGGCTCTGCCCGCATTGCAGTAGGCGTTGATATCTCAGCCATGTTTGGCACAGATCCAGAGCATTGCAGTTTACTGACAGCTTTGGGCGAAGAAACATATGATCCTGTTTGTCAGCTTCCTTTGTGGCAACCTTACGCACAAGATCTGAACAGTTCCATTGCAGATCTTAATAATGATGCCTCCAGCAGATATGGCGGGGCCATTCACGCGGCCTTGTTCCTGCAAAAGTTTGTTGATAAAGACCTCCCCTGGCTGCACTTTGATATCATGGCCTGGAACAATAAACCCTTGGCAGGCCGCCCAGTTGGCGGCGAAGCCATGGGCTTGCGAACATTGATCCGCTTTGTTGAAGATATGTACAGCTAAAGCATTTTAATTTTAACTTTTTCTTGCAAAAAACCCCAAAATTTCTTATCTATATCTTAAGTAGAGAGATGAGATATAATGAAAAAGTTTATTGTTTTTGCCGCCTTATTATTAATAAGTTCAGCCACAAAATCTTATGCTGCGGCATGTGAACGGGTTGATTTGGCCGCCTCTAAGAAAGTACGATTTGCAGTCCATACAATTTACAAACGATGCTTCCTGGTTGAATCTAGTCCCGATTGCACCCTTCAGGAATTCAAACAATTTATCAGACATAGTTTATCCAACAGGTTTCCTAAAAATGACTTTTCATCTATTAAAATTGACGTAAGCAAAGGGGCTGTTCCTTTAATTGATGATTCTATAAAGATATCTGATTATGGTGTTAATATTAGTTCACTGCCATCATTTGAATCAACATTAATTATCAGCCTTACCCATCCTAAGAAAGGGTATATCGGAAGGGATCTTAAAAACGAAGTCCCCTTTATACGTTCTGAACTTATAAAAACACTTCCTATTTATTCGGTGATTAAAGATATATTAGATCGACCGCTTAAAGACAGACATGGGCTGGGTTACCTGAAATCCTAAGGCTGTGTAAATACCAAGGGAAGAAGGTAAACATTGGGCAAAGGCTGTTTTGGCCCCAAATTTTTTAGCCTCTGTCAAACGCCATCGAATCATTTCAGATCCATAGCCTTTTTTACGATGTCTTGGCAAAATATAATCCCAATAAAATCCAGCGTTCCCATCTGACAGATCAAGACAACATCCCCCAATAACCTTTTCATTTACATACGCCAAATAAAAATTCAGATCTGGTGATTGATTGCTACCTTGAAAAAAGGCCTCTGTTTGGTCAACATCGTGTGACCATACTTCTGAAAAATAATTACACCATTGGTCAAAGCCCCCCTTTCGTTCAACTTTTTTTAAAGTAATTTTATTAATTTCTTGATTTTGGACCACATCTAAATCTAATTGCAGACCCATCATTTTTTCTGTCGGGACAAAACCCATATTTGATAATTGACGCAAAACAGGGTTGGTTTCTGTCCCTTGAAGCCACAAGATGGGGGCCTCACTATCAAAAAAATAAGCTATAAATCCCATATCTGTCTGACTAAAAACTTCTGTATTGATAATATAATGATTTCCTGGCCCCACCGTTCCTGCATCAATAGCAATGCCGCCTTCCCATTCATGAATACGATGCTCAGACGCCTCGGCCAAAGTTTTCATATGGTTTAATAAATGCTGGACTGGGGTCATCATAAGTTCCTAAGTTAATGTGTGATCTATATTGCCTGAAATTAACGGGAAATCATATGCGTTTTACGCATGGATAAATAAGT
>TARA_R110002050_G_scaffold64647_2_pt1 | contig 44472 bp, 40 predicted proteins | sample TARA_R110002050 | Tara Oceans TARA_R110002050 (sample SAMEA4396988) | marine metagenome | biome: Polar Biome; feature: [DCM] deep chlorophyll maximum layer (ENVO:01000326); material: water (ENVO:00002006), including particulate matter (ENVO:01000060) such as... | depth 25 m
ACCCCTAATACAGGGGTCAATACCAAATAAATAATATCCCAATTTTATTCACTTTCTGAAAAATGTCCTCTGTATTTGTTATGGTAAAAAATGCAATATGCCTTACAATCAGAATAGGGTTTATGTGAATGGATTAATTTTTTAAGCAATAAGACTTTAATCCCTGCAAAAGTTACGTAATTTGGGTAAATGCAAAAGAAATTATCCATTATAAACCTGCTCTCGGTGATTTTGGTCATAGCTGTAAATTATGTTTCGCAGGCTGTCCGCATTAATGATACCACTATAGGGGAATTAAGTCAGCGGTACACCAATCTTTTCACTCCTGCCAGCTATGCCTTTGCCATTTGGGGCCTTATTTTTTTTAGCTTGTTGGCCTATGCCCTATTTCAAATTAAAGTTGCTTTTTTTGATAAGAAAGAACTTGCTTACATAGAGCAGACGGGATATTGGTTTGCCTTTGCCAATGTATTGAATGGGATGTGGGTGATTGCCTTTGCATATGGGTACATGGGCTTAACCGTAATTATAATGGCCGGAATCCTAATCTCCCTAACAAGAATTATTATCAACACCAATATGGAACGATGGGATGCCCCTAAGGGAATAATAGCCTTTTCCTGGTGGCCGATTTGTCTTTACAGCGGATGGATTACCGTTGCCACTATAGCCAATATTGCCCTTTATTTAACGAAAATAGGTTGGAGCGGTGGTTTTCTTACAGAAGTGTCATGGACCATTGTTCTAATGGTAGTTGCCACATTGATAAACCTGGTCATCATCTACAAAAGAAACATGCGCGAATTTGCAGCTGTTGGGGTATGGGCACTGTTCGCAATTTATATTAGGCATCAAGACAGCATGGAAGTCTTGGCTTATACGGCATTGGCGTGTAGTGCTATTCTGCTATCGGTAATATTGGTCCATGGGTATAGCAATAGGAAATCCAACCCCTTTTTAAAGCTTTGAATTATTAAAAACCCGGATTCTTTATTGGGTTCGGTGTAAATATCATCTTCTTGGACTTTAGAATGTTGAATTCTTAAAGCTTGTGTTACTTATGCTTTTTCCATCAAGGTCGCCCTCACTTCTTTCCTCAAAAAATAGCCCGTAACCAGGGTGGCCAGGACATCGGCAATGGGGAAGGAAATCCAAACTCCCAGTTCTCCCAAATAATTGGGTAAAATTAAAATGAGCGGTATAAAAAAGAATCCCTGTCTACTCAAGGTCAGTAATAGAGCAGGCACGGCCTTGCCAATGGCCTGAAAATAGGCCGCACCAATCAATTGAACTGCGATAATAGGTGTAGCCGCAAAGACCCAGCGCATAGCTGAAGGGGTATGTTCCAATACATAGGCATTCATAGCCAATTCATCTGCGGTCATTCCTGGCTGGTTGCTCAAAAACAGGGCCGCAATCCCTGCCGGAAAAATCATAAGCCCTACAAACACCACAAATGCCAAGCTGGCAGCGTATAGGATGGCCGTATGGATCGACTCCCGTACCCTTTGGTATTTTTTTGCTCCGTAATTAAAGCCTGCAATAGGTAGAAATCCCTGTGTAACCCCAAATACGGGGAACAGGGCAAACATTAGCATCCGACCAATAATGGCGTAAACCGCTATCATGGCCTCTCCTCCCAGACCAAAGAGAATGTTGTTCATCAACAAATAGATTAAACTTATTACGGCCTGTCTGGACAAGGTTACGAAACCCAAAGCGCCTATTTCCCTTAGAATGGGTCTATCCAGTCCAAAATGGGACCATTTCAATTTTAATTCGGAATTCTGGGAAAGAAAAAAGTACAGTATATAGGCAAAACATAGAAAATAGCCTATAGTAGTTGCCCATGCTGCCCCTTCCATACCCCAATCAAATACATAGATAAAAAGATAATCCATCAAAAGATTTCCTACCGAGGGGATTATCATGGCGTTCATGGCAAATCTTGGTTTACCTTCCGCTCTAATGACCGTATTTCCCATCATACACAGCGCCAAGAATGGCACTCCGTACAAAACAATGGTATAATATATTTTGGCCGGACCAAAAATATCCCCCTTGCCCCCAAAGGCCGGAATTAGGCTATTAACATAATAGAGTCCCAAAATCACCATAACTATGGTAACCAGAAGTGTTAAACTTATCTGATTTCCAAAGGTCTTTAGGGCCTTTTCCTTATTGTTTTCACCCAGGGCACGCGAAATAATACTAGATCCCCCAATACCAATGGCCATACCTAGGGCCGCTATAAAAAAGGAAACCGGAAGTACTACATTGATGGCCGCAATGGCTATGGAACCGATCCAGTTGCCAACAAAAATAGAATCGACCAGCACGTTAAGTGACATGACCAAAATGCCTATTGAAGCGGGAACTGCCTGTTTTACCAGCAATTTACCTATAGGCTCACTACCCAACTGTTCTGAGGATACCTTGGCCATTACACGGGAAGAGTTTCCTTAGCCTGCCAATCCCCTATCCATTTCACCATTAAATTCACCCAGGCTTCATTGTCGTTTAAACAGGGGATATGCTTGTAATCTTCCCCTCCTGCTTCCTGAAACTGCTGTTTTCCTTCCATGGCAATTTCCTCCAAAGTTTCCAAACAATCCGCAACAAAGGCAGGGGTAATTACTGCCAAACGTTTAATACCCTCTTTCCCAAAACGTTCAAACTCAAAGTCGGTATAGGGCTTTAACCAGGGATCGTTGGGCAAGCGGGATTGAAAGGAAAGGCTTACCCTATCATCGGAAAGACCCAGTTGCTCCTTTACTTTTCCGGTCATTTCATAACATTGATGACGATAGCAGGTATGATGTGCCACCGAATTGGTCTTACAGCAGTTGTCATCAATCTTGCAATGGAATTTTGTAGGGTCGGATTTTTTTATGTGTCTTTCGGGAATGCCGTGATATGAAAATAAAATGTGGTCGTATTCAAAACCTTTCAACCCTGCTGCAATACTTTCGGAAAGCACGTCAATATAATCCTGGTTATTGTAGAACGCGGGTAGCGTTGTTATTTTAACCTTAGGAAAAAACGCATCCTTGACCTCCATGGTCTTGACCACCACGGTTTCATAGGAAGACATAGCATAATGAGGGTATAGTGGAACCAACAGCACCTCGTCCACCCCTTTTTTCGTAAGTTCCTCCAAAGCGTTCTTTATCGTCATACTTCCATAACGCATCCCCAAGGCCACGGGAATTTCACTTTGTTCTTTTACCTTTTGTGCAAAACGTTCGGAAATTACTATTAAAGGAGATCCCTCTTCCCACCATATCTTTTTGTAGGCCTCGGCCGATTTTTTAGGTCTAGTCTGTAAAATTATCCCACGCACAATAATATTCCTTAACCATTTGGGAACATCAATTACCCTTTCATCCATTAAAAATTCATCCAAATAAGGTTTAACATCCTTAGGGGTGGGACTATCCGGGGAACCTAAATTTACCAACAAAACTCCTTTCATTCTTCCTTTATTATCAATTTACCTGTGCAACAAAAATAACACATGCAGAGCAACTATGATTTAAATCCTATAAATAGTTTAACTATACCGGCATAGACTGAATCAATTTATAGGGAATGGGTAAAACAGTATTATTTTAATACCATTAGGTATTTTATTTTCAACAGCCGTAACATGTTTACAAATTGGCAATTTCCTGTCTCGAAAAGGAATATTATGGGGTTATTGAAAGTTCACCCAATAATATACTGGCTCCAAGTTTTTATATTGAACAGATTTTAGTATGTTAAAGTCAATATTGAATTTAAGTAAGACCAAAATGGAAAACATATTAAAAAACATAGACAACCAGACGCTCATTTACGCTACTGGCACGTTCGTCCTTTTGGCTATTCTTTACATCATCACGTATTTTACCCTGCGCAAACTGGGGAGTAATCCAAAATATCTCATTCCCAAAGATGCCATGAAAAGAGTGAGCATGCCACTTTTTATACTATTCCTCTCCCTTTTGGTCCGTTCAAAATCACTTCATACCCTATTGTACCTCAACGATTATAGCTTTGTTATTAGAAAGACCAGCACTTTAATGATTATATTTTCTATAACCTGGTTGATTTTGGTGGCTTTAAAAGTTGCCAAAAAATTGATTATCCAAAATTATGATGTAAAGACATCCGACAATCTCAAGGCTCGAAAAATATATACCCAATTCAATATCCTGGAACGGATTTTTATCGTAGTGGTGGCGGTACTGGCTTTGGGGGCCGCCCTGATGAGTTTTGATAGCATAAGGGAGATTGGACTTAGTCTTTTCGCTTCTGCAGGAGTGGCGGGTATTATCATAGGTTTCTCTGCACAGAAACTAATTGGAAGCATCTTGGCCGGAATCCAGATTGCCATTACCCAACCCATTAAATTTGATGATGTGGTGGTGGTGGAAGGCGAGTGGGGCCGGATTGAAGAAATTACACTGACTTATGTAGTGATTAAGATTTGGGACAAAAGGCGGCTTATTGTCCCCACCACCTATTTTATAGAAAACCCCTTTCAGAATTGGACCAAAACATCGGCGGATATTCTAGGTACTGTTTTTATACATACGGATTATCGTGTTCCTTTTGACAAACTGAGGGAAGAACTCACTAGGATATTGTCGTCCTCGGAATTGTGGGATGGCAATGTAAACGTATTGCAAGTTACGGACGCCAAGGCCCAGAGTATTGAGATAAGGGCCTTAGTGAGCGCAGTGGACTCGGCCACTGCATGGGATCTAAGGGTTTTGGTACGGGAAAAACTAATTGGTTTTTTACAAGAGCATTATCCGGAAAGCCTACCACATACACGATTATACCTTAGCGATGATGCCCAGCCCAACTCTTTTAAAAAGTAATCCACGGCCCCAATTGATTGGCACGAAAAATGATGCCTTAATACAAATAAAACGTTAATTATGCCCCAAGCCTTTATTCCTATAAATTTTTAAAGCATTTTTAACAAAAATTTGGATTCGGTATGCGCTTTTGTTTAGGTTTTCTTCTGCTATTCTTATCCTATGTCATCTCCGCCCAAGAAGAGAACAGCCTTTTATGGGAGATCTCCGGCAATAATCTACAGCAAACGTCCTATTTGTACGGTACCATGCATGTAAGTCAGAAAATAGCCTTCAGATTGGACGACGTTTTTTACGAAGCTTTGGACAAAAGTGAAATTGTGGCCTTGGAATCGGACCCGGATAGTTGGTTGGAAGACTATGGAAAAATGCGTAGTGGCGGAGTTGGATATGGAACCGGCTTTATTACCAAGGGCTTTTATTTATATCCCTTTGCCATCAAAAACCCGACCAAGGAAACCGTGTCCTCTTACCTCTCCCTGGACGATCGGTTAGTGAACAATATTCTCTACCGCACCAATGAAACTTCCCAAAACTTTGAAGAGGAAACCTATTTGGACATGTTTATTTATCAGGCGGGCAGAAAGTTTTCCAAACCCATAGTGGCCTTGGAAGATCTGGAAGAATCCAGCGCTTTGGTTGGTAGGGCCAATATGAATGCCATGAAACCCAAACCTGACGAATGGCTTCAGAAAAAAATGCAGACCCAGGAGGTGATGTCACTTTTGCAGGACGCCTATAGGGAACGCAACATAAATCTTATAGATTCGCTTGACCAGGCCATGTATACGGAGTATTACTTGCAAAACATGCTCTATGCCCGTAATAAAAATATGGTACTGAGATTAGATTCCTTAATGCAAACAGCAAAAGTGTTTACAGGTATTGGGGCCGCACACCTCCCAGGAAAAAATGGGGTAATACAACTGCTTAGGAACAAAGGGTACCAGGTGAAACCACTTACTTCCAGATTTTCCAACAAAGGACGGGCCCTAAAAGATTCCCTGGAAACCAAAATCCTGGACAATGAATATTACCTAAGAACTCCGGATGACGACCTTTTTAGTATTCTCCTACCCAATAAACTCTATCCCATAGCAGAATATACCAATACTACCTACGTATCTCCCGATTTGGCTAACGGTAGTTATCTTATGGTGAACCGCATCCCCACTTTCTCCTATTTAAAAAAAGACTACACCTACAGCTTGGAAGATGTGGATAAACTGTTGTTCGAGAACATACCGGGCAAAATCCTTGAAAAAAGGAAAATAGAAAACGGGATATATCCCGGATTGGATATTAAAAATCAGTTGAAAAATGGTGACTTTCAACGTTATCACATTTACATAACCCCATTGGAAATACTCATTTTCAAAATGAGCGGACACGGTGATTATGTAGTAAAACATTCCGATACCATTTTTAACAGTATACAATTCAAGTCGTTAGAAAAAAAACGAACGGTACTTTTTTCCCAATTCGATGATTTTGAAGTCGAAATGCCTCCTATATACAATTTTACCAATCGGAAGCGAAAAGGTAATAGATTTATTGAAGGTGTAGATCCCGAAACCTCCTCCTACTACTTTCTTAAAAAAGCTACTTTAAATGATTTTAATTTCATTGAAGAGGACACCTTTGAACTGAAACAAATACAAGCCCGATTTTTTGAAGACCTTAAGTTGAAACCTGAATATGGGCCTTATGACAATCAGAGTTTGACTTCTTCCGCCAACTTTAGCCCCAACGGAGCACAAAAGTTATATTTAAAGACTGTTATTAGGAACAACCACTATTATCTCTTGGGCAGTGTTTGCAAGGATAGCACGGAGGCCAAACATTTTTTCGATTCCTTTAAGGTAAGGCAACAGAAATATACCGAAGTGTTTAAAAAAATTCGGGATACTGCTTTGTTTTTTTCAACAGTCAGCCCTGTTGATCCTCCCAAATTTGTTGAAAACAGTAATAACTATTACGAACGCCACAAAAAACCAAAACCTTACAGCGCATACACCAAGAAATCTGTTTATCAAAATAAAAATAACGAGGCTGTGCTTGTTACTGTTAATAAGGCCCATGATTTTCTAATGTTCCCCAATATTGATTCAGTATGGAGGTTAAGGAGAAAATTGTATGCTCAAAATACGTTTAAGATTATCCGGGAGCAACGGCCAAAGTACAACAACAAATATCACGAGATGAACATAACCCTAGCAGATACTGGTAGCACTAGGGGAATAATGATCAAAAACATTGTTAAAGGCGGTTTACTTTACGAAGTAAAGGCCCTTATAGATACTGTTCTGCCCCCAAGTAAGTTTGTCCATGAATTCTTCAAAAACTTCTCTCCCCATGATACCCTTATAGGTTCCTCAATCCTAAGCGATAAAACAGCCGGTTTTTTCAAGGCTATAAGACAGAACGATAGTATTGTCCTTGATGGCTATCCATTTGTGCAGTTTTACAAAAAACACGAGGATTCCCTTAAGTATTACATTTCCGAATTCAACTTTAAGGACAATCAAAAATATTTGCAGGCACATTTAATCCAAAAATTGGCCCAAATGCAGGATGTGGACGCCACAAAGTTCTTTGAGGCCTACTATGCCAAATCCTACAACAACTCCAAGGCTCAAACAAAAATACTACAGGCCATTAGCAAAAGACATAATGAAAGCTCTTTAGAACTTCTTTTACGCCTTATGTCAACCGATTTGCCTTTGGTATCCAGCAAACAGGAGATTCAAAATATATTTCAGCCCTATTTGGATAGTCTGCCCCTTGCGCGCAAATTATTTCCGGAAATCCTGGACTACAGTGCCATAGAGGAATATAAATCGCCCATTTTCTCAATGCTTGCCAAGCTCAAGGCACGTGGCTTGATAAAACCGAAAAGCTATAAGAAATACAAGAATCAGATTTTAAATGATGCCAAGATCCAGTTAAAGAGGCAGCTGGGCCTCTCCATGGATCAATTGACAGAGGAGTCACCAAATACATCTGGCAACAATTACGACATTTTGGAGAATTATGCCATTCTACTTTATCCGTATATTAAAGAAATAGAGGTTGCCGCATTCTTCAGACGTCTATCGAAGGTGGAAGACCCCGAAATACAAACGTCATATATTGCCCTAATGATTAAAAATGAAGAAAACCCTCTGAATGGTGAAAACAAAATACCGAAAAGCCTAATAATATCACTTGCTGAAAACCCTGAAACACGCTTAACACTATTCGAGAAATTACAGCGTATTGGCAAATTGAATTATTTTCCTGCCACCTACAGAAATCAACAGGCTATAGCCGAATCCATACTCTACAATGCTTTGGAATTAAATCCCGAACAATACAACATTGAATACATCAAAGATCAAAAATTGTATTATCCCAACAACAATTACCACGGCTATTTTTTTAAAGTAAAAGATAAGGATAAGTACAGTAATAATTTAAAGATGTACTTATTAGCTTTCAAAAAAAGAAACCAAATTGAATCCAAGCCCTATTATATAAATAAAGGTTTTAACATTGCAGACATTAATACCGAGGAAGAAGTATTGGAGTTAACTACAGAGGAGTATAATTTAAAGGATAGGCCACGTGCGATAGTGAACAACCCTTCGGCCTACCCTGGCTTTATGCATTAATACTATACTTTTTGGCATTAATACAAGGATATATGCCTCTAACCCAAACTAGAGTGATTGGGATAAATAAAAGAATCTTTAATAATAAGTAGCCATTTTTGAATGGTTGCCCCAAATAATTATTTATATGTATATATTAAACAAGTTTAATCTGTCCGTTACCAGGTTTTTATGTCTCTAAAGTTGGACTCGCCCTCCTGATACCGAAATGCACATACCAATAAGTATTAAAAAATTATAATTCATTTAAATATAACAATATATAAACTTTTAAATAAACTATAAATTCATATTAGTTCGATGAAACATATACTCTGCTTTCTAATATTTATTGGTTACAATCTCCCTGGAGCTGCCCAAAAACTAATTTGCTCAACACAGGACAGGGAAGCCTTTAACACTAAAATAATGGCAATTTCCAATATTAATGCTCAAGATATTGGCCCTACAATGGTTGCGGTGGGCAAAACCTTTATTGGAATTCCCTATGTGGCCAAAACTTTGGAGATAGGAGAAACCGAATCCCTGGTCATAAACTTTCAGGGGTTGGACTGTACTACTTTTGTTGAGAATGTTTTGGCTTTTAGCCTCATGCTTCAAAACAAACAAAAGGAATTTAACAGCTTTATCGACCACCTTGAAACCATTCGGTATAAAGACGGAAAACTCAATGGTTACGCCTCACGGCTGCATTATTTTTCAGAATGGATCGCCAACAATGAGCAAAAAGGCCTATTGCAGGATATGACCTCCCAAATTGGAGGTGTGGAAAGCAGTAAGCCCATTAATTTTATGAGTACACATCGGGAACTGTACCCTTTTCTCAAGGATGCGGATAACTACAGGAAAATACAGGCTTCAGAGGAATTTCTTAAATCGCAGTCCATCTGTATACTACCACAGGAGCAGGTAAAGACACAGGAGCACCTAATCCAATCCGGGGACATTATTGCCCTGACCACCTCAATAAAAGGACTGGACATTACCCACACTGGAATAGCGACCAGGGAAGCAGATGGAAGAATACATTTATTGCATGCTTCCACGGGATCCATGGAGGTAGAGGTCTCCAAATTACCATTGGCCGATTACCTAAAGGGCATAAAAGGAAATACGGGAATTATGGTAGCACGCCCCTTATAGCCCCATGAATCATTGTTCTGAAATTGGACTTTCTCAAATGATATGCCCTAATCCCAATTTAGGATAAAATAAACGTAATTGCAGAAGGCTTATAAAAGTTGTTCCTTAGGCCCACAGGCGAATTTCGAATTATGTGGCAGTACTCCCAAAGGCCGGCGCAACACAATTTTATAGGCTTCTCTATTTTGCACCCTCTTGAAGGGCTGTCTTTAAAATCTTTCCCACTTTTCGGTAACCTTTTGCGTTGGGGTGCAGGCCATCCGAAAAAAGACTGGCATCAATTTTCTGGTCCTTGCCCAATAACACTCCCCCGATATCTGCATAATCCACATTTTTAGAGGTCGCCAATGCAGCTATTCCAGTGTTTAAATTACGCATACGCTCCTCCTTGCCTACCCTTGGAAACAACCCCAGCACTAACAGTCTTGCTTTTGGCTGTCTTTCTTTTATGGCATTGATCACCATTTCCAATCCACCGAGAATCTCCTTATCCGTATTGAGGTGTTCATTGTTGGTGCCGATCATAAGCACAATTTGCTCAGCTTCAAAGCCATCCAATTCATCGTGATAGATGCGCCATAATACATTTTCTACCCTATCCCAACCAAAACCAAAATTCCGTACCTCCAATTCGGCCAAATTGGATTTCCACGAATCTGCCCCGCTGCTTAAAATTGCTTTTGGAGAACCGCCCCAATAATGGGTGATACTGTTTCCGAAAAAACATATTTTGGGAGCACTTTCCCGATTCATTTTCAATAACTCCTGATGACGGCCCTCCCAAGGGTACATTTCGGGCTCCCTGGCCTGGGTTACCGGAATTGTCGTGGAAATGATTCCAATCGGCTCCTTCAATATCTCGCGTAAGGCCTTTTCATAGGCAAGGGCATACTCCATCATTCCCAAATCCGTTGGGTGGGTACCATCCACAAAACTCTCCATAGACAGATTCAATTCTTCCCGGGTCAACAAATGTATATCCCTTAGCCCGTCTGACTTTAATTGAGCAAATGCCTCCTTGGCAATTCTATTCAAATCGGTATAGGTCTGAAAACGATCAGCATCTACGGCCCCATCGGAATATCCGTCGTGCTCCACCACTAAAATTGGGGTTGTGGGACGTTTTTTCTTTATTTGTTGCACTGCCGAAATAATTAGCTGCCGTACCTCATCCAGTGAACGGTCCTTGGTTGCACTCAAATTGGGCAAACAATCCAGCACAAAGATTTTAGCATCAATTTCCGTAATATAATTGAGCACCTCTTCTTCAAGTCGCCCATTTCCTGAAAAGGCCAAATTTATCAGGGGTCTATCCAATTTTCTCCCCAGTATAGAGGACCAAGCCATTCCTGGGCGGGAGGCACAGCCACCTTGTGCAATGGAAGTGCCATAAACCACAACAGGTTTCTCTCCTCTTAAGGGCAAAGCTTCCAAAACAGCATCCACTGGCACTCCTATTTCCAACCATTCTACCTCATTATACAATGGCAGGTACAATTGGTACTCCCTTCCCTTGGTATGATATTTCTCATTTGGGTCTATGTTGGAGTAACGATATTGTATGGTATCGGCAAAGGAATATTTTCCTCTATACCATCTCCAATCCCCATCAGCGGTCTTGGCATATAGATCCACCCCGCTAACCCCGGTTGCCGGCATGTGGGGCATGGCATGGTTCCCTTTTACCTTGTATCGCACCGTTATAGATTCGGCATCACTTATAAATCTAATGGAGAGACCGGCTGAATGTTTGGACAAGTTCCAGACCGCTTCGCGGACAACTCCCTCGGCCTGTTTTGGCAATCTGTGATATCTTGTAGCCACCTGATCAGGCCATGCCTGGCCTTCAACCACCAACGAATTGGATTCTGCAGGATTATACCAAGAAATAGCTGTATCCTCTTGGGCAATTGAAAATTGAAATAGCAAAATTATTGCCCATAAAACTAAAAGCGACTTTTTTTCCATATATACTTATTCTTTTATTTTTCTTTTAATTGGCACCCAGACCTCTTCTTCCGAATTTGAGTTGTTGTTGCTGTATTTATCGCCCATAATCTCGAAATGTTCCCTATGATCCAATTGATAGTCGGATTTTGGCAACCATTCCCCAAAAATATACTGAGCCGTTCGGGGAAAATCACTGGGCAAACCCTTATGAATAAAAACGGCGTACAATCCTCCCAACAAGGTATAGGACTCAAAACCTTGTGGCAAAAACTCAAAATCTTCCACCTCAACAACCGCCCATTTTTCAAATGGAATACTGTCATTAAATTCCGGAAAACTCAGCTGCCTATCATATATTTGCATACTGATTAAATGGGCGCCGATTAAATTCCCAATTTCCTTTCTTCTCTTCATAAATCCCTGCCACAGTTCCCTGGTCCTATCCCGAGCCATAGACATTACCAATCGTTGTCCGATCAATTTTTTTTCAGATACTACTTCTATTCGAGGTTCCATTTAAAATATTACACTGATATAAAAATATATCTATTGATTTCTTCATATTAAGTCCTTCCAAACTAAATTGCCAGCGCTTTTTAAAGAGAATTCAATAGCTAAATATAAGCACTTGATTACAAAGATTTGGACTTTCAAAAAAGCTTTCTGTCATCGAGCTGGCAATCATCGCATTTTTCCTACTTCAATTAATATTTGAACCAGACAAATGCACCTTTGAAACAATGGAAAAATGAAATTAAACCTCTATAAAAATTCATTGTAACGCTTCAATTACATACCCATTGGTTGGTCTAATATCACAATATGCCGCTTTTAGCACCATGACAGGCATTTGGTCGGGGAATTATGCACAAAATCTTCCCATTGTACCATTTTTCTAAATGGATTAAACACAAAAACCAACCTTCCGGTTGGTTTATATAGGTATTCCCACAATAAGGCATTAGCCAAAGGGTAAATTAAGTGTCTTTTAATTTACAGATAGCAAAGTAACTTCAAAAATAAGTACAGAGCCCCCAGGGATTCCATTATAATCCCTGCTACCGTATCCCAAGTGGGCAGGTACCAAGAGTATACCACTTCCCCCTTCCTTAAAATAGGCAATCCCCTCTGTCCAACCGGCAATAACTTGGTTTAAACCAATAGTAATACCCTCTGCATCACTTTGATCGAAAACCGATCCATTAAGAAAATATCCCTTATAGGCCACCGTTACATTGGAACTGGCCGTGGCCTGTGTTCCCGTACCTTCTTCTTCTATTACATAATAAAGCCCCGAGTTACTTCTTTCGGCGGTTAAATTGTTCTCCTCAACATAGGCCTGGATTTCCGCCTCGTTCTTGGCAACATAATCAATATTCTCCTCCGTTTTCTTATCGATATCACAGGAAATAAAAAGTATTAAGGCCAAAGCAAATAGTGTCCTCCTCATAGTTATTCTTTTTTAAGGGCCAAATATAGTAAAATAGCTAATGCCACCTAGGCCGGTAGTCTTATTTAGGTGTGTAAATTTTAGTTAATTATAAAAAAACAAAACACCCTTAAAAACTTTTTTGGAAGCCTTTAAGGGTGTTCAATTTTCCACTCTATTTATTATTATACCGCAAAGCCAGGCCGGTAATTTCTGGTTACAAACTGATTTGCTTCCTCAAGATTGGTAATACGCATATTTTCCCCATCCCAAAGCAATTTCTTACGTGCAAAAAACTCCATCTTCCCCTTCTCATTTTCCCTTTGCAACAAATAGCTACGTATGGCAAGGTTCCCCATTAGGACTGTCTCTGTCATAGGCCCTGCATAATCAAAGGACGAGGTAAGCCCAAGATGCTCCTTACTGCCAAAACCAGCCTTACAGGCTTCTATCCACAAGCGTTGATGTCCGTATTCAGGTTCATCATTTGGCTCCACTTCCGGACCAAAATCCGTTGAACCATCGTTCATATATAATTTAGGCATTAAAGGGGAACTATCGTTAATATTGGTAGAGATAATTCCCTTTTCACCAATGATCAATACCCCGTTCTGACTCCCTTTACCTCCAATATCATCATCCGCTGGAATAATCTCTGGGTGTGCAGGGCGTATACCTCCATCGCTCCAAGTCATTTCTATGGGAGACTGACTCTTTTCCGTAGCCCCAAAGTGCAATGTTATAAATGAAGAAGCCGGACATCCTTCTGGATGATAATCGGCATTCCACATATTGGTATAAACAGCACCCACGCTACATTCTGCATCCGTTGGATATTTAAGCCCCAAAGTCCTAAAGGGAATATCGATCAAATGACACCCTACATCTCCCAGAGCCCCTGTACCGTACTCCCACCATCCTCTCCAGCCAAAAGGATGTAAATTAGGTGTGTAAGGCTTAAATTCCGATGGCCCCAGCCATAGATCCCAATTAAGGTCCTTTGGCTTTGCACTTGGATCCGGCTTGGGAAAAGCTCCTCCCTGTGGCCAAACAGGTCTATTGGTCCATACCTGTACCTTTGATATCTTACCAAGTTCCCCTGAATCCACCCATTTTTGAACCATGCCCAATAATGGGTTGGAACCACCTTGATTCCCCATTTGAGTTACTATTTTTTTACTTCTGGCCATCTCGGTCAGCATTCTTGCCTCCCGTATATTGTGAGTCATTGGCTTTTGCACATACACATGTACCCCTCGCTCCATGGCATAGGATGCTGCAGGTCCGTGTACGTGATCCGGGGTGGAAATGGTAACGGCATCGATGCCTTTTTCCTTGTCCAACATCTCCCTAAAATCTGCATACAGTTTTGCTTTCGGGAAGAGTTCAACAGATTTCTTTGCCGATCCTGAGAAATCCACGTCACATAAGGCAACCACTTTTTCCCTGCCTCCTACGGAAGCATTGCGAATATCACTGGCACCCTTTCCGCCCGCACCAATGGCCGCAATGTTCAATCGGTCACTGGGAGCAGTATACCCAACGCCTCCAAGTACATGCCTAGGCACAAAAAATATAGAGGATGCCATAGCGCCCTTTTTGATAAAGGATCTACGCGAGTCCACAGATTTTTTAGATTTTTTTTTCTTCATAATTATTGATTATTAGATTTTTATATTGACCATATTATCCACATAAGTCCTCCCAAAGCCGGAGATACCGCAACAACATTGCCATACACCTAAGCATATCAAACATAGGGATATAGCAATATAGAACATATCCGCAAACATAATCTCTAAGATTTTCTCAAATACTACTACAATTTTAACCCTAATTGCAAACCCTGACCTCTTGAAAATGAAAAGTTTATAAAATGTGTGATAAAATCCCTCAAAGTTGATTTCCGCCTACACTGGGAAATTTGCCCGTCCACTTCCTCCATCCCGTCCCAATTTTAATGGATAATAAAATTCCAGAATTCCATACCAAATGCAAGGAATCCGTTGCAAGGGGGAGGATACTTCCCTTGCCAAGCAATAAAATATCATACATCTGTAAAAAAATCTTCCTAAGGACGCCAATACAACAACGCAGCCGTATCTTTTAAACTTATTCCTGTAATTATCACCAACCTCCACCGTCTATTCATGTATGCCGGCAGATTGAAATTAGCATTCCTTACGAACATTTTATGTAACCCTTATTTTGGGCCAATTCAATTATTCCAATACCATTAAGAGATTATTTATGATTTTTGTACTTCTTTTTGTAGTGGCTTGTTTTCTCGCATATAGCAATGGGGCCAATGATAACTTTAAAGGTGTGGCCACCCTCTTTGGCAGCGGGACCACAAATTACAACCGGGCCATAAATTGGGCTACGTTGACTACATTTCTTGGTTCAGTAACTGCTATTTTTTTAGCCAGTTCACTGGTCAAAAACTTCTCGGGCAAGGGCTTGGTCCCGGATGTATTGATACAGGCCCCTGAATTTGCCACATCCATAGCCCTAGGAGCAGGGATAACAGTATTCCTGGCCACAAAAATAGGGATGCCTATTTCAACTACCCATAGTTTGGTAGGTGGTCTTTTCGGAAGTGGTATTGTAGCTGTGGGAAGTGCATTTAATTTTAATCTGCTCGGCAATACATTCATAATGCCCCTAATTCTGAGTCCACTGATGGCTGCCGGGGCCAGTATAATCATCTATCTCCTTTTTAGACGATTACGTAATTTGTTTGGGGTCTCCAAACAAATGTGTATTTGCATTGGCCAAGAATATGTACCTGTTTTTGACAATTTGAACAAGACGAATCCTGCGGTTGATGCCATTGGCCCTTACAAATCAATTAAGATAGATGAGGAACAAAAATGCATTGAAAGGTACCAGGGAGCCTTTTTGGGTTTAAACGCCCAAAAACTACTGGATGTTGCCCATTTTTTAAGTGCAGGGGTGGTTAGTTTTGCCAGAGGTTTAAACGACACCCCTAAATTGGTAGGCCTGCTCATTGTAATAAACAACCTATCCATAGAATGGGGCATGATTGCCCTTGCCGTTGCAATGGCTATTGGAGGATTATTAAACGCAAAAAAAGTAGGCGAAACTGTAAGTAAAAAGATAACCCCAATGAATCATGGGCAAGGGTTTACGGCCAACCTCATCACTGGTCTTTTGGTAACCACAGCAAGTATACATGGACTGCCCGTTTCTACAACCCATGTCTCCGTAGGCTCAATTTTTGGAATTGGGACCGTAACCAAAAAATCGGATTTAAAAGTAGTACGCAATATTGTTCTTTCTTGGATACTAACATTACCTATAGCAGCCCTTATAAGCGCAATGGTCTATTATTTGTTGTCCAATATAGTTCGTTAGCCCTTCTTAATCAATGCCTCGGTTTTAAGAACGTAAATACGGCTTTCCTTTTCCTTAAAGCCCAAACTTTTATAGAGATTAATGGCTTCGATTCTCTTGTCTGCGCTAAAAAGAAGGATTTCGGTAAGACCATTTTGCTTTCCCAACTCCACCAATTTCTCCATCAGCTTCCTGCCAATTCCCTGGCCCCTGTGCTCCACATCTACGACCACATCCTCTACCCAGCCCTTAATGCCAGATATTACTGTATAGGTACACATTAAGGCCATTCCCAATACCTTATTGTCATCAATGCAATACACCAAACTTATAGGGTTCTCAGGATCCAGTACCTGCTTCAGGTCTACCTGTTTTATATCGGCATTCAATTGGCGGAACAATCCGGCCAGTTGCTCCTCCATTTCCGAATTTATATCGGATTCTTGTAATAATGCTATTTTCATGGGCTCTCTTTAGACTTAAGCTCTAAAATTTGAAAATTTTTATAGTTGCAAATTTAGTCAATCTTCTTTTAGTGTCAATAGCCATTTTTCTTTTGGTAAACCTTAACATAGTCCACCATAAAAACATCTGGAAAAATTGTTTTTAATATCTCCTCCTTTTTGCCAGGATATTCCATACTTAAAATTATATATTCCTCTATATTGGAGATACCCTCCTTTACCTCATAATACTTATACCCATCCACATAAAAAATATACTTGTCCGGGAACCATTCCAGGCCAAAGGTATGAAACCCCAAACTTACCCCCCGGCGATAGCTCTGCATACCTTTGGTAGATTGCTGGTTGGGTCCGTAGGCCCAATGTACATTATGCGACACGATATCGGTTCCCAATTTTTTAAAAAACTCCATTATATCTATTTCAGCTCCAAATTTGGACGGGTCTTCCCCCTTGCTTATCTGGGGAGACTGTAACCAAAAAGCCGCCCAAACCCCCTCTGACTTCTGTAACTTGGCCCTGCATTCATAATAGCCATATTTGGACATAAACTTCCCCTGGGTACCCACTGCGGAGCCCAACAAGGTGTCCCCCTTTTTAAGGGCATACAACTTCAGATATCCCTTTTCCACTTTTACCGCTTCTTCGGAAACATAGGCAATAGCCCTAGGGCCAATACCTCTTACGGCCCATTTGGTGGTATCCAAAGCTTTTCCCTTAAACTGATCTTCCCATACCAATTTATAACCCATTTTTTCAGGATTAAAGCGTTTTTTGGACATAGGCCCCTGTGCTGGCCGTTGCGCAAAGGCAAATCCACTAATAAACACAAATAAAAAGACAGTGGTCAATTTCATTCTAAAGGATTTGTAACCGTCAATGGCTGTACACAAAAAAATTTCAGGTTATATATCTTTTCAGACCCAAATTGATTTTATGAATTATTACCAATGTAAAAATACAACACATAACCAACAGTTTGAGCCAACAGCAAGATAACACACCTGAGACAACATTATCTGGCAGATTCTATCAAAAACTGTTGTAATTTTAACCATTGGGCGAATTTTTTGGGTGTGTCCCTAATGGGCCGGGCTATCCGCTACAAGTCCTCGGTTTTCAACCTGCGGGCTTTTCACTCCTATCCCTCACACTCAGAACGGTAACATAAGGCAAATCCGACCCATTGGTTGGTTCTTATTAACTCCGGACAGCCAAAACGGCCCTATTACTTCGATATAAAACGCAATATAGTCCATGAAATACCAATACCTTTCCCCTTAGGCGCCAAAAAACAGACCAAACCGACCATACAGTCTATTTGGAAAGTCATGAACGACCCAGATAATTGGGATTTCATTGCTTTTATCATCTAATTCGAGCCGGAAATAAAAGGCAGTTTCCACTTCTTAGGAATTCTATTGGAAAAATATTCTTAAACCCTACCCCTGTACAAAATCCTCATTAAAAAGGCTTCAGCCGATTAGCTTTTAGGACACTTGCAAAAATTATTGAAATCTTTTGACGCCAAACTGAACGGGCAGGCCAGTACTCCATTACCAGGTAGGCGCTAGCGCATTCAAATTCCACATAGGGAGTAAGAACTACATAAAAAAAAGTCCTGCGAGGTTGTTACCGACACACTAAAATGAATTTTAGGTTGGTTGATCCGGTGACAATAGAACCTTGCAGGACTACAGTAAAGGTTGGTGGTTATTAAAATTACAAAGTATTGGTATCAACTTTGTTCTGTAAATACCCGAGAGTTAATCCCTCTTCAGGCAATATTCGATACCGCCGACCAAATGTTGACGGAAATTAAGATCATCAAAAGCTTCCTCGGTATGTCCCAAACCAGTATAGAAAGCACGCCCTCCATCATACTCATGGTACCAAGCAATAGGGTGGTTATCACCATTCTTACCTCCCTCATAAGAGCTTTCATCCAGTTTCATGAGCACATGGACTGCCGGATTTATATTTTTATAATTGTACCATTCATCAAAATGGGTCCAGATATCGGCCAAATGTTTGGTGGCAGGATGGTTGTGGTCTACCACGTTTATCCTGGCTGTTTGTTGTTTCGGATGACTTAAAAAATAGGCCCCAACCAATTTGTTATACCAAGGCCATTCATATTCCGTATCGGCCGCAGCATGGACTCCCATAAAACTTCCGCCATCCTGTATATATTTCTCAAAGGCCGATTGTTCCTCCTCTCCCAATACATCCATAGTAGTACTTAAAAAAACCACCAATTTAAACTTCCTTAGATTTTCAATATTAAATTGAAGCGAATCCTCGGTATGGGATACTGCAAAATTATTGGCTACGCCCAATTTTACAAATGTGGCCACCCCCTTTTCTATGGATTTATGGCGAAAACCATTGGTTTTGGAAAATATCAAAACCCTATCTTTCGCCAATGTGTTGGCCGAAATTATTCTTTCCGGAATCTGTACAGGAGTATTATGAAGGTTTGGATTTAAGGTCACCTCTTCCTGTATCTTGGTGCTACCACATCCAATCATAACTACTAGCGCAATTAAAGCAATAGCAAATCTATATAAGCGCATAAAAATTCTCGATTATCTATTTGAAGTTCTAAATATCTAAAATTTAACGCAACAAAACACAAAATTTATCATTATTTCCAAAATTTACTGGAGTTCTCACAATAATAGCGCTACTTGTTAGGAATAAAAACCACTATCCATTTTGCAGAAAATGGAACATTGCCAACCCCAAAACCAAAAAAATAGGGATAAATACAACCCTAATAACAAAACCAACCTATCCGTTGGCGAGGGACATGAGGTATTTTTTTGGAGTGGTACTATATTTCTTCTTAAAGGCAGCTATAAAGTGACTGGAAGTACTATACCCCACCTTAAGCCCTACCTCATTGACGTTGTGCTTACCGGATTCCAAAATTTTACGGGCATATTCCATTTTGTAGTCGAATAAAAAACTATATACAGAGTCACCATAGATTTGCTTAAAGCCTTCTTTCAATTTTTTTAGACTAAGTCCTATTTCTTCGGAGAGATCCTGTAAACTAGGTGGTTCGGCCATTCTAGAAATAATTATTTCCTTGGCATTCCTAATTCGCTTTACGTTGTCCTCATCCACTAAAAAGGGACATTGTTCTACATCGGCATCCTGACTTTTATTAAAATAAAGTGAAATTAACTCGTACACTTTTCCTTTTATATACAACTCTTTAATGGACCGATGAAGGTTATAATTCATTACCTGGCTCAGAACAACCGCTATGGCTGGGGACACAGCTTCCTGTGAATAATATTTTTTGTCCTTGTTATCGGCGCTTAAAAAAGGAATATAATCGGCCTCCTTGGAAAACAAGGAATGGAATTTTCGGATAGTCATAATGATGGAGACCATCCACGAGTTGGCATTTAAAACCAGATTAAGAGGCAGGTCTACCTGAGTATTATACAAAAGGAGTGAACTATCTTCATTGACCTCCAAGGCATACCTGCCTTCATTAAATACAAACTTGGCACCCCCCTTTAAACAGAAATGGAACTGAATAAAGGAACTATCAATTTCACGGGTAACCGTCTGGTTATGAATACCATCATTTTGAATTTTCAACACATAGAAGCCATCTTCAATAAACACTTCCTCGAAAGACCCTTGAGCGATATTTTCTAGCTCCATCTCAACCTTATATTAAATTTATCTATTTAGAAACATTCTAAATTATCATTGGATAGAATTCCCTAAACACTGCTAAAATATACTATTTCAAGGGTTTTGGCACCTAAAACAACGTTAAAAAACCACAAACGATATTAATTGTTCCTCCAGCGTTACTTTTATAAGTTTGATGCACTTATTTTTGTGGCGCTCTCAAGAGTACCTATGAAAGATTACCATATTTCCAAACATAATTCATTATACTCCATTGGTCTTAACTACAAAAAGGCGGATGCCGAAGTACGTGGTAAATTTAGTTTGGATGAGAATGCCATAAATCGCATACTGGAGCAAGCCAAAATAATTGGCCTGGATGGTCTCTTGGTAACCTCTACCTGTAACCGTACCGAATTACATGGGTTTGCACAACATCCTTATCAATTAATAAAATTATTGTGCGACAATACGCATGGCACCGTGGAGGAATTCCAAGAAGTAGCCTATGTGTACAAAAATAACGACGCCATAAACCATCTTTTCAGGATGGGCACAGGCTTGGACAGCCAAATTTTAGGAGATTTTGAAATTATTAGTCAATTAAGACAAAGTTTCAATCGTTCAAAAAAGCAGCATATTGCCAACCCATTTTTGGAACGCTTGTGCAATTCCGTAATCCAAGCCAGTAAAAGAATAAAGAACGAAACCAATATTTCTTCGGGTGCCACCTCGGTTGCCTTTGCCTCGGTACAATACATTATAAATACCATCCCCAACATATCGGAAAAGAACATTCTGTTGTTCGGAACCGGGAAAATAGGCAGAAATACTTGTGAAAATTTGATTAAGCATACCAAAAATTCACATATCACCCTTATTAACCGCACCAAAGACAAGGCAGAGCGTATAGCCGGGAAATTTAATTTGATAGTAAAAAACTACGGGGACCTGCAGACCGAGATCCGAAACACCGATGTGCTAATAGTAGCCACGGGGGCACAATCGCCCACCATTTCAAAAGAATTGATCTACACCAAGAAGCCTCTATTGATCTTGGACCTATCCATTCCAAAAAATGTATCGGACAATGTAACGGAATTGGAGAATGTAACTGTAATACATTTAGATCATCTTTCGCAAATGACAGATGATACCTTGGAGAAAAGAAAAGAATCGATACCTCAGGCCGAGGCAATTATTGAAGAAGTAAAGGACGAATTTATAAAATGGTTGGAAACTCGAAAGTTTGCGCCAGTCATCAAGGCTTTAAAGAAAAAATTAAAGACCATGAAGGATGAGGAATTGGATTTCCAAAGCAAAAAGATTTCCGATTTCAATTCAGTACAAGCCGATATTATCTCGGAACGCATCATACAGAAAATCACCAAGCAATTTGCCAATCACCTTAAGGACACCGAAATAGATTCAGACACCAGTTTAGAGCTTATTCAACGCGTTTTTCAACTTGAATTGGAGTCTAAATGAGTAAAACAATACGCATTGGCACCCGTGATAGCCAGTTAGCACTCTGGCAGGCCCATACCGTACAGGACCAATTGGAAGCCCTAGGCTTTAATACGGAAATCATTTCCGTAAAATCTACCGGGGATCTCCTTTTGAACAAGCCATTGTACGAACTTGGGATTACGGGAATATTTACCAAAACCTTGGATATCGCAATGATCAATGGTTCCGTGGACATTGCCGTGCACTCCATGAAAGATGTTCCTACCCGACTTCCCAAGGGAATTGTACAGAGCGCAGTACTCCCAAGAGCAAATACCCAAGATATCTTGGTCTACAAAGACTTGGATTTTTTGGAATCCAACGGCACTATAGCTACTGGAAGCCTACGAAGACAGGCGCAATGGCTACATAAATACCCCTCACACAAGGTTGTAGATATACGGGGAAACGTAAATACCCGACTTCAAAAACTTCAGTACAATCCGTGGAACGGGGCTATTTTCGCAAAGGCTGGTTTGGAGCGCATAGAAGTACTGCCCCACAACCATATAGATTTGGATTGGATGGTACCTGCACCGGCCCAGGGGGCCATGGTAGTTGTTAGCATGGAAAATGACACCTTTTCAACAACAGCAGTACGCAAGCTGAACGACTCGGCAACGGATATATGTACCCATGTGGAAAGGCAGTTTCTACAAGTTTTGGAAGGGGGCTGTACGGCACCCATAGGAGCTTTGGCCAGTATAGAAGAGGATAGCCTCCATTTTGAAGGGGTACTACTTTCCTTGGATGGCAAACAAAAATTAAGGGTAAAGAAATCTATTTCCGCCCATGACCATTCCCACTTTGGCAAATTGTGTGCCCAAGAAATTTTGGACAATGGCGGCAAGGAATTGATGGTAGGAATAAAAAAGGAATTGTCATAACCCCCCGGTTTGGAAATTACAAATCACAGTAACATGAGCATGACCGTTCTTTCTACAAAAATCCTGACAGCCGCCCAAAAGGCAATGCTGACCAATGCCAATATTCAAGTAGTAGAGTACAATGCTATCCAAATTGAATACCTAAGTCCGGAGATAGATCCAAATTTTAAAAATATCATATTTACCAGCCAAAATACCGTAAAGGCCTTTCTAAAGACCATAAATCCCCAGTATCTCAAAAACAATTCCTATTCCGCCTTTTGCGTGGGTGAAAAAACAAGGTCGATTTTAGAGAAAAACGGTATAAATGTGATGGAAATGACTGATTATGGAGCAGAATTGGCCAAAATTTTGGCCGATAAGCACTCAAATAAAACTTTTCTGTTTTTGTGTGGCGATAAGCGTCGCAATGAAATTCCCTCCTATCTCACAAAACACAAAGTAGCATTTAAGGAACAGACCCTGTATCAAAATACCCCAAATCAAACTACCTTTGACCCCGATTTTGACGGGATTCTATTTTTTAGCCCCAGTGGTATCCAAAGCTTTATGACCAAAAATAATTTTAGGAACTTTGTTGCCTTTTGTATTGGTACCACCACGGCCGATGAAGCAAAAAAATACGTCAAAAAAATTATCGTTGCCGAAAAACCAACGGTAGAACATGTCCTGGAAAAGGTAATAGGGTACAGTAAGAGAAAAATAAACTAAATACGGCCTATGATAGACATCCCCGCATAATGAATTGCAGGGGAATACACTAAATTGAATAGGCAATAATTGCAGCTATATTATGAGCATTAAAAACGATTTATTCTTAAGAGCATTAAAAGGTGAAACTGTAGAGCGCCCACCAGTTTGGATGATGCGCCAGGCAGGAAGATATCTGCCGGAATTTATGGCAATCCGCGACAAGTACGACTTTTTTACCCGTTGCCGTACACCGGAATTGGCCAGTGAAATTACTGTACAGCCCATACGTCGCTACGGTATGGATGCCGCAATTTTGTTCAGCGATATTTTGGTAATTCCACAGGCGATGAACATAGAAGTACAGATGAAACCCAATTTTGGGCCGTATTTGCCCAATCCGGTAACGGACCAAAAAGGCGTGGACGAAGTTATTGTCCCTGATGTGAACGTGGAATTGGATTATGTAATGCAGGCCATAAAAGCCACCAAGGAACTTTTGAACAATGATATCCCCTTGATCGGCTTTGCCGGCTCACCTTGGACCATTTTGTGTTATGTGGTACAAGGCCAGGGCAGCAAAACCTTCGATAAGGCCAAAGAATTCTGTTTTACCAATCCAGTGGCGGCCCATCAGCTACTACAAAAAATTACCGATACTACCATTGCCTATCTAAAGGCAAAAGTCAAGGCCGGTGTAGATGCCGTACAGGTGTTCGACTCATGGGGGGGAATGTTGTCCCCTGTGGACTACCAGGAATTTTCGTTCCAATATATACAACAGATTATAGATGCCCTTAAGGACGAGGCCCCCGTAATCGTTTTTGGAAAAGGATGCTGGTTCGCCTTGGGCGATATGGCCAAATCTGGAGCAGCTGCCCTTGGAGTGGACTGGACCTGTTCCGCACGGAATGCACGTTACCTTTCAGGAGGCAATATCACCCTACAAGGTAATTTTGATCCGGCAAGATTGCTTTCCCCTCCTGCCGTAATCAAAAAAATGGTAACCCAAATGATCAATGAATTTGGCAAGGATAAATACGTGGTCAACCTTGGTCACGGTATCCTGCCCAATGTTCCCTTGGACAACGCCAAGGCCTTTATAGAGGCGGTAAAGGAGTACCGATATAATTAAAAGGGCGTATCCCTTTCTTCCTCTTTTCAGGGAAAAAAGGGTCGCGCTTTCCGTTATATCTTTTATTTTTATGGAAGTATTACTTTGGGGCATCGCTTAAAATAACAGAATTACACCCAAGACAGTTTGTCTTCCATAAAAATAAAAGGATGTCACTGCAATCGCTTACGCAAAACCACAAGTATGACCAAACATATACTGAACGGTATTAAAGCCTATTTTGGCACCTTTAAAATTATTTCCCAATTGGGACTTTGGCGCTATTTTTGGATTCCAATATTGATCAGCATAGTCGTAGCCATTATTATTTTCACCTCCGCTTTTGGGCTATCCGATAATATAGGTGGATTTCTTTCGCAATGGTGGATTTGGGACTGGGGAAGGCAAACGGTGATTCTGATCAGCGAAATTTTTGGAGGCCTTTTAATTATTGTATTTGGCTTTATTTTGTACAAGCATATTGTCATGGCACTTTCTGCGCCTTTTATGAGCCCAGTTTCAGAAAAAATAGAGGCCCATTTATTGGGAAACACTATAAAAACCCATAGAGATACCACCTTCGGGGAACAACTTTGGCGCGGTATCCGAATCAACCTAAGAAACCTGATAATGGAAATCTTGTTGACCCTCCCTATTTTATTAATCGGGCTAATCCCGATTATAGGATTGGTTTCAACCCTTCTCATATTTCTAGTACAGGCCTATTATGCGGGTTTTGGTAATATGGACTATACCCTGGAACGACATTTTAAATATGCCGAAAGTGTAAACTTTGTACGAAATAACAAAGGCATTGCCATAGGTAACGGAATTGTATTTATGTTATTTCTGTTTATTCCCGTAATTGGTGTAATTCTAGTATTGCCATTGTCGGTAACCGCTGCGACCATAAAGACGGTAGATATATTGAAAGCAGAAAAAGAAATTGGATAGCATAGGACCTGCAAGGTTTCAAAAACCTTGTAGGTCTAAAACTGAAAAAAATGATTGTTCCAGGTAATGGAACAAAGCCTACAAGGTCGGGGAGACCTTGTAGGATTGGTAAACCTTGAAGGTCTACATCGAAAACAAGAAAACAAAAGGTATGAAAGATAAATTTTACGCTTACATTCAACAACTACAGGATACGATTACTTCCAAATTGGAAGCTGTAGACGGTATGGCCAAGTTTAGGGAAGACATTTGGGAACGACCTGAAGGGGGCGGTGGACGATCAAGGGTCATAGAAAACGGCGCTGTTTTTGAAAAGGGCGGTGTAAACATCTCTGCCGTTCACGGCGCCTTGCCACAAAGCATGCAAAATTATTTTGGGGTACAGGATGCCGATTTTTTTGCCTGTGGTCTAAGCCTTGTCATTCACCCCAATAATCCTATGGTTCCTACAGTACATGCCAACTGGCGCTATTTTGAAATGTACGATAAGCAAGGTAATTTAGTGGATCAATGGTTTGGTGGTGGACAGGATCTTACCCCGTACTACTTGTTTGATGAGGATGCACAACACTTTCATAAGGTATGCAAAGAGGCCTGCGATAAACATAATCCGGAATTCTACAATACCTACAAAGCAAAGTGCGACAATTATTTCTGGAATACGCACCGGAACGAGGCTCGGGGTGTTGGGGGACTGTTTTACGATTACTGTAAGGCAAATAATGCGATGTCCATGGAAGATTGGTACAATTTTGAAACCGAAGTGGGCAATAGCTTCCTGGAGGCCTATGTGCCAATCGTTGAGAAAAGAAAGGACTTGCCCTATACCAAAGAACAGCGGAATTGGCAGGAAATCCGACGTGGCCGTTATGTAGAATTTAACCTGGTACATGACAAGGGTACACTCTTCGGCTTAAAGACCAATGGCCGAATAGAAAGCATATTAATGAGCCTACCTCCCCATGTACAATGGGTATATGACCATCACCCAATAAAGGGAACTGAGGAAGAACGTTTGTTGAATGTTCTTGCCAAACCCAAGGAATGGGTATAGTAAACCTAAACATAGGATTATGAGTAAAAAAGGTAAGGAAAAAAATACCGCCAACAAGGCAAAACACAGCAAACTCCTCAATAGAAAGAAAAACAAACTTAAAAAAGAAAAGGAAACCCGTAAAGAGCGACTTAAAGCGATTATAACACAACATCGGGAAAAGGGGAATATAGAGGATACGAATTAGTCTTTAAAAGGCAGTAGAACCATAATCACTAAAAAACCATTATAATAAATGCCATGAATTGTCCCTGTGGAACCCATAAATCCTATGTCAATTGCTGTGAATTGGCGCATAAAGACCTCAGAGCCGTTAGGACAGCGGAACAATTAATGCGTTCCCGCTATTCGGCCTTTGTTTTGGGCAATGGCAACTATTTAATGGATAGTCACCACTCCTCCAGCAGACCCATTAAAGAAAAGAAATCTATTGAAGCTTGGGCAAAATCCGTAAGCTGGATCAGATTGGAGATTTTGGATAAGGAAAAAGGAGGGATATACGACCAAAAGGGCACCGTTACCTTTAACGCATATTTTTTTGAAAACGGCAAAGTGGAAGTGATATATGAAAAGTCGGACTTTGTAAAGGAAAACGGCCTATGGATGTATTTAGGTCTAGCGAAATAATAAAAGGATTAACCCGCCCAATTAATACAATTTAGGACATGTTCCCCTATCTTTGAATTTTAAAATTAACATAACAATGTATCCACTTAAAAGAAACAGAAGACTCCGTACCAATGAGGCCATAAGGTCCTTGGTCCGTGAAACTATTATCGCTCCAAATGATTTTTTAGTACCCCTTTTTGTTGTGGAAGGAAATGGGGTCAAGGAAGAAATTGCATCCATGCCCAATTACTACAGATACAGCCTGGACTTATTGGAAAAAGAAGTAAAAGAACTTTGGGCTATGGGACTTAAATCGGTACTTCTCTTTGTGAAAGTGCCAGACCATTTAAAGGACAATAAAGGCAAGGAAGCCGTAAACCCCAAGGGGTTAATGCAAAGGGCCATTAAAACGGTTAAAAATGCTTGTCCGGAGATGTTGGTTATGACCGATGTTGCATTGGATCCCTATTCCTCCTATGGACATGATGGTATAGTGGAAAACGGACAGATCGTTAATGACGATACTGTGGAGGTTTTGGCCAATATGAGCGTGAGCCATGCCCAAGCCGGGGCCGATTTCGTTGCGCCCAGTGATATGATGGACGGCAGAATATTGAGCATTCGGGAGGCCTTGGAAGATGAAGGGTTTATAGATACTGGAATTATGAGCTATAGTGCCAAATATGCCAGTGCATTTTACGGTCCCTTTAGGGATGCGTTGGATTCGGCTCCAGGCTTTGGAGATAAAAAAACCTACCAAATGGATTACGCCAATAGGTTTGAGGCCATTAAGGAAACAGAAATGGATATTGATGAAGGTGCGGATATCGTAATGGTAAAACCTGGTCTTTGCTATTTGGATATAGTAAGGGAAATTAAAAATGAGGTGGATGTTCCCGTGGCAGTATACCAAGTATCAGGGGAATATGCTATGGTTAAGGCTGCAGCCGAAAAGGGTTGGTTGGATCACGATGCCGTTATGATGGAGCAGTTGACCGCCCTAAAAAGGGCCGGTGCCAATATCATTGCCAGTTACTTTGCCAAGGATGTAGTCCGCGTATTGGGATAAATAAGGTGTACCACCTTTCATCCTAGGCCTTGCCAAAAGTTATTTAGCACTAAACTTACATTATTAGCATATGAAAGATTTGCTTTTTATACTTATTATTCTTTTTGTGGTCCCCCTACAATCCCAGGACCTTGTTATTCCCACTTTTTTGGAAAAATGGGAAAATTCCAAAACTTATCTAGTGGATATAGCGGAAGCCATGCCTGCTGAGAAATATAATTTTAAGCCTACTGAAAGACAAAAGGTTTTTAAAGATCAGTTACTGCATATAAAGGGCAATATGGATTGGTTATGCAGCACCTATTTCGGCGGACAAAAACTTGACAATAAAACAGATATAAACTCCACACCAACAAAGGAAGAAATTATAAAATCGTTAATAGACAGTTTTGATCGGGTTGGTACTATTCTAAAAAACACCCCATCTTCAACGCTTTCGGAAAAAGTTGAATTTTTTGCCGGTAAAAAATCCAGATTACAAATATTGAATCTTTTACAGGACCATGTAACCCATCACCGGGGTCAATTAATTGTATATTTAAATCTCAATAATATTGAACCCCCAAAATATGTGGGTTGGTAATTCATCTGTTATGAAAAGAAGTAATTATGGTGCCATAATTATACTGTTAAGTATATTTATAAATATACATCTCCTAGCGGCACAAACAACTAATCTGGAGACACTTCGCTATGATCATCCGTCGGCTGTCGGAATGGATTCATTGTTTATCCACTCCAAAGTAGATTCGATAATGACCTTTGCCATTAAGGAGGAAGCCTTCCCAGGTGCACAGGTATTGGTGGCCAAGAACAACAAAATCATTTTTCATAAAGCCTATGGGTTTCACACCTATGACAGTTTACAGCCTGTAGGTCTAACGGATATCTACGATTTGGCATCAGTAACCAAAATAATGGGGCCACTACCAGCCTTGATGAAATTACATGACGAGGGAAAACTGGATTTGGATGCGCCCTTCAGTACCCTATGGCCTAAATGGAGCAAAAGAAAGGATAAAAAATCGCTGACGATAAGGGAAGTTTTTGCCCATCAGGCGGGATTGGTTCCCTATATAATTTTCCTTCAAGAGGTGATGAAAAGGAATGGTTCGGTAAAAAATCGTTTTGTAAGACACGAGCCTGGTCGTAAATTCAACACTAGAGCCTATGACAATATCTATATCAAGGATAGGTTTAAAAACAAAATATATCGCCACATCAATCGCTCTAAGGTGTCGGAAATAAAAAAGTACAAGTATTCCGGGCTTACTTTTTTACTCTATCCCGAAATCATTTCACGATTTACCAATACGGATTATGAAGCCTATGTAACCCAAAACTTTTATGCTCCTTTGGGGGCCACTACTTTGGGGTTCAATCCCAAAACAAAAAATTACCAAAACAAAATAGTCCCTACGGAAATCGACACCTTGTTCAGACATCAACTGACCAAAGATTGGGTCCATGACGAAAACGCAGCTTTAATGGGCGGGGTATCAGGAAACGCAGGGCTGTTCGCCTCGGCAACGGATTTGGCAAAAATGATGCAGATGTACATGAATTATGGTACTTATGGAGGTAAGCGGTATTTGTCCGAGGCCACGGTGAAGGAATTTACCAAAGTACAATATCCCGAAAATGACAATAGAAGGGGGCTAATATTCGATAAACCCGATTTGAACAATCATGAACTTACCTTAGCCGATTCCTATCCGGCCCCAAGCGCCAGTGCTGACAGTTTTGGACACAGTGGGTTTACAGGAACATTTGTTTGGGCCGATCCGAAAGCCCAATTGGTATACATATTTCTGTCCAACCGTGTATATCCCAGTAGAACACATGGCAATATATACAAATACAATATCCGCTCCGCCGTACAGCAAGTATTTTACGACGCTATGATGGATTGAGTTAAGAATTTCTGAATTTATTAGTACCTTAGTGTTTTATACATTTATATGGGGTTATTAATATTTTTTGCACTTATTTCCATCCTCGTATCCTTTCTATGCTCCATTTTAGAAGCAGTGCTTCTGAGTGTTCCCCAAACTTTTATCAACCTAAAGATAAAAGAGGACAAATCTTATGCACAGGATCTGGAAATCCTTAAAAAGGATGTGGACAAGCCTCTTATAGCCATTCTCACCTTAAATACCATAGCCCATACAGTAGGGGCAATTTTAGTAGGGGTGCAGGCAAAAGTAGCTTACTCCGAACTTTACGGAAATACCGAAAAAACCATTTTAGGAATGGAATTTACCGAAGCCGCCATGGTGGGATTGGTTTCTACCATCATGACCATTTTGATCTTGGTAGCCTCCGAAATAATTCCCAAGACAATTGGTGCCACCTATTGGAAACAATTGGCGCACGCGGCCACAACTTCCCTAAAAATAATGGTGTGGGCCCTTCGTTGGACAGGAATTCTTTGGCTATTGCAACTTTTCACAAGACTGGTCGGTAAAAAAGGCGTGCATGGCAGTGTATTTAGCAGGGAAGATTTTAGCGCCATGACCGATATTGCCCATGAGGAAGGGGTATTTCAAGAATCGGAATCCACCATTATCAGAAACCTCCTGAACTTTGACGAAATCAAAGTAAAGGACATCATGACTCCAAGGGCCGTGGTAAAAATTGCCTCGGAATCCACCACCATTAAGGAGTTTTATAATGCCAACCCCAAAATGCCATTTTCACGAATTCCCGTATACAGTAAAAAAATGGATAATATTACTGGGTTCGTTTTAAAGGACATGATTTTGGAAGAAATAATCAAAAAAAATGGCAGTGCACCACTGTCCAGTATTAAAAGGGAGATATTGGTAAGTAACCGACAAACTCCTATTCCTGAGTTATTTGAAACCTTTATTTCCAAAAGGGAGCATATAGCCCTTGTTGTGGATGAATACGGTTCAGTTAGTGGGGTAGTAACTATGGAAGACATTTTAGAGACCTTATTGGGCCTCGAAATAATGGACGAAAGCGATAGTGTGGAAAACCTACAACACCTCGCCCGAAAAAATTGGAACGAAAGGGCCAAACGTCTCGGAATTATTCAAGGAAAGAGAAATAAGGAATAATGGAGGCCGTATATATAAACACGCCTTTGGGTATAGCAAAAATTGAAGGTGATGAAAACGGATTAACTTCCATCACTGTATTCGATAGTGAAGAAAAACTATCGGATATTGTTCCTGAATTGCTCGAGGATGCGGTATACCAGCTTCGGGAATATTTTGAAGGTACAAGAAAGGAGTTTAGCTTAACACTCAACCCCGAAGGAACAGATTTTCAAAAAAAGGTTTGGCAGGCCCTACAACAAATTCCTTATGGCAAAACTGTTTCCTATCTGGAGCTGTCCAAAACGTTGGGCGATGTTAAAGCCATAAGGGCCGTAGCTTCGGCCAATGGCCAAAATCCTTTATGGATAGTTGTGCCCTGTCACCGGGTCATTGGCAGCGATGGTTCCTTAACGGGATATGCCGGTGGATTGCATCGTAAAAAATGGCTTTTGGAACACGAGAGTCCCGTAAAGCAACAAACTCTGTTTTAATTTTTTACAGACCCTTCGGTCGGTACATCATCCTTTAGGGCCCTATTTGCATACCTTGGTAGACTTACATCGGTATTTCTGTGTTCTTTATGGAAATATCCCCAATATGTAACGGTAACTCATAGTTGTGTACCAACCGTATGGTCGGTTAATACCTTCTTGTGCTTCCCGCCCAATATACCCTAAATTGAATCTAAACAATAGGGAAAATGCCCAAAACAACAGTTTTAAATTTGTTTGTATATTTATAATTCACCTTGTTTTATCAAAATTATAATCGAGCCATTTAGGTAATAATAAACTTTGAATGCTACATAAAATTAACTTGGAACACATACTCTTTTTGGACATTGAAACGGTTCCGGAAGAAGAGAATTTTAATAAGCTGGACGACACCAAAAAAGAACTTTGGGAACATAAGTCGCTCTACCAACGAAAAGACGAATATACAGCTGAAGAATACTATGACCGGGCTGGAATTTGGGCAGAGTTCGGAAAGATAGTTACAATTTCGGTTGGATACTTTAATTACAAAGGGGACAATCGGACGTTTAGGGTTACCTCATTTTATGGGGAGGAGCCAAAGATTCTCAAAGATTTTAAGAATTTGTTGGATACTCATTTCAATCGTCCCCATCACCTACTGTGCGGGCACAATGGCAAAGAATTCGATTTTCCCTATATCGCTAGACGTATGATCATCAATAAGGTTGATTTGCCCAACAAGTTGGACCTTTTTGGTAAAAAGCCATGGGAAATAGCTCATTTGGACACTATGGAACTATGGAAGTTTGGAGACTACAAGCATTACACTTCACTTAAGCTTATGGCCAATATTCTTGGCATTCCCTCTCCTAAAGAAGATATAGACGGCAGTATGGTAAAAGCCGTTTACTATGAGGAGAAGGATTTGGATCGCATCGTAAAATACTGTGAATTGGATGTGATCACTACAGCGCAGGTGTTTTTACGTTTGCGGAACGATGAACTATTGGATGAAAGTGAAATTAAAAGAATATAGGATCTTGGCTATTGATGCTTTTAGATTAGGACTTGTAGAACTTAATGGATTTTGATCCTTCTAGGTCTGCAAGGGTTAGCACGTACAAGCCAGTGGTAAGGTCGGCAATATAAATCTGCCTATGCTCCGCCTTACCGGATTTTACAACGATGCCGTTAAGAGAAACAATCTTGTACATGGCATCCTCCGACACATCTCCATTAATAGTCATTGAGGTCTGCACGGGATTGGGGAAAATGGAAAACTGTACTTCCAAAGTCAAGGTTTCATATTCCATATAATCCATAAGTTCGGTTTCGCTTCCCTTAAAGGTAAATTCGTATTCTTCACTATATTCGGAACTTATATTTTCGGAACAAAATGTCTTTACCCGAAGGCTATATTCCATTCCCTCTACTAGATTATTTAGGCTAATAAAGTTATCGAAGGTTGTTTCCACATTCCATTCGTTACTACTTTTCTTTTTATATTCAATTTGGAAAAGTGCATCTGTGTTTGCAGTCCAATCCAACCTTACCCCGGTATCATCGGAGGTGGTAAGTTCAATATCTTCCGGGGTAACTAGAACACAATCGGTAAGGGCAATCCCCGTAACAATAAGGGAAAAATTCTGAGGCCCTTGGCTAAGGGTATTTTTATGGGTAATTGTTATGGTATATTCCCCTTTGGCATTCTGAATATCTATTCTTTCAAAGGGATCCACTCTATTGTCTCCGCTAGCGGCTGGAGCATCTGCCTTGGTTGCATTCAGTTTCCATGGTAAAAATGTCTTGCCGTCCTTAATTATCCGAATATCCAAATCGTTCACCAAGGCTGCGGACATATCGTTTAAAGTTCCGGAATTTACCGCTCCTGTAGCAGGGTCTGTCCAAGAAATTGAAGCAGATAACTGTTCTAGTCCATTGGCCATTACCGTATAGGTCTTTGTTTCACCTTCCAAAAGGGTTTCTTCCGAAATCATGGTAGAAAACCCCTTATTTGTTATTACCTCTACAGCCGATTTTGTATTAATAACTCCCCAACCCATTTTATAGTCGGGACCCGGAGCATCAACATCGTCTGCAGTATGTAGTACCAATCCTTTTAGCGTGGCAGCCTTCATAAAACTACCTTCCATTTGTTCGTGATATTCCTGGATCAACAACATAGATCCTGTTACTCCCGGTGTAGCCACAGATGTTCCATTAGCAGTCTCATACCTAGTGTCGTTCGCAATACCAGTAGTGTAAATATTCGTTCCATAGGCCGCAATGTCTGGCTTAATACGACCATCATCAACAGGACCAAAACTGGAATAGGAGGCCACTGAAGCTCTTACCAATTGCCCTTGATCATTGGTTTCAATATCTGCCGCAGCAACCGTGACGCCATTTTTCGAGGTTGCAAATCCCAACATCAAATCAAAACCATTGGAAGCCGAACCAAAAATAGGAGCCTCGTTATCTTTACTTTTTTGGGAATTCCCTGCAGCGGTCACCATTAAATAATAGGGAGCATTGTACATTATTTTATCCCAATCCCTTGAAACTTGAATATAAGACCCGAAATACCAATCTGGCACTCGGTTAGACATAATTCCGTAGGAGTGGTTGGACAATAGTAAGCCATTGGCGGCCATCTCGGCAGCTTCAATTTTATCCCTTCTCCAGTCATTGGAAACAGCCTTAGCCTTATATGCCACTCCTTTTGATTTTTTATCCAGTCCTTCTGCAACCAAAATTCCAGTGACCCTTGTGGCGTGCGAATCCACAATATCACTCTGGTCCAAAATCTGTACCCTATTCCCAAATTCTTTGTGGTTTGCTAAAACGGCTCCTGCGTCCCATACCCCTACCAACATATTCTCTCCGTTAATACCCAAATCCAATAACCCATTATCATGTAAGGCGTTGGCTCTGGTAGCGGTATTTAATTCTGTACTGAAGGTGCTATAATAAAGAGGGGTTCCATCATCGCCTATAGAAGTAAGCTCACTAAAATTTCCATCTGCCAATCTTTCGGTCAATTTCCAACCATTTGTCTTCGCGGCCTGCAATAAGCTATTGTTCTCCTTGTCAAAATTCCTTTTAAGGTCATTGGTAAACACGCCCAACTTTGAGCTGCGGTATTTATCCTTAATAACATGGATCTGTTTCTCGGTTTGTGCAAACGAGTTATAGGTAGCAAGGCAAAAGGCTAGTGGAAGTAAATACTTGCCAATCTTTAACAAAGTAGGGTTTGCGTAAGCCATGATTAAGTTTATAGTAAGATTTGGACTACAAATATACCACAACAAGCAAATATTATCGATTAACGCACCTTTTTATTCGATGAAACGCATGGTTTTGTTGTGAACAGTCAAAAAAACGACATGAACGCTTCTCTTGAAGGAAAGAATAATTTAAATATTGTACTTAAACTGTACGTAAACTGGAAAATGATCACTGAATCCACCCATATATCTCCTTCCAACATAGGTTCTATGTGGATTGCCCTTATACTTCCCTTTGAACTCGGTTAAAAAGGTCTCATCAAAAATATTGGCTTCGCAAAAACTATGGGTGCCTTTTTCGTAATTGAAAAAGTTATGGGACACTATAATTTGATCGAAAAGACTCCAAGACCTTCTATAGTTGGCACTTCCCCTGTCAGGAGATTTTAATTTCTCCATAGGATTATGCAAGCTAGTCCTACTCATCAGGGTCTGGAGACTGGCAGATGAAGGACCGTCATTAAAATCGCCCATTACAATATAATTGGGATTTTCAATGCGTAGCTCCAAATCCTCCATAAAATCAATAATAGTCTTGGCTGCAGCAATACGCTTATAATCGGTTTCTACCTCCCCACTCCTTCTCGAAGGCCAATGGTTTACAAAAATATGAACCTCTTCACCATTTAAAACCCCGTTTACATACAAAATATCCCTTGTGGTATCGCGTTGGCCATTATCATTATGTATTATCAAAGGAATAGCTTCGGAGTTTAATACTTCAAAATTATCCTTATTATATAGCAAGGCATTATCTATTCCCCTTTCGTCCGGGGAATCATAGTGAACATAATGATAATTGTAATTATTTAAAGGATCTGTGGACAACAAATCCTGTACTACCTTCCCGTTTTCAACCTCGGCAACACCAACCAAGACCGGAGGAAACCCTGTAGATTCGCGTCCAATTTCGCCAATGGTTTTGGCCAGTCTTGACAACTTATTCCGATAGCGCTTTGGGGTCCACTTTTTAGATCCATTGGGCGTAAAATCATCATCCAGGGTTTTGAAGTCATTTTTGGCATCAAATAGGTTTTCTAGATTGTAGAATGCCACAGTGTGGAGGGTATTGATCGATTTTTTCTTAAAAAATGAAAATTTCATCCAAAATTTTTAATCGATTGCTAAATTACGAAAAACCCTTGGCAAGTATTGATTAGATTTGTACTTTAAATAAGTATATGCTAGAGAAGAAGACCATAGAATATGAAAAGGCGGTACTCATAGGGGTAATGAACAAGGACCAGAATGAGGAAAAGGTAAACGAATATTTGGATGAACTGGAATTCCTTACCTACACTGCCGGTGGGGAGGTTTGTAAACGCTTTGTCCAACGAATAGACTTGCCCAACCCCAAAACCTATATTGGGAGCGGTAAAATGTTGGAAGTGGAGGCCTATGTTAAAAGCAACGACATTGGATCCGTTATTTTTGATGACGAACTTACACCAGGACAGCAGCGGAATATAGAAAGGCAACTGAAATGTAAGATCCTTGACCGTACCAGTCTTATCCTGGATATTTTTGCCCAAAGAGCACAGACCAGCTATGCCCGTACCCAAGTAGAACTGGCCCAATATGAATATTTACTCCCAAGACTAACCGGATTATGGACCCACTTGGAGCGACAAAAAGGGGGTATTGGGATGCGTGGACCTGGTGAAACGGAGATCGAGACCGATAGGCGTATTGTTCGTGACCGAATTTCCCTTCTAAAGAAAAAATTGTTGAAGGTAGATAAGCAGATGGAAACCCAACGGGGCAATCGTGGTGCATTGGTGCGTGTAGCCTTGGTAGGGTATACCAATGTGGGCAAATCCACCCTGATGAACGTTATTAGCAAGAGTGATGTCTTTGCCGAAAACAAACTTTTTGCCACCTTGGATACTACGGTTAGAAAAGTAGTGATAGGTAACCTTCCCTTTTTATTGAGTGATACGGTAGGATTCATTAGAAAACTGCCCACACAATTGGTCGAAAGTTTTAAAAGTACTTTGGATGAGGTGCGCGAAGCAGATCTATTACTACATGTAGTTGATATATCCCATCCAAATTTTGAAGAGCATATAGATTCGGTAAACCAAATTCTTGCTGAAATAAAAAGTTCGGATAAAAAAACCATTATGGTCTTTAACAAAATAGATCAATACGAACACCAGACCATAGACGATGATGACCTGATCACCGAAAAAACGAACAAACACTTCTCTATTGAAGAGTGGAAGAATACTTGGATGCGCCGTGTTGGCGACAGGGCCCTTTTCATTTCGGCCCTGAACAAAGAAAACCTCGAAGAATTCAGAAAACGTGTCTATGACGAGGTCCGGGACATACACATCACCCGATTTCCGTACAACAACTTTCTATATCCAGAACATTTGGATGAATATTGAATTAATGCCATACAAGGGGTTAATTGCCGATTCCCATCTTAAATACGTGAGGGTATCCCTCTGATTACGGACTTGGAGGACAATGTTCAGGGACATTAAATAGCGGATAAAAAATCCTTGTAAGGGATTATCATCACTTATAATGAAACCAATGGGGTATAAACCTATTGCCGTTCATCGAAGAAAGGATACCGTTGATTTTTTTCACAACATTCTAGAGCGCGTTCACAACAAAAATTAAACATAACTACCTATTCCTTATATCTTTACATTGTATTTAAGTGATAGTGTTTAACCCCAAATTGAATACAAAACTTAATTCGAAGTGCCTTTTCCCCAAATCGGCACTTAACCTTAAAGTAAGAGCTTTAATTAGCCAAATTTTACTTGAAATGCCTACTTAACTAAAAAAAATGCCCTTCTCTCGAGGGGCATTTTTTATTGTGAATTATGTTCATCATCATAACTTCTAACGCTTATTTTTCAATTTTTAAAAAGGATTTGGCAATGTCTTACAAAATCATGCGCTTTTCCTATTCTGTAAGAAAATCCAAGGAATCAAGATACTAGATTGACTTCGAAATGGCTCTAAGCCATACCATTACATACACCAATAGTTTATGGTTATTTAAAACAGTGTTACATATTTTGGACACTCTGTTACATATGTGATATGATACTCCTTTACAGTTTTATAACTTCGATCTATTGAAGGCTTCGCTTAATATTTAGCCTTTTCTACCAAAGCAAGAATAAGATATTAAGGATTAGTTTAGACGGGAAGCCCATTCGGGTCTTTTGATAATTAATAATTATAACCTATAAATTACCTAAAATAATGAGAAGTAGAATAATTTGTATAACGGTGGTATTGTCGATTTTTATGAGTTGTGGAATAGACAATTTGGGTGAATCGAAATGCTTTAGTGAGGCCAAAAAAGGTTTAGATGACTTAGATGAAAAGTACAAAAATGTCATCTATTTCGATGAAGAAGGTAATTTTAGGGAGAAATCGTATGAAAATTGCGTTTTTGCCCGAACAATGACAACTGGCCAAATAAACATTTTGGAAGATAATGAAGAGGAATTAGCAGTGGATTCTAGTTGTATGTCAGAAGCAGAGTATCTGGATTTACTTGCTAGGATTGATAAAAGAAAGCGTGAATTGGAACAAGATATTGAGGATGTCTGGAATGGTTGCGAATCGGCTTTTGGTGTAGACGACTAAACCCTGATATCTTTGGTTTTTAGAATTACATAAATAGTTGAAAATATGCGGTAGAAAGACAGGAACAACCAACAATCAATTGATTTAATAGTCTACATTTTTTAACTTCTTTTAAATGCATATGAATCAACATTTTAAGGAGGTTTTTTCGCTGATAAGTATTACATAGTTCAAATAAAAGGGAACTATAATTTAGATTTAAAGTAGCCGAATTCTGAAAAGGGCTCCAAGATAATAATAAATATCAACTGGTATAAAATAACAGTAAGTGAGCCACTCCGCAACCCGTATTTTACCAACAAAGAGAAAACAGGTATGCTATAGAAAACTCCGTTCACCACGGAAATATCGGTAAATAGGCGGCAATACAATACTGGCCATAGCAATCCTTAAAATGCTATGCACTTCCTGCCACTAAAATACATTTCGTAGCTAAGCCACCCCACTCTTCAATTCGCACACCACATGATGCCCTATATTCACAACAAAAATTTAACTGCCAAATAGCTACTTGTTATATTAGCTGAACAATTAAAAGAAATACTTTTCCAATTGGAATTCAAAATATATACCGCTTAACCAAAATTGACAAATCCTACTTTGCAAAAATGGCCCTCTTTGAGGGCCATTTTATTTTATTATACCGATCAATATCGTCTTTTAGAACGAATAGTTTAGACCGAACAGCCAATAGGTCTGTAAATCATTGTCGATTGACGCAAATGTAGGGATTGGATCTCCTACATCCAGATTGCCCAAAGCATAGTTTAAAGCTTCCTGCTTGTTGTTTCTTAGGCCAAATTCGAACCCTAGACCAATACCTTTCCATAAAGTATATCCAAAAGAGTTGGTCCAAGTCCAGTTGGAATAATCTGCACTCTTATAACTTTGAAACAGGGATAAATTGGTCTTAAAATTAACATCCCCTAATTTCTTTGTATAGTCGGCCACAATTTTAGCCCCTAAGGAGGATTCAAAAACGGTATCTCCGGAACTGAACACAAAATTGTAGTTTAGGGGGTGAATAACAACCACCAAATCGGTAATAGGGGTCCAGGTTGCACCAACTCCAATATCCAAATAGCCTGGGTCATTAAAATTATCAATAATCGTAGTCCTATATTCCCCCAGAGTAGATATAGCGAACTTATCGCTCAATTTCCGCCCGTACAACGAGGTGATATTAAAAACATCCGTAGCGGAACGAAAACTATCATCATCGGTATCAATATCCTTATCATCTATTTTTACCCACCCAAGATTGATATTCAATGAATTTCTCCAGAAATATTTAGGTTGATTAAGATTGGCGAAGGCATTGGTAGTAATACCTATATTCCCTGCACTGGAATTTGGAGTGCCTTTGGAATACCAATTGTTAAATCCGGAAAGACTGGCACCAATGGTTCCAAAAGCGCCTTTTTTCCATCCGGGTATGGCATTTATTTTTCCTTGTATGGCGTCTACCCTTCCTTGTATTGCCGCAATGGAATCTTTTTTACTTGCCTTTTCCGCCTTTAACTCCTCTAAAGACTGGGCAACAGTAATATTCATAGCCAACAAAGCGACTATTGCTAGTACAATTTTCTTCATAACAATTAGTGTTTTATTTATAGTTAGGGCAAAAATAAGGAATATTGGATAAAGAGTAAGAATGTTATCAGTCGTTATTTTGCCTTAAACAAAGGCACCGAAGAACAGGCTTCCCCGTACATTACGCTTTTGGCTACCGTCTGAATTTTGGTAGTGGCCCATAAATAGGCATTGGGTGGTACAGGTTTGTTGGAACAGCCTTTGATGATTACCGGTTTGTCCACAAATTCGGACACGTCCAGATCTTCCAAAATGGATTGATAAAGGGAAGATTCCAACATTTCCAAATCCCCAATAATAATTTGTTTGGAATAAGGTTGTAGTTTGGTAGCTATAAGCATATACGCCCAACCCGGAATAATGGCATCGGAAGAGCAGTTTAATGCCACATATGCACCTTTGTACTTAGTCCAATCATGTTTCTCCAAATGAGCCCGAAATTCCTTTTCCCGAAGGATTAAGCCCTCATACAACCAATCCTTAATGTCCATGAGTATCCTTTCCCCATTGGGGTATAAATCCTCTAAGTTAAAGGTCACCAATTTACTTTGGGAGACTCGATTTATTATTTCAGACATAAATCTTCGGTTTTAGAATATCACTTTTGATCGACAGATCCAATCCTACCAATTAATTGGGTATTTTCTTAATTGCTAGATGGGATTATAGGACAGCTATAGCATTCCCAATTCCAATTTGGCTTCTTCACTCATTAATTCTTGGGTCCATGGGGGATCAAAAGTAATTTCTACCTCAACATCCTTTAGCTCGTCTATAGATTTTACCTTTTCCTCCACTTCCATTGGGAGCGACTCGGCAACAGGACAGTTCGGCGAAGTCAAGGTCATTAAAATTTTAACTTCATTGTCCTCGTTGACGAAAACATCATAAATTAGGCCCAATTCATAAATGTCCACAGGTATTTCGGGGTCGTAAATGGTTTTTAGTACCCTTACTATTTTTTCGCCCAATTCCTGGGTGTCCATGGTTTCTATTTCTTCACTCATTGTTTTAATTATTTATGGTCCAAAAGAGGTCAGTGCATCAATTCTTATGGCCGGACCAATTAATTTAATTGTGTTTGGTATGCCACGGCATACAATTTCAATTGTTTTATCATACTTACCAAGCCATTGGCCCTAGTAGGCGATAAATGTTCCTTCAATCCGATCTCGTCAATAAAATCGGTCTCGGCCTCTATTATGTCCTTAGGCTTTTGGTTACTAAAGGCCCTTATTAAAATAGCAATGATACCTTTTGTAATAATGGCATCACTATCCGCAGTAAAAACCAATTTATCACCTTCCAGTTCAGCATGTACCCAAACCTTGCTCTGGCAGCCTTTAATAATATTATCGTCGGTCTTATACTGTTCTTTGATCATTGGCAAGGATTTTCCAAGCTCTATCATATACTCATAGCGCTGCATCCAGTCCTCAAACATTGAGAACTCATCAACTATCTCTTCCTGAATTTCTTTTATACCCATATCAAAATTTTGTGCCCATTGTATAATGGTAACAATTCCAAACAAAAATACAACAAGTAATTTTGCCTATCAACTATTTAAAAGATTGAAAATTAACCAAATGAAGTTATAATAGCATTGTTTTTGCCCTCCGCACACTGGACACCAGTATATCTACTTCTTCCTTGGTATTGTAGAAACTAAAACTTGCCCGTACGGTACCTGGAATTTTGTAAAAATCCATGATAGGCTGGGCACAATGATGTCCTGTTCTTACAGCAACACCTAGTTTATCCAATATACTCCCAATATCATAAGGGTGGAGTCCTTCAATATTAAAAGAAATCACGGCTGTTTTTTCCTTGGTATCCCCGTATATTTTTAATCCATCAATGGCCAGAAGTTCTTGGGTTGCATATTCCAAAAGTTCCTGTTCGTATTGGGCAATGGCATCAAATCCTATGGCATTCATATAATCCAAGGCAGCCCCAAAGGCTATACCACCACAAATATTGGGAGTACCTGCCTCAAACTTATGGGGAAGTTCGGCATAGGTGGTTTTTTCAAAGGTTACCTCTGCAATCATTTCGCCCCCTCCTTGGTAAGGTGGCAATTTATTTAGCCATTCCTCTTTGCCATAGAGCATTCCTACTCCAGTAGGACCACACATTTTATGGGCAGAAACCACGTAAAAATCAACATCCAGTTTCTGAACATCAGCCTTTATATGCGGAGCTGCTTGAGCCCCATCTATTAAAACGGCAGCACCTACCTTGTGGGCTGCGGCAATAATTTCCTCAATAGGATTAATGGTACCCAAGGCATTTGAAACATGGTTACAGAATACCAGTTTGGTACGTTGGGAGAGTAATTTATGGTATTCCCCCATAACCAATTGGCCCTCCAAATTCATTGGAATCACTTTTAAAACAGCTCCGGTGCGTTCACAAAGCATTTGCCAAGGCACAATATTGGAATGGTGTTCCAATGCGGAAACTATAATTTCATCACCTTTTTCCAATAAAGAGGTAAAACCATTGGCTACTAAGTTTATACCATGGGTAGTTCCAGACGTAAAAATAATTTCCTGTGGCTTAGCGGCATTAAAATGCCTTTGTATTTTCTGCCTCGCCTGTTCATAGACGTCCGTTGCTTCTTGGGAAAGTGAGTGTACCCCTCTATGGATATTGGCATTGTAATTACTGTAGTAATCCACAATGGTATCTATAACCTTTTTAGGGGTCTGGGACGTAGCGGCATTGTCCAGATATACCAAAGGATAGCCGTTTACTTTCCTATTTAGGATAGGAAAGTCCTTACGTATGCTCAATATATCGAAAACAGTTTGTATCATGTTAAAAATTCAATGCTGGAAATTACGTTGAATAAAAACTTTCTATAGGTCAAACCCTAAACGAACTCCCAATTTGTTGGCAATTAATTTGTTGATCCTAACCTTTAATTCAGGAATTCGCACACTTTCCAAAACGTTATTGGCAAAGGCGTACATAAGCAATGCCCGTGCTTCTTTTTTTGGAATTCCCCGAGACTGTAGATAAAATAATGCCTCCTCATCCAATTGCCCTATGGTACAACCATGTGAACATTTCACATCGTCTGCAAAAATCTCCAACTGGGGTTTCGTATTAATGGTAGCCTTGTCACTAACCAAAATATTGTTATTCTGCTGAAAGGCGTTCGTCTTTTGGGCAATTTTGTCCACTATAATCTTACCGTTGAAAACACCTGTGGCATTTTCCCCATATATACCTTTATAATCCTGATGACTTTCACAGTTGGGCTGAATATGGTGCACCAGGGTATGGTGATCCACATGTTGCTTTTCCTCAATTATGGTAACCCCTTTCATGGTAGAATCTATACGTTCCCCATTTTGATAGAAGTTAAGGTTGTTCCGCGTTAATTTTCCTCCAAAGGAGAAGGTATGGACCTTTACTACACTACCATCTTTCTGGTCAATATAAGTATTGTCTATCAATGAGGCGGTTGTTAAATCGTTCTGGACCTTATAGTAATCTACATGAGCGTTCTTGGCAGCAAAAATTTCTGTTACCGAATTGGTAAACACTTCATTGGCCGTTAAACTCTGATGCCGTTCTATTATCTGCATTTCCGCATTTTCCTCTGCAATGATCAAATTTCTTGGCTGCAACAATAACGCTGCTTCATTCCCTGTTGAAAAATGAACAATTTCAATCGGTTTTTTGGGAATCTTGTTTTTGGGAATATAGATATAGGCTCCCTCCCTGCTAAAAGCGGTGTTCAAGGTAGTCAACGAATCGTCCTTGGAGGCTATTTTATTAAAATAAACATCTATTATTTGCTGGTACATAGGCTTGTTCAAAGCCGAACTCATTAAACACACATCTACTCCATCATGGGTTGTCTCCGACAAAAAAGAACTATATACCCCATCTACAAATACAATTTTAAAGGTGTCTATTTCATGTAGAAAGTATTTTTTCACATCCCTGTATTCCAACATGCTTTCCTTTTTAGGAAAGATGCTGAAATCTATTTTCTGTAGTGTATTT
>TARA_R110002050_G_scaffold271612_3_pt1 | contig 44372 bp, 48 predicted proteins | sample TARA_R110002050 | Tara Oceans TARA_R110002050 (sample SAMEA4396988) | marine metagenome | biome: Polar Biome; feature: [DCM] deep chlorophyll maximum layer (ENVO:01000326); material: water (ENVO:00002006), including particulate matter (ENVO:01000060) such as... | depth 25 m
TAAATCCAGCTCATCACCTTCTGGAGTTCCATTTTTGGCATCGAAAATTTCGTGCATACGTTTAAGATATGCATTGTACTGATTCTCGTTTTTTATGATTGTAATTTCCATGTTGTTTATAATTTACAGTTTTTCTATTTCCAATTTGTCATAATCTTTATGAGTACCAACAAATAGTACAAAAACCAAATGTTTCTCATAATTAATCTTAACAATGAGGCGATAATGATTTCCACATATGTTGAATATCATTTTCCCATCGCCTATAAAATCAGCAGAACCGAACAGGGCTTTAATCTCATTCGGACTTTTAAACTCAGTACTGCTGAATACTTTGTGCCATGACCTTAATTGGTCTTCCGAATCAGGGTGTTTTTGCCAAAATGTCCTTAAAGTACCTTTTGAAAATATTCTCACATAACAAAGATAAAAAAAAATTCCCAATAAGGGAATTTTTAATAAAATTAATTATCATTTGTAATAAGAATCACAATCGGTACAAATTCCATAACCAGCATCTTGGTCAAACTTACTTTGGTATGAAATTGTTGATTTAAAACCTGTTCCGCAACAACCACAATCGAACCAGCTCATAGCTTCTTGGTCGTTGAATCTTATGGGACTAAGATTGTCAATCCCATAATCACTTTTTAAAAGCTCGGTATTTCCATACTCAATAATGAGTTTCATAATCTGTAAATCACTGCACCAATCAACAGTTACGCTTTCAAACTGTACGGTCTTATTGGAGAATTGATATAATAGAGCTGCTTCTTTTATCCCTGTTCCAGATGGATTTTCGTCATTTATCCAAAGAACACTCCCAATTTTAATTGCATTACCAATACCAAGTTGTTTAATAGCTTTTACCTGTTCTTCAATACTTAAATTTGTTACATCTTTAATACTGTTTAATCTGCTTTCAAAATACATAATTTCTGAATTTAAAGTTAATATTCGATTTTGTTTTTTCATGCCATCAGCATTCAATCAAATAATCGATTTAGCAATGAGCGTAGCGAAATTGTGTATCGATTTTTGGTTGTTCTTTTGCTATAAAAAAAACAAAATCACAAACTTTAAAATCAGTCATGTTTGCATTAAGAAAACAAATAATAAGGAAGGTGTATAAAGAAAAAGTGGAGAGGGGGAAATAAAGGCAAGTACCAATCAATTCTTATGCTTCAAGAACTTTTATCCATTAAAAGAGGCTTTATGAACCTCATAATTTGCATTGTCAATTCAAATACAGCAAAAACGGGTAAAGCGAACCAAATCCCTGGGATAATGCCCATAAGAATAATAAGTATCAATAAGGGCACTCTTAGCAATCGTTTAATCCTAAGAATTCCCAAAAGAGTGTATAGGACTACGAGGATAAATCCTAAAAGTGGAAGGTTATTATATAATTCAGTAAAAGTCATAATCTATAGTATTTAATTTTGTTTAGGAAATTTAATTGAGCCTATCCAGCCTTTTAAACTTGAAGAATAGAAGCTTGAAGTAAGCAGCGTTTAAATCCGATTTAAATTCACTTTCAACATACTGATAATTGATTCCAGAACGTTGAAGGAACTGTAGGCTATTCCATGAGTTATCAAAGTTCCCCATGTAAAAGGTCATGTTTTCTTCAGATAAATAGTGAATCCCGTTTTTCTCTATTCGATATACCACGATTAGTGTCCCAATGGGCATTTGGTACAATGGGATTGATATTTCAAAAATGTCTCCTATGTGAATGACATCGGAAAATGAGTTTAACAAGTTTTTCATTTTTCTAATTTTCTATTTAACCCCACCACCAAGTGCTTGCAGGCATAATAAATATAATTTACAGGGGTAAAATGAGTTGCTTTTGAATCCAGTTCTAATAAAACCAATAGATTCTCCATTACCATAATCCAATACTTTAACCCCCTCATACTTGTGCGAACTGCCCCAATCCAAAGCCTCACCCTTTGCCTGAACAAGATGATAGAGTGCTTTCAATTTTGTTCCATATATCCTGCTCCTATTACCAAACAGGGCAAAATCATGGATAGCCCAATAATTTGAGGTCTTTATATAAACCTTGTTTTGTTCTAAATTCATTTCGTTCTATACTTTTATTGGGTTGACCATTCCATTCTCTAGGTTCACAAATCCGCCATGAACCAATGTTTCTTTATTCAATAACAATCTAAACAAGCAGTCTGCTGCATGGGCAACCAAAACATCATTGATAAACAATGATTGTTCCTTTAGTTTATCAGCATATGCACAACCCATACCTTGAAGTTTTTCTGTATCATGTTCCTTCAAATTTGGAAACAAATCAACTATGGATTTAAGTTTATGGACAGGTTCAAAGAATTCACTTTCCAATTTCCCTTCTTGTTCAAACAAACTCCCTAAAATGAATTGTCCTGTATTCCTGCTATTGCCAATGTCCATCCAGTAAAACATGGTTTCGTACTCAGAACCTTGATAAGGATACTGTAATGCTTTTGATAGTGCTAATCTGTACTTGGCATTGTCAACACAGGTTATGATTATATTTGATTTAATATCCTCTCCATGTGCCATGGCATTCAAGGGAATGCCTTCCCATTGCAGTCCAAAGGCATTATTGATTTTGGTCAAGGAATTTACCACCTTATTTTCTCCCAAATCATGTGGGGTAAACAACTGCCTACCGATATTCATTGGCTCTACAATATCTTGGTCAAACGCTTTGACGTGCAATCCAGAATGTCCTGTTTGACGAAGTGCGTAATCCATTCTTGCCAATCTTGCGAGCATTAGAGAACCTGTACCACCTATACCAATTAGGGATATGGTTATTGGGTGGGTTGGATTAAAAAAATAATTGGGTGCTATGTGTATTCTATTTTTCATATAGTTGTTTTAAAATTAGATTGCTATGTATAAGTAAAGCATCATCAAATCGTTGTTTTCCGTTCAAGTTATTTATCACTTCGACAAAATTTCCTTTTACCAATTTATTATGATGGCTTTCCGTAAATACTGAATTGAAAAACTGCTTTTCGATGAATCCCATAATATCTTCGTAGAATTCAAATCCTTCATAATCTATCGATACATTGCCCATGCACACCCCACCTTGCAGATTGATATTTAGTAAAGGTGCGTGATAGAGTTTTGTACTCTCATTTAGATCTGTATTTCTTTTCAATGCGAAAACTTGCAACGTATTTCCTTTCAACGAAAAAATAAGTTTTGGTAAGGGATAAAAGCCAGTCGTAACACCAGTCTTGGTATCAAAAAATAAGTTGTGCTGTTTAGGGTGTACTATCCAAAGCAAACGGAGACTTTCCTTAAAATCAAAATGAATAAGGTTTTTGGGCAGTATTCCTTTAAAAGAAAATTTTACCAAATCCACTTCCAAACACCTAAGAAGGTTGCGTGCTGTTTCTATGGTTAAGGGCATACCTGCCGTTAAACCCTCTCCAATGATTTTGTGATATGAAATGTAATGCTTTGTTTGGTAATCATTAGAGGTATTGGAGTACCCTATTAAGGCAAATTTTGGAACAAAGTGTTCCTCAACATCAATTTTTAGTTTGTCCATAATTAAATCTTATCTAAAAGGTTGTTTAGGTTACAAATGAAATCTTCGACCTTTATCAGTTCCTGAGTAATATTTTCTTCAAATTTTTCAACATTTCCATCCTCTACAATAGCATATGTGTAAGCAGAAAGCATATCATATTCATTCGCAATTACATTGAGCATATCGATATATGTGGATATAAAATCGCTTTCGTCATAATCAGCTATTAAAAAAGTTTGGTAATGCTCCATGTCACATTCAGAATCATCACTGACCGTAACTCTGAACGGCGTGTTAAAATCCACCTTTTCCGCTGTCAATAATAATTCCTTGATTTCCTTATATATTTTCTTTTTCGGGCAGTATTCCGCCAATTGGGATTTCCAATCTTTAGCTTTGAACTTCCTGTAAACAGTTTTGTGCCGAATGTTGAAATTCACAGAACCTTCCAATCTTTGCGCATACTCTTCGTCTGAATCATATGCTTTACAGGATTCTAATTCTCCCAATAGACATGACCAAATCCAATCGATGATACCTCCGTTTGTATTCTCGTCCTCGTCCGTATCGAAAATGGAATCAAAAGGAAGGCTTTTCACAAAGGAAAGAAGCACATTGTACAACAGTCTATTTTTGTTTTTCATCGCTAAAATTGGCTTTAGGTAAATGATATACACCTTTTCCCTGCTACCAATAAATCGCTTTAATCCAAGCTTTAAACGCTCTCCATCATAGTGTAAAACATCAATATGGTCTACTTGCGCCCTGTCCCTTAACCTATTACCACACCTTAGGATTAAATCTTGCAGACTATCTTCTTTGCTGAACTTCCAAGTGTCAATACTGCCTGTTAAATCTCGTGTAGCATTCACTATCAGTCTTGACAGTTCCCGAAACTCATGCTCGGTGAATTTATTGAATATTGGTTCGGCAAGGATTGGTTGTACTGCTAGGTTAGAAAATAGCTTGTTTTTCTGTTCAACACTTTCATTCTTTTTGTTCCGTTTCGGTAGCTTTCTTGCTGAATTGCCTTGAAAAGTATGTTGTGAAATTGAACCAAGTTCTTTGAGGTAATTATTTTGGGTTTCGCTTTGCATTTTCCTGTGTTTAAAAATTCATCTACATTCATTCTATTAGCCTTTTGTTCCTGCAATGGATTGAAAATGGATTTCATGAAAGCCATCAATGATGCCCTTATCCAAAACATTCGCATTGGTCAGTTCGGGGTAAATCATGGCGTAATGTTCCATTATTTGCTCGTTACCCAAATCTGGGTTCATATCTTCCAATTCCACTTTCTCCTTATTGCCTGTTAAAAGGACAAACTTTCTTGTTATATTAGTTACTTGCATCTTGAAATAAATTTTGTGATTTGTATTGCGCCATTTGTTCCACTATTTTTTGGGCTTCCTTGTGTTCGGGGTTCAAGGCTAAAATGCCCTTAGCCATTTGCGTTGCTTTTTCATGGTCTTTTAAAGCGTTAAAATTCTTCCCCTTTATAAAAGTTTGCAATTCTGTGTGCTTCTTAGAAATGGAATCCTTTGGCTTTTTAGCACCTTCCTTTTTGCTAACGGAAGCTTTGGTTTTGAGTGATGCTTGGTAAGATTCTACATTATCAAACGCCTTCCTTGTCTTCTCCAATGGCTTTTGTATTGTTTCAAAGAATTTCTCGTCCATTTCTTCAATGCTTGCACTTAGGACAAGCGGTTTCATGGATTTTAACTTATTTTCCTTGGAATTGGGTAGAATTGAAACGGAAACCATTTCTTTTTCAAAAGTGATACTCATTCCTAATTGTTGTATCCCTGTCTTTTTTAGGGATGCGAAAAATTGATTCATATTAATTGTATTTATCTATTAAACAATGACTTAACTATAATAAATATACAATCAAACAGCAAGAAATACAGGTAAAACCAATGGAATTTCCACCCTTTTCTTCTTTCTCCCTTTCCACAAAAAAGCACCCGCTAGGGTGCTAAATTAGAAGTAGATTTGTTCTAATCTGAAACAAGGAAATTTCATTTAATTTATGTTTACAAGTAATTACTTAGGGTTACTTATTTAGTCTACAATGAGTTTTTATTTGATAATACTTTTGGTAAAGTTTTTGAATTTGTTTTTTCTTCTTCTGTGGGGCTAGGGTCAAACTTATTATCCAAATCCAAACTTATCTTTACCATTCTGCTTTCTATGCTAAGTAAATCATCAATCTTATCAAAATCCAAATCCAATACTTTTTGATTGGCCTTGATGTTTTTTTCATATTCCAATTTCCAATCAATTTGTTTTTCAATTGATTTGGGAATTTTGGATAATGCATTGTACATATAATCGGCCATACTTTTTAAGTTGGTAACCACTCTCTTAAATCCATATCCATAAGTGGTATTTTGGGTTTTAACATAAAGTGAGTGATTTAATTTATCTTCTACATTAATACATAATGTTGCAGTATTCATCGTTAGTAGGGCATGTTCTGAATTTTGTGATTTATATTTTTCTGCAATATTAATGATGGCTTGCCCAATATCGGTTTCTTTAGCATCCAAGGGTAGTTTCAGTACCTTTTTAATAGCGTTGTAATAGGTTTGTATATTCTGTATTTGATTCCACAATGGCAAATCCAATTTTAATTTTTCAAGGTTTTTAGATGCCTCGGATAATTCTCTGGTATAGTATTGTATGTTGTTTTCTGCTTCCAATCTATTTTTTTTGAAAATAGATTGTTCCAATAGCAGTTCTTCTAATTTCCTTCCCAAAGTTTCTTTCTCTAAAAATAGAGGGTCGTTTTTTGCAACTGCAAGCAAGGTTTTATAATCAATTGAGCCATTATCGTCAACTGCCCCTATATCAAGCTTGTTAAATTGAATGGTTCCATTTGTAATTTGTTCTATAAAATTCTTTTTGGTATTCACATTATTAAGCATGAGGCCATCAGTGCTGTTTTCAACGATATAAAATGAAACTATCACTCTATTGTTCCAATATTGTTTAGCCCCAATGTTTCCTTTCCTTCCACCTCTACCATTACGCTGGTCAACATCAGTAGGGCGATGCGGTATATCCACATGATGAATTCTAATTAATCTTTCTTGTATATTGGTACCCGTGCCTAATTTTTCAGTTGAACCAATGATGATTCTATACTTTCCCGAATTGAATTTTTTAAAACACTCCAATCTTTTTGTATCAGTTTTAAAATCATGGATGAACACAATTTCTTCGTGAGGCACATCAAATTCCTCAATCAACATTCGTTTGATTGCAGAATACACATTAAAGGAGTCTTTGGGGGTTCCCAAATCGGAAAAAACTGCTTGTGTTCCTTTAAAATTGTTACTTTCCTTATATGTATTATAAACTTCGGTAGCAATTATTCTGAGTTTAGTTTTTCCAATATCTTCTAGGTCAGGATTTAATAGCCTAGGGTCAATTGAAGCATGCCGCATATGATGTAATGCAATTAATGAAAGTGCACTTTTTTGATCTTCGGAATAGGATTTATTTCCATACAAATAATCACTGTTCCCTGTTTTAAGAAAGGACTTTATTTCTTCAAAATATTCCAATTGTCCTTGGGTTGGTTTAAGGGTATGAACATCAATTTTTAGTTTGGGTCTATCAATTTGGTGGGTCTTTGAATTGACAATAATTGAAATTTCATTATACAATGAAGACAGGAGTTTCATTTTTTTGAAGGAACGAAACCTTTCACGTACTTTATAGTCCCCTGATACCGTTGGCTCAAATTCGTAGGATTTATTAGCAAATACCTGAGCCCATTGGTCAAAAGAAGAAATATGCATCTCCTTTAACCTATTTGGTATTAAGTATTTAAATAATACATACACTTCTGTAATTGAATTGGAAATAGGAGTTCCAGACAAGAATGTTGCTTGAAAATCTCGCCCTTTCTTTTTTTGCAATGTTTTGATGGCAACATAGAGGTTTTTACTCCTTTCTGACCCTTTGCTGGTATTCAAACCCGCTACTCTAGAATGACGTGTGGTGTACATCAAGTTTTTAAACTTATGGGATTCATCAACCATAATATGTTCAAATCCCATTTGGTCAAACGTAAGTAGGTTTGTTTTGCCTTTTTCAATTTGGTGATAAGTGCTTTGGAGTTGTGCTGAAAGGTTTTCCTTTCTAATCTCTAGCCCCTTTAACACCCGCTTGTTGATATCGTATTTGTTCTCATAAATTACACTTAGGTCTTTTTCTAAATTATCTAATTCCTCTTGTATAACATCTTTTATGACTTCGGGTGATTGAGGTATGAATTTAAAAGTGTCATGGCTCATTAACACCACATCTGGTTGCTGAGTGACTATTTTTGCAAAAAAGGCATTTCTTTTTTGGAGGCCACTAATTTCTTTGTCATTTGCAACCAATAGTCTCATCGTTGGAAAGGCATTCAGGAATTCTTTTTCCAATTGTATTAAGGTAGATTTTAAACCAGTTATCAAGGTTTTTCCAGATAAATTCAGTTCCTTCATTTTTACTGCCGCAAGTGCCATATCCAATGTTTTTCCAAATCCAACTTCCTTATTGACCAAGAGACCTTGATTAATTACAATACCAGCAACAGTATCCATTTGACTCTGGTATGGTTTGAAATGTTGTAGTTCATTAAATTTCAAATAACTTCCATCATATTTAGGCATTATCTTAGCATCATAAATTGAATAGAACTGAAGTTCCAATGATTTTTTTAATTCACTGTTTTTTAGAACATAATCATTAAATTCTTTATAAAGAAGTTCAAATTTTATTTTTACTTCCTGCATTTTGGCCCTGTCTATTCTTTTATAATCTTTAGAACCTTTTGTAATATAAGGTATCGTGGAGTTTAAAGCTCCTTCCAAAATATCCTTAAAACCATAGTATCGGTGTTCGGAGCGTACATTAAATTTTTTAATACTTGTATAGTCATTCTTTTCAATTTTTACCATGTATTTGGATGTACTCTCATTATAGTTCACACGTGCTATGGTACCATATTCATCAAAAATGAATGATTGTGTTATTTCTATGGGAAACCAGGGTTCATGGAGTTTTATATCTAAATCTTCAAAAGGTGTAATTGGTGGTTTGATTTTTTCCAATTCCAAGATGGACTTTGAAACAAGGTCTTTATCTATATAGGATTGAAATTCCCCGAATCTTTTCTTGTGGTACCATTTAATCTTTTCCGAAATATTACCAGATAGAAATATATATTTGGGGTCAAGTTTAGCTCCATTATTTGATGGATTAACAAACAATAAACCCTTGGTCAAGGACTCTCTGATTACTTCATCAGAAGTTTTACCAGAAACCTTAGAAATATCTTCAATATTTATTTGATTATATTTATTTAAAGAATAATAAATGGCATCCTGTAGAGATAGAATCTCTTTTTTTTCTTCCTTGTATTTCCATGGTTCAATAAGAAATTGACTTTTCTCGAAGACACCATTTTTCGGACTTTCTAATGCAAGAATTAAGGGCCCTTGAAAATCCAAAGTGACCAAATGATAATTTGGTTCAGTATTTAAGTTTCCAAATTGGAAGTTGAACACGTCATATTCATAATTGAGGTCATTCAATATTTTTTGTCCATCTATGACTTCTGGATTTAATAATTTCAAATACATATCCCTAAGTGAAATTATCTTGGTTAGTTTTTCAAATTGCTGTGGCTTGGTTTTCAAATAATAGTAATGTCCTGAATCTGTAATCTTCGCAATTTTTTGATTGACTATAATTAGATTTCCAGACTTTAAATTGCCATTATAAATTTGAGTGGGTTTCTCCGGGTTTTTGTTCTTAGTTTTTTTTTGTTCGAGTATTATCTCCTTTACTTTTACCGATGAAGGCTTAAATTTGTTTAGCGAACTTTTAATATTAGGTTCAAGGGTGTCAATATTGTATGCGTTTACTACTGTGTAATCTGAATTATTATATAATCCCCCCGGTTTCAGTTCCCCTAAAACGTATTCGGGGTGCGCATCGAAATAAGCACTAAATTGAACTTCGTTATCTTCCAAGTTGATTTTGACCGATTTCTTAAAGAGATTGTTTATTTCCTGTTGTTCCTTTGTTGGCTGAAGTGTTTTACTATTCTGAAAAACCAGAATGTCCGTTACTACGGAAGTGTTTTCTTGTTCAAAGGCGTTGTTGGGTAATCTTACTGCTCCTAGAAAATTGTTGCCTCTTAATACATGTTCTCGAATTTGGCTATATTTTTCTCTGTCAAGGAAATTTTTAGTACAAATTAAAACTGCAAGTCCACTTGGCTTAACTAAACTAAGACTCTTGTAAATGAAATAACTATGAATATTCTTTGTAAGGTCACTACGTAAAGGATGATTAAGTAAATCAGAGTCAAAGACTTTGTTTGCTCCAAAGGGAATATTACTTATAACCAAATCATAGTTTTTGGCTGCATTGGTATCATTAATGCTCTCAAATGGAATACCAAAGACCTGCACATTACTAATATTCTTGAAGTTGTGTTCGAGAATTCTTGCTGTCAAAATTTCTTTTTCAAAAGCAGTAACATTGGCTTTTGGAAACTGGCGTAGCAATTGCCGTATAATCAATCCATTTCCCGCACTTGGTTCTAGGATGGTTTTTGGTAAAAAATCGGGAATAGCAATCAAGTAATCTGAAATTGCTCTAATGATAGGAGTAGGGGTGAAAAATGAATTTAAGGAACCCTTTTTTAGACTATCAATAATAGTTTGAGAATAATCTTCTCCGACATATGCTATTAGTGAGTTTAAAAATTCTTGACTATACTTCTCATTTTTGAGTATATCAAAAATATTTCCAAAACCAGGATTGTTAATAAAAGTGTGGATTGAATTTTCAGAGTCACCTAATGCGTTAACCGTCCGAACCATATAGTCCAGATATTTTTTTTTTGAGTATTTCATAAATCATTGAGTTAAGGAATCGCATTATAGTATCAATGCGTGTTTTGTTGCTGATTTTCTTTCAGCTTTTCGATTATTAAATCATATATTTTTTCTTTATAATTTTGTATGGTGGTTATTGAGCTTGTTGAAGCCTTGATTAACTTTTCTCTAATAGTTTTTATTTCCAAATGAAATTCTGGAAGTGTTTCATCAGGTTGTTCAGTTTCTTCAAGAAACTGAAACTTTGTGTTAACTTCCAATTCGCTGTCCATGAGAAACAAGTCCTTAAAAATTATGTTTTCGTTTGGGTCGGATATGGTTATAATGAATATCATATTATATTGTTCAAATTTTGATTTCGTTTATCTTCTTCTCTGAATTTTTTATAGCATCTTTATTTATCATTCCCATGATACGATCTAGGTTGGTATTACTTGGAAAAGCTCTTTTGATATAGTTTTCGATGTTATTCCCTATGGGTTTAAAATTAAGATTTTTCTCTCCTTCCATGCAATCGGCATAATGCCATTGATTTGTTTTAAAATGTTTTTTTAAATGACCTATTAATTTTTCGTGTTTAAGTTCAATAGCTCCATCCTCAATCAAAAAGTTTTTTTTCGATATCACTTCTTTAGCCAAATAATGCTTAATAATGCTACTAAACTCCGGATTAACTAAGGTGTCTTTAAAGGTGTTCCAAACAATTGATTGGTTAGCTTTATCATGTTTTGTTCCAATAAATAATTGACCATTTTCAACGCCAAGTAGCAGATTGTGCTTTAGCTTTGCCATTGTTTGAATTTTAGCATCAAGGCATATTTTTTTAATATCATCATGGGAAAAATAAAAAGTATTAGGAGTTGGGGTAGTTTCCAGAAAGGATTGGAAAACCAAATATTGATCGTTAGCTTCTGTCAATTTGAATATTTGATGCCCTCTATATGGAAGGGGGAAAAGAAAAGTTTGTCCCTCATTTTCCGATAGGTTTTTTAATATATCCAAGTTTAATTTTATAATTCCATTTTCAAAATATTTGTTGGATTTAAAAGATTTATGAATGATTTCGTTATATTTTTTGGCAACACTTTCCCAATTTTTTGGAAAAGTTTTTTTGATGTCATTATGAAAAAAAGAGTGTTCGAATTGTATTGTATTTCCTTTTTTAGGATGTAATTGCGAGATAATTCGAGTCAATTTTGACTCATCTAATGGTTTCCATATCAAGATATTGTCATGGCCGTTATACGCAACTTTATAACCGTTTAGTTTTTCACTAAATCCTAAATGTATCATCGACTTAAATATTCCTTCCTCTTTAAACTTTATATGTCCTACTGGAAGAATCTCTATATCCAGTTTTATGAGTTCCTCCCTCTTCTGATAGTAATCAATCAATTTGGCGACATCGGTATTAATATAGCCCTTTTCAGCGAGGTTTAAATTCCTGAGATATTTAAGCCTCTGAATATCGGTTACTTCTTCGGGCTCGACTTTTCCATATTCTAAAGTCCTAAATTGCCGAAAATCTTCATTTACCATTTTTGATTTGAAGACTTTTAGTTGAGCATAAATTTTTCTTAGTTTTTGAACTAAAGTGAGTTCTTTTTTTTCTTCTGCCTGTTCCATTTTTGTGAGTATTTAAATTGTTAAGGAATTTGAATTGTTAATTAATAAGTTTTTTAAGGATATTCTTTTTAAGGTTTAAAGATGGTATGGGGTCAACCTTAACCCCATTTTTAATAACTTCATAATGTAGATGGTTACCAGTAGAAGCACCAGAAGCACCAACAGTTCCAATAAGTTCGTGTTGTTTTACAAATTGACCTTTACTTACGAGAACTTTTGTCAAGTGCCCATAAAGCGTTTGAAAGCCAAACCTGTGTTTAATAATAATATGAGTACCATACCCCACTTCTGAATGAGAGATAGAGACAACAGTACCAGATGCGGTTGCAAAAACATGCTTATTCTTGGGGGCTGCAAAATCCAAACCAAAATGTTTCTTTTTTCCTCCAGATATTGGGTGAATTCTATATCCAAATTGACTCCGTAAATCATAATTTCCTTTTTCCAAAGGCACACATGATGGAATTTCATCCAATAACCTAGGGCTATATCTCAAATAGGTTTCCAAGGAAGGAATTAAAGAATAATCTGGAATTTCGTAAAGGAATTGAACTATTCTATTTTCAATTGCATACAGTAGTTGTTCACGTTCCTTATCATTTACAACACTGTCAAGAACAGGATTTTCAACATTTATTTTTAAGGATTCATTATAGAAGTTCATAGTAGTTGCTTTCTTTTCAATCTTTTTATGTGATAAAGAAAAAAAACCATCAGAAAAATAAACACCAATAATTAGCACGGTAAATATGACATATCTAAGCTCTTTTTTTCTAAGAAGCCCAAATAGTTTATTAACGGTTCTTAAATTTATTTTCTGGAAAATATTTGGTAATTCAAAAAAATTCATATATTTGTGTATTATTTACAAATTTATAACTTATTTACAAATAAACAAATTTTTTACAATATGCTAAATACTTGGTTAGATAAAGATCATACAATAGACCTTCCAAACTTGTTTGCACATTTTGGGTATGAGCGTACTATTGAAGAAAAAAACCACATTGTGTTTAGAAGAAATAATCGCTATCGAATAATTTTTTATACTGATAATGGTTTTCTGTACTATCATGTTGAAAGTCCACAAAAAAAATTATCCGCCTCAAGTCTAATAATTGAAGAAGTTTCCAGAATAGAGGGTAAAAAAAATAAAAGTCTTTGGGATAAGGTAAATGACTATTACAATAAAGTCCTTAATTCAAAAGATTTAAAGCTGAACGATTCAGAATATAATAATTTAGTAAAGGTCCCTTTGGACTTTAACCACTTTCTTTCCTACAAATTTCCTTTAAAAACTCATCAAAGTGGCCTTTACTCAAATATAACCAAGTCTAATTGCTTTCAAGACCGAATTTTTGAAAGTGTAACTGGTGAACCGCTCTTCCCTTTATTAAATATACAAAATGAGATAAGTGGTTACTTTATTGATGGCAAGGGTAGGGTGGAAAAATTTGAGGAGTCTGATACAAAAGAATCTTTGTGGTACTCAAATATTCCCAAAGTGATTAAATGGCTTGTAATCTTTAACAATCCGAAAGAAGCCATTGCTTTTCATGAAAAATTTGGATTAGAAAACGCTGTTTATTTGGCTCTGGGAGAAATAAATTATGAGACCACTAAAATACTATATCAAATTCATCAGCTAACCAAGGTAAAAAAAATTGTTTTATCGTTTACTGGTCAAAAGAAAATTGAAGGCTATCTAAGAGACCTTCATTTTATGTCTTTTAAGGATGATTCAAATTTCTTTTTAAAACTTAACGATGATGATGTTAATATCAGATTTCATATAGGTGAAAAAAAATCCTTTTCACGTTTTTACAAATCAATACAAACCTTTAATCAGGGTTTAGCAAAAAATTTCTTGAAATACAATAAAGTGATGGATCAACATCTTATAAACAAACACAGTTTTATTATCAGTAAAGAGAAAGATAATATTAATGTTAGAGTTCCATTGGAAGTCAATGCCATCAAATATTTTGTTTGGTCATATTATAAAAATTATTTAAATAAATCAATAGAAATTCTCAAACCAAAACAGAACAATTGGTATTTGGAATGGGAAGTAAGTCAAAGTCTAACTTTAAAAGGAAAGGAGGAACAAGTGGAAGATTACAAAATAGCATTATAAGAAAAGGAGAGATCGCGCACTCCTGCTCTCTCTCTCCAACAATTTCCTTAACTCAATGCGAAACACGCATTGAAGAACAACAAAATTACTAAAATTAAATTTCCTTAACAATTTAAATACTCACAAAAATGGAAAAAGATGTACAAAAGGTTTTCGTTAAAATAAACCAAGTATGGCAAAAAGGTGAAATCGTTTCTAAAGACGGTACCACTCTAAAAGTAAAAACTTCAGAAAATATGGAGTTTAATATAGACGAATCAAGTCAATATGTTGAACAAATTAAAAACCCAGCACAAAAATTTGCATATGGTGATGCAAAAGAAAAACTCGAAGGGGCTTATATAAGCTTTAACAAACTTCCTAATAATGTTCAGGATGCTATAGTGAAAGGTGAAGAATACATGCATAGTTCTTCCTATGTGCACGAAGGTGAATTAAAAGAAAATGTTAGAGCCGTACAGCTGATGTACAACCGACAAACTGGTTCTAAATTGGATGTCCAAATAAAAAGAAATGAGCCTGTAAAGTTAGCTGAAGCAATCGCTTATAACTATCAATTCACAAAAGAAGAATTTGACTTAATGGTTAAGCAAGGGAAACAGGTAGTTTTCCAAGGAAGCTCAAAAGATGGTGAAGTATTTTCAAAGTTGGCTTATTACGAGCCTAAATTGAATGATATAAGAACTAAATCAGCATTATCTGAAAACAACTATTTCTATGGGCAAAAGCTAACAAAAGAGCAAGCAACCATAATGAATAAAGGAGAATCTGCCCAAATAACAATTAATACTAAAAAGGGAGAGAAGACCTATATGGTTAATTATAGTCCAAAATCGGCACGTTTTATTACCAAAACCTTTGAAAAGGAGAATGTCAATGATTTAAAAGTACAATCAATGGTTGACAATCAAAAAAAAAAGATAAAGCCACAAAAAGGGATAGCTCACTAAGTAGCCATTAAACAATTTGTTAATAATAGCTGGCATATAAACATATACCAGCTATTTTAATTTTTAAGATATGGCAAATAGAATTAGTTATAAGGACAACCCAGAACACTATAAGCGTTTAATACGCAAAATCAATGAAGAAGTTGATTTTGCATCTTATTTGACTCATAAGGGGTACAAATTGCATGATAAGAGTGCGGGATCAATGGAGTTTATTAATGATAGCGATAAAATTGTGTTAACGACTTCAAGAAGTCCTATAACCTATTTTAATAGGAAAGATTCTGAAGATAAAGGGCTTTTCTTTAAGTATCTCAGAAATAGAAAAACCAATTTTTACGAAACTATAAAAGATGGCTTGGAGATTATTAATAGAAGCTATGAATATGAAACTAAAAATATAAAAGTTGCTAAAAAATCAATTCACAATAAATCTTTAGAAGAAAATTATAATATAGTCTCTTTGAGCAATCCAATATACCTCACTAAAGAAAGATTAATTGATATAAAAACGATTAATTCTGATTCTTTCAAAGGGAGAATTTTTAATGCATTCCATCATAATGATAACGGTAGTAAAATTCCCAATATAGCCTTTCCAAAATCGGATATTAATGGAAAGCCACAAAATTATATCATATGCAATAGACCTTATAAGGATAGAAGTACTGGGAAAATGAAAAAATTCAAACTTGTACTTAACAAGAAAGACCATTTCCTCTTCAGTTCAAATTTTCCGAAAAAAGGTGTAAAACGGATTATTATTGGTGAAAGCGGGATTGACCTATTGTCGTTCAACGAGCTTAGGGGTAAAGAAGGGGATTTTTATATTTCATTTGGCGGAAATGTATACACGGAAAAATTAGATTTCTTTTATCAATTAATAACCCCAATTATTTCTAAAAAGAATGCTGAATTGGTATCCATATTTGATAATGATATTGCGGGGCATGAATACGACCTTAAAGTGTTTACTAAAATGGTCAATGAACTGACCCCCGGCATTTACTTTGAAAACAATAACAAACAAGGTGTTATTACCGTAAAAATTCATTACAATGCTGATTTAAGAAATCAAATAGGTAATGATAGCAAGAAAATTGAAAGCTTCATCAAAACAGACCTATTCAATGACAATTTGATTAAAAATATTGTCTTTTTGGATAAGCTTTTATTGGAATTCTCTTTGTCTGAATTGATAAAAGCACGGTGTGCGCCTTTTGAAAATATGAATGGATTTAGAGCGTTACTATTAACATTAAATAAACTGTACTTACCGATTGAAACAAATATCTTAAAATCTTATGGAGAAGACTGGAATCAGGATTTAAAGGATTCAAAAAAAAAGGTAGATTCATAGCAATGAACACCATCGAATGTAATGAAATACAACATGGAGATAAAATTGTGCTCAAAACGGATTGTGGTCCTGAAGGCACTATTAATACCGGTATTGTGAACAGCGTTCGTAAATCAGGAGTTTTAGCAGATTTTGGTATTCGGTTTCTATACTTGATTCCATTGAATGCGATTAAAACCCATTTAAAATTAGTGTCAAACGAGTCTAATAAAATAAAGGAATTCAGCAAAGAAGTAAATTCAAAAAACCAAATAAAACTATAAACTTATGGAAAAACTATCTGAAGAATTAAAGAACGAACAATACTATTTAACACTCTTAGATGCATTAATCGAAGAGAATGATATGGAACTTAAAAACCGCCTCCAGAAAGGTGACCTTTATACCCAATTTATCCAGGAGCAATCTAAAGTATTAATGGAAAATACTATAACCCTTAGACGTGATAAGGAAGTTTCTTTCCTTGAAGCTTCACAAATCGTAATTAAAGAATGGAAGGAGAAAACCTTCCAATAATTTTATAGAAAACTCCTTAACTCAATTAAAATGAATGACAAAAAAATGGCGTACTCGGCCATGCTCATTTCAATATTTCTATTTCTAGCAATAGGATTTATGGATTATTATCCATTGGTAATTTATCATCATTGGGATAATTCAATAACAAAAATGCTTTATGAATTTCTGACAAAATTTGAGCCTCTTAGATACAGATACAATAACAAGCTGATATTACTCATGGCTATTGTAGCGGCTGTCATGCTTTACAATCCAAAAAAAGTAGAAGGCAAAACTTATACCAAAGGAGCATTATATCTAGCTTTTGGAATCGGTTTATTAGTTTTTTGTGATTTTATGAAAATAGCCAACATCCAAATATATTGGATGTCAACAATATTTTATGTTTTGGGTTTTTTGTTTTCACTTTCTGGTTGTAATCATTTGTTTCAAGTCTTATCATTTAACAATCCAGCTAAAGAAGATCCATTCAATGAAAAAAATGAAAGTTTTCTTCAAATGGAAGAGAAAATTGATACTATTCATTCTGTGAACATTCCATATGAGTATAGATACAAGGGTAAAATACGTAATGGGTGGATAAATTTTGTTAATCTATTTAGAGCGTTATTGATAATAGGTACACCGGGTAGTGGAAAGTCATTTGCTTTAATTGAAGAAATTATTGAGCAATTCATTAATAAATCTTTTACTTTATTAATATATGATTTTAAGTTCGATACACTTACACGAATTGCGTACAACTATTGGCTTAGAAAAAAAGACCAAGTAGAAAAAAACAACCCAGAACAGTTACATCTTTTACCCAAGTTTTACACCCTTTCGTTTGATGACCCAGAAAGAGCCCATAGAAATAATCCCATCAATCCTTATTTGATGAAAAACCAAATTGATGCGGCTGATGCTGCAACAATTATTATGAAAAACCTTAATCGAGAATGGATAAAGCAGAATGATTTTTTCTCTAGAAGTGCCATAAGTTTTGTTTCTGGTTTAATTTGGTATCTAAAAAAGAAAGCTGAAGAAACGGGAACCAACATATGTACATTACCCCATGTAATAATTCTTTCTACTGTCAATATTGAGTACTTATTGGAGATTATTCTCAAAGATATGGAAGTTCGTAGTTTGATGATACCTTTTAAAGATGCATTGGAAAGGGAGGCTAGTCAGCAATTGAGTGGTCAAACTGCAAGTGCACAAATATCATTATCCATGCTTTCAACAAAAGAAATTTTTTATGTAATGACAGGAAACGATTTTCAATTAGATATAAACAGTGTATCAAAACCAAAGATTGTCTGTATACAAAACAACCCTGACCGTTCGGAAGTTTATTCTGCTCCTATAGGATTGATTATCAATAAAACGCTCCAAGTAGTAAATAAGAAAGGGTGCTTGCCAATGGGTGTAATTTTAGATGAACTACCCACAATATTTTTAATGGGACTTCGTAAATTAATTGATACAGGAAGATCACATTTGATTGCAACAGTAGTGGGTGTTCAAAGTATATCACAACTTGTTGTTGATTATGGTAAAGAATTAGCGGATGTTCTGTTTGACAACTGTGCAAATGTTTTCAGTGGTGCCGCAAAAGGAGAAACTTCAAGACGAATTAGTGAAATATTTGGAAAAATACATCAAGAAAAAACTTCTAAAACCATGTCTAAAAACGATACAACTACTAACGTAAGCACCCAAATGATGGAGTTAATGCCAAAGAGCAAAATAACTAGTATGTCAACTGGTTATTTTGGTGGTATTGTTGCAGATACTTTTGAAAATCCTATCAATCAAAAGCTCTGCTATGGTTTGCTAAAACCTAATATGGAGTCAAAAAAAATTCAAAATAAATTTGATACTCCAATTGTTCGTGATTTTAAAGTTCCCAACCATGACCAATTGGTAAGTGAACAGCTATTGTTATTTAACGATTTGAACTTTTATCATATTCTAACTAAGTTAGATTTAGAACAAATGGATTACATAGAATTCTATAATAGCTATTTGAATACTTTCTCAATAGAAAATTTTGAGAATCTAATAAAGAGGAAACAATTCGTGAAAATTGTACGGGAACTTAAATTGTTCGATCATCTTGATATCTTAAAAACTATGATAAAAAAGAATCACAATTGCACTACCAAAGTAAAAGTCTTTATTGACAATTTAGTAGACAGAATGTTTATTGACCAAGAGATTAAGCGAGTGCTGGATGAGAACTTCATTAATGTTCTTCAAGATATTGACAATTTGGTTAAAAATGAATACTATACTTGTAAAGGTAAATACCCCGAATTTACAATTTTTGATCCAGATAAAATAACAAATGAAATTGAAGCTACAATTGACGATAACAAGGAAATTGCTAGGAACTTTATTAAGGACTTCAATAGGAAGTCAACAGATGATTTATTGAGCGAATTTGATTCGGGAAAAGAAAACCCTAATTTTGAAGGTTTTCCAGTCCCAAACCCTGAAATAACGAAATTTTTAGATAAGAAGGATCTTTTTGAATCAGAACCCTATTCCTCTTATCCAATTGAAAACATAGACCAATGACAAATATCGAAGAATTAAAAAAAGCAAAAGCCGAAGATTTTTATTATATAGGCAAAAGACTAAAGTCAATACGGGAAGACCTTGTTGCATCCGATGAAACATCAGACAAACGAAATAGCCTTTATTCAATAAAAAATACTGCTGAGAGATTGGGCATTGATTATCATACAATGTCAAACTTGGAACGTGGAACCATATCTGTAACTACTTTTAAACTCTTACTATACTACTACAAATTGGGATATAACCCGATGTGGGTTATTGCTTTTGAAAATGAATTTATTACGAAAAAAAATTTGGGAGAAAATTTAGTTTATCAATCAGATGTACAAGATAATTTCAAAGTTCTTGAGACTGTTATTTCAGGTGCTTTAGCTGAGTTTAAGTCTCAAATATAATATAATTCAGAACCAAAACTTAAAAGGCAAGTTTATCTTGCTTGTACGCACCTCTAATTTCCAGTTTAGCGTTTTTGTTTTGAGGTTTCAGTGTAATAATTGCTATTTCAAAACTTAATTAAAATTTATCTTAATGAATATCAATCACATAAAATAGATGAATATATAGATATATGATCATATATTTATATATTCATCTATATATGTATTTAATTAAATAACTATTAATATATATATTTATGGAAACAAAGATTATTTCGATTGCCGGAGAGAAAGGAGGAGTTGGTAAGACTACATTAAATATAATGCTTGCCACAAACTTATTTCATTTATACTCAAAGAAAGTTGTTCTTATGGATTACGACGATCCTCAATATTCTGTATTTAAAAAAAGAGAAAGAGAATTGAACAGCATTGATGAAAATGAAAAAAATGATTTAGAGATTTATCCAATAGAAAAAGTGTCGACAAGTAACATAAAAAATACCATAATACAATATTATGGAAAAGTTGACTATATCATCATTGATTTTCATGGAGGCCTGACCCAAGAAATGATTGAAGGTCTGATGTTTGTAGAGCATATTTTTATACCATTTGACCATGATGAATTGGAGATCGATAGCACTTACAATTTCTACTTAACATTAAAAAGTAATTTTTTAGAAAATGAAGAAAGGGTCTTAAAATCTGTACACCTTTTCTTTAATCAATATAGAAAAATTCAAAAGAATAAATTTGCAGTTTTAAAGGGACAATTAATGTCTGTGGATCTCCCGTTTATGAAAAATGTTGTTAAGGAAAAGGAAATTTATCGCACACAATATCGCAATACGTTGTTTCCCATTCCTGATAACAAAGAATTAGGGGAACTGGATATTAAAAAATTTTTTAAGGAAATCATGGAATTGACAAGTAAAGAAATTAAGGAGTTAGAAAATTAAAATGGTCGGGTTATGATAAAGAAAAAAATAAAAACTGAAGACTTTATTAAGAGTATTATAGTTACGAAAAAAAGTTCTTCTAATGAATTAGAAAAAATCAAAAACGATAGGCTTACTAATTCTATTGAAGGAACAATAGAAGATTTAGATGAACAACAAAATAAAAATATTAAGTCAGAAAACAGGGCTGAACTGGTCACTGAGCACGATGATAGTATAACGAATTCCAAAAAAACCAACCTTACAAAAAGTGAGGCAAAAACATGGGAACAATTTAATAAATTACTTGATGCAGAGTTTTATAGAGACAAAAAAGATACGTTTCTAATGTCTTTAAGTGGTAAGTGCCTTTCTGAATTTGAGAATATAGCTAACGGAGTAACCTATAAAACGGGCGATAAAGTTTCTAGGAATTCAGTTATCCGAAAGGTATTGGAATATTATGTGCATTACGAAAAAAGTAAATTGGAAAATATAATTACAAAGCTTTAAAGACTTGATTTTGAATAATTTCTGGAAAATATTATTACTTATTTTTACTATATACTACTTATATGTTATATGGGTGTTGCTATCTGGAAAAAATACAAAATCCAAAGAGATTAAAAAAAGTAAAAAAAATGAGAGTTATTTGCAAATAAATGATAACTTTGTAAATGAATCACAAAATGAACAAGCAATCGATTTAGAAACCATACTCAGCCAAGTGGATGAAGTTGAAAACAACTCAGCACTCTTGGAGGCTTTTAAAAAGAGTTCACAACGTGACGATTTAAACAATTCCTTAACTCGTAAAAATGATGAAACATTTAAAGTCATTCGCAACAAAGATTCTGCGAACAAAAAAGATTCCGACTCCGAAACTTAGATTATCTGATTTAGCAAGAATTCTTCAGGGAGAAAATATTCCGCACTTTGAAATTAAACTATTTTTTATAGTTTTTCTCCATGTTGTTCCAAGTATATCTTACGGACAATTAAACGAATTAGCTCAAGAACTTCAACAAGGAGAAAGCGACATCAAAAGGATTGCAGACATTATTATTCGAGCGGTCAAAACAATTGCTGGTGTTTCTATAATTATTGGAGGGTTGGTATTCTTGTATTTAAGAGATCAACAAAGTGATTTGTCCAAAAAAGTGGGGCAAGTTATCATTGGGATTGCCATTTTCTGGATTCTGTTGGCTGTCGGAGATAGCATGCGCTCTTAAGTTTATTCGATATGGAAAACCACTTCGTCCAAATACGTAAAGGACTTCAAAAAGAAGTCTTGTTCTTAGGTTTAAAGGCTAAGTACATAAACTATTGTATATACATAGGCTTAGGTATAATTGCTTTCGGCTTTGGTCTATCAATTGTTATTTCCACAGCTCTTGCATTGGTTTTTACGGCTTGTTTAATGCTCTTTGTCTTTGCAATACTTCTTTTCTATTCAAAGACTTATGGTGCTAATGGATTCCTGAAAAAAATTGCTGATAAGTCTAAACCTAAAAAGATTAGGGTCTCCAATTCATTCTCTAAAATGTTAATATGGAAAAAAGAGTAGAATTACTAGATACATTTCCAATTTATGGATATGAAAGAAAATCCTTGATTTCAAAGGAAAAGGGGTGTGTTACTATTCCATTAAAACTGGAACTTCCAGAAGTATTCTCCCTTGACCAAACAGATTATACAATTCTAAATGAATTGTTTTTCAACGTGATTAACATATTAGGGCCTAATAAACTTTTGCATCGACAAGATTACTTCTTTGAAGAAAATTACAAACCCATTGGTCAAAGATTGGAAGGAGATTTTATGGAAAGAGGCAATGAGTTGTACTTTAATGAACGGACTTTTTTGAGAGCCAATCATTTTCTTTTTATCAGCATAGTACCTACCAATTACATTAAGTATGGGTCAAAGAGGGTAAACTCTTTTTTATCCAAAAAAAGAGATTATTTCTTAGAAAAAACAATACCAGAAGAATTTGTTAATTCTGATATTTTACTGGGTTTTGAAAGTAAAGTGGAAAATGTCTCAGACCTAATAAATAGTTCAGGTTTAATTAAATCCACCGTTCTCAATTATGAAGATTTATTTGATGACAACGGTTTATATGCAAAATACTTTAGTCTTTCCTGTCAGAATAGAAATTTGCCCGATATCGACTTCTCAAACAATCAGATACAAATTGGAGAGAAACTAGCACAATTTTATACGCTAGAAAACCTTGACCAGTTTACAAAAGAGCATATAGGGCAAAATGAACTATATGGAAAGTTTACCACTAGGCATAACAAATTTCCAATAGGGAATTTGTTCTCGATTGGGTTCAAGATACCTCACGAGCACATTATCAATCAATATATCTATATCCCAGAACAAGATAAAGCACTAGGTCAATTAAGAAAGAAAGCCAAACGTTTTAACCAATTTGGAAATGGAAGGAAAGATGATAGCAACGGTATCTATGCCAATCAAATCTATGAGTTTAATAGTGATATTCTCGAAAATCATAAGGAGATAGTATTTTACCATTTGAATGTATTAGGATTTGAAAACAAAAAAGAAGGACATCGAAAAATGTGTAATACTATTGCAGGTGCTTTTAAAAAACTAAAAGTTAATGCAAAGGAAAATACAATAGATCGTAAAAATCTATTCTTTGCTGGTGTTCCGGGTAATGCAGTTGGTCTTTCATCAGATATGTATTTGCCAATGTCCAGTGATATGGCTGCATCGTTGTTATATTTTGAAGGCGAATATAAAGACAGTTCAAAAGCTGTTGATGGATTAAGACTCGTAGATAGAATTTCTGGAAGACCATTAACCGTGAGTGTTTACAGGGAACCAGAGAAAAATGATTGGATTTTTAATAGGGGAATGCTAATTGCTTCTGGTTCTGGTGGTGGTAAATCCTATGTAGCCAATCATTATATTTCTTCTGAGCTTCGACAAGGTGCAGAAGCCATAATTATGGAAGACGGTAACTCATATGATAAACTTACTAAAGTTTTTGACGGGATTATAATTGAACATGATGATGAAAGCCCATTTACTTTCAACCCGTTCATGCTCGACAATTATGATACTGTTTACCACGGGAATAACAAAACCACGTTAACAGAAGATAAGATTGTCTATCTCGTCACGCTATTGAAATTGATAACTGGTGACGAAAAAAATACAGACAATTCAATGTCCAATGAAGTCAAAAAAACGGTTTTGGAAAACCTTGTTATTGGATATTACAACCAAATGTGGGAGAAAGAAAACCAAAATTTTTGTTTCAATACTTTCTACGAATATTGCCGAAGTCATTTAAATGAACAAACCAAGTCCAAGAAAGTCGCAAGAGATGTCTTTGACCCAAATGCTTTCCTTTTCCTTTTGGAAAAATACTATAAAGATAATCCAAGGGGAAAATTACTTAACCGAGAGGACGAGCGAATTACCCGCCTAAGCAAAGAGAAAGTAGTTTATTTCAAACTTGGAAAGCTTATAGATAATGAGCTTTTATTCCCCATAACCGCCCTTATGATTATGGAAATTTTTAACAAAAAGTTGAATGATAAATCCAAACTCGCCATCAATAAAATGATGGTTGTGGATGAGGCATGGAAAGCTCTAGCTAGAACCGAGCTTGAAGATTATTTTAATAATCAGTCCCGAATGGCTAGAAAATATGGGGGACAACCCATTTTTATTTCTCAAAAAGTGGATGATTTTATTGCATCAAAAGTGATAAAAAATGCCATTGTGGTCAATTCACATATTAAAGTTTTCTTAGATATGAGAGACTTCGAGGGGTCTTTTGAAAAAATCCAAAGTGTAATGGGCTTAGGGGAAAAGCAAAAGCAATTAATACTCTCCATAAACAAAGACTTACCAGAAAAAAGAAAATTTAGGGAAGTGGCTTTTTGTTGGATGGACAGGGTGAAAGTTTATGGTGTTGAAACCTCATTAGTAGAAAAGTGTATCTATGAAACCAACCCTACTCAAAGTGATAGAATCAATACCCTATATGAAAAAAATAATAATAACTGGGAATTGACCGCAAAGGAATACGCCTATCGGTCTTCCAATTAAAATCTTATGACATGAAAAAAATAATTTTTTTAATCAGTATAATCCCAATGTTAGCCTTTGGACAAATTCCCGTTACTGATGCCGCCGCCAATGCCACATTGGGAATGATTAACAGTCAACTATTGCAAACAAATATGCAAATAAAATCTATGGGCGTTCAATTAACTACAATGAACCAGAATTTAGATAGATTGATAAGTCTTTTGGAAAAAAATAACAACCTAACATCAAAATCCAAAGAGATATTGAAAGAGGAGCTTGAGGCAAAAAAAACGGCTCCAGATTATGTAATGAAATCAACGGAAGTAATTACTGTTGTGAATTTAAAGAACAAAATTCTTAAAGCTTATCGAGCTTCTCAGCAAAGTGTTAGGGCCTTTGAGAACCTAGATAAGGAAGAGAGCAAAGAATTTTTTTCGTATGTCGCAAATGCGGTAATGAAAACTACAGATTTGTTCAAGCAATGCAAAACCATATTATATACCAGGTCAATTATACAACCTGAAGAACGGCTTAAAAAGATAGATGAAATAAGCATAAAACTAACGGAAATATTCGATAACCTTATAGCATACGAAAAAAAGTTAAAGCAACTTAATTCTACAAGGGATATTCGTAAAACACTAATTGATTTGAATAAAAACTAAATCTAGATTTATGTACCTAAACAAGACAGATAAGGGGATTCGCGAAGTGGTCAACGAATTGTTTGACCAATACATACTTGATGCATTTGATTCTGTTGACCCAATTATAAGTATTGGACAGCAATTTGCATACATCGGAATTGGAATAATTGCACTAAGAGTCTTAATGAATGAAGAAAAGAGAGCTGATTTTTTTGAATATCTAAAATGGGTGCCATTAGCCATCATGCTTTTTAAGTACAAAGTATTTGCAAAATCAATTTTTACTTTTTATGAAGGGATAGGAAATTCTTTAAAGGCCAATGATGTTTCTTGGGATGTACTGCAATTAAAAATCTATTATGCACAAACTGAAGCTATGAAAGATGTGGGTTCTTCTTGGAGTTTACTTACGCTAGATTCAGCGGCATTGGAATCGCTGGTTTTAAGCGGAATGACTTCTGGAATCACTTCATTTGCTTCAATAATTTCAACGGTTGTTTTCATAGGTATAAAGGCTATGTCGGTGGTTTATTTATTTGTCTTGATAATATTTGGCCCACTAAATATCGGATTATCATTTATACCAGCCCTTTCGGGGATGTGGAAGGCTTGGTTGCAAAAATTTATGAGTGTTTGCCTTTGGATTCCAATGTTGTACCTCATAGATAATTTCATGTTAAAAATAATGGAGAAACTGATTGATTCCCTCCTGCTTGGCAATGACGCCAATTTAGGACTGGTTTTAACGAGTGCACTTTTGATAATGATGAATTTATTTGTTTATCTAAAAGCTCCAACACTTGCCAATTTTATTGTACAAGGAATGAATGTAAGTGCTAGTCAATTAAAAGATAAAACTAAACATTATGGCAAAAAAGCAGCCCAAACAGCAATGGATGTTAAAACAGGAGGGACTACAAAAGGTATAAGAACATTAATTCAATAAAAAAATGCGATTAAACGACACTTATAAGGTTTTTAACAAGATTAATACGTCAGAGAAACGAAGTAATCAACTGGTTTTATTATCTTTAACACTCATGTTTTTTTGTAGCTTGTTCTGTATTTATTTTATATACAGAACAAATGAAAACGCAAAAAACAGTTTTTACCTTTTGGATAATGACCAAAAACTGGCAATGGTTAGGGTTAAGGACTACAAAAGGGCAATCGACATATTGTGTGAAGGACATGTAAATATTTTCCATGAACTCTTTTTCTCTTTAGAACCAGATTTAGAGTTTATAAAAAAGAATATAGAAGAAAAGGCACTCTATATGGTGGACCGTTCAGGCTCTCGTCTGTACAACCGTTTAGTTGATCAGGATTATTATGAAGACATTGCCAAAAGTAGTTACTCGATTGAGTTGGAAAAGGATACTATAATTATTGATTATTCTAAATATCCATTCCGATTTCAGTTTATTGGAAAACAAAGAATAGAAAAAGATGGAGATACCGAATATAGAAGTCTGATAACGACTGGCTATATTAAAGAAACCAAAACTACTCCAAACAATCTGAACGGGCTAAAAATTGTTCGTTTTGTTGTTTTGGACAATAAAGACTTAACCTACTGATTTACTATGGGATTGAACACTCAAAAATTTAATACATGGATTAGGCAACATAAGTTATTTGCCCTTGCTTCTCCAGTCGTAATTTTACTACTAATATACTTTGTCACTACCAGTCTTAACGGGATGAAGGTATCCTTCAATGACGGACAAATAGAAAACGGATACAATAATTCGTTACCCAATCAATCCAATGAATTAGAAATAAAAGACCCGAATTCTTACTTTAAAGAGTCTATAAAAGATTCTTTGGAGCGTTCACGCTCCAAAGGTTCAATTAAAAATATAATGGGTAGGGAAGAAGAAAAAGATTCCCTTGAACGCATATTGGAAGATTTGGACAGTTTTTCCATTGATGACAATGCCATTAGTTCCAATTTATACGATAATAATAAATTGTCAGCAGAAAATTCAAAACCCACAAGTACTTATTCGTCTAAACCTAAACAGCTTTCTGAATCTGAAAAAAGACTGGAGTATAGAAAAATGCTCCAGCAAGCCAAAGAAGAAAGAAAGGCGCGAAGTCAAGATTATTCTGCCCCTATTAAAAATAATACGGATTTAAATGAGCTTATTTCAAAAGTGAATATTAGAGCAACAATTTATAGAGATCAATTTATTATCCCAGGTAATAGGGTTACGTTGATTTTACGTGAAGACTTCCATTTTAACGGAAAAATGTTCCCTAAAAATACTTTTGTTTATGCAACTGCAAATATTAAACAATCCAGAGTCTTATTGGATATAAAGAATATTGATGGTTTTCAAATACCCTTAGAAGTTAGGGATGAAGAAGATGACAGGCTTGGAATACATAATGAAAAGGCTGGAGAGTTACTTATGGAGTTTTATTCAGATGTGCAAGAAGGTACTGTTCAAGACATCTCAAAAGAACTCTCTGATAATGTGGATATTCCAATGACGAATAACGCTATTAGAGCATTTGGTAAGTTCTTCGGACAGAAGAAAAAAAAGAATCGTGACGAAATATTACTCATGAATGGACACAAAGTGTACCTAGTATCTAAATAAAAAATCATATCATATGAATACAAAATTACTACTCCCACTTTTTCTAATTTTCGGATACTGCTCCTTTGGACAGGGAATCCGAGACACCATAGAGGTTTCCAGAAAATTTAAAACAATATTAATCTTTCAAGAAAATATCGCTGAGAGCATTATAGGCAGTGATATAGGCTTTTCAATAGACCTTCCGAAAGAAATAGGAAGCAAATTCAATAGCAGAATACTGAAAATTTATTATGATGACCTGGCTGTTGAAAAAGAGAATTTTACAAACCTTACGGTTATTACTGAATCTGGAAATTTATATGACTTTATACTAAAACTCTCATATAGTCCTAATAATTTGACATGGAATATCAGTTCCGATATGGCGGAAGTGAATATTAATAAGGAGAAAAAAAAGAAGAATTTAGGCTCTTCATTAGAAATACACACAGAAGACATAGACCAAAATGTTGAAGTACCAAAGGATTCGATACCACAATTTACTTCACAGACTCTATACGCCGACAACCCTTATGAATACTATAGGAGAAAGAGTTTTTATATGCAATTTGACAAAGCTAAAATACCCCGCTACTTTGCACGGAAAGATAATGTTTTCTTATGGCTCAAGGGGGTATATTATAACAATAATGAACTCTATGTACAATTAAAACTTGAAAACAAGGAAGGAATTGATTTAGATATAAATTTCATTAAATATTTCATTGAAAGTTCCTATAAAAACACAACAAAACAGAAAATCCCTATAACCAAAAAAAGTGGTTTGCTCTATGAGTATAAGGTGCCTAGAACAGTCAAAGGCAATACGGAAAATCATTTTGTCTTAGTGTTTAAACAATTCACACTAGATAATAAAAAATCACTTTTGATTGAACTCGATGAAGAGTCTGGCAATCGGAATTTGTCTTTACGGATAGGTAAGGACATTTTAAACAAACCTATACGATTTTAAACATGAAAAAAGCACTACTCAATTCCGTTTTATTTTTTACCGTTCTAGTCGTTTCGGCTCAGAGAGGTGAAAACTATGCTTCATCAATCGGCGTAAGCGCTGGATATGTTGAAGATGGCTTAGGCTTTATGGCCACATATAATTACCATTTAAATAGAAAGACTTATGCACAATTAAATGTTTTTGTTGCTATAGCAGAAGACAAAGGAACCTTTGAAATTCCATATAACATATTTACGGTTCAACCTGGTTATTTTATTAAAGTGTGGGAACAACCCAGTTTTAAGAGATATACACTTAATATAGGGGGCGGGGGAGTCATTGGTTATGAGTCGATAAACAATGGGAACAATACCTTGTACACAGGTGCAATAATAGATGCTGAAAGTCAATTGATATATGGGGTATTTGTAGGGCTAGAAGGCGAAATAATTTTAGGAAATAATTTTACAATCTTAATAAAAGCAAATGAATACTATCATGCAAATAGTGATATCGGAAAGTTTTATCCATATGCAGGCATAGGCTTAAGATATTTTCTTTTTTAAAACCACACAAAATGAAAAAACACGCTAACATTATTAAAGCCTTGTTCGGGCTATTCACATTTCTAATTCTTCTTTTCTTTGGTTGTTCCAAAGATTTTGACCCTATCATCCTTGATAACTTCGACTTTAATTTTACCGAAGAGCATGATGAGGATGGGTTTGTATTTACGCCCACAAAAACATCATTTTCTTTGATTCCTGAAAAAGAAATTACCACTGTAAGTTATCATATGAAATATAATATTTCTGATGCAGAAGGTTATTTTTTAACTATTGAAGGTGATACCATAAAGGCTAACGATACCTTGAATGTTTCAAAATTGAATTTTGCATATAATTACATGCCTCTAAACACCGGGATTCACAAGGTCAAAGTTATAGCATGGGACAGCAATTCCAATAAAAAAGAATTAGAGTTATTATATGACACTAAATTTTCAGACTTCAGCTTTCTACTTAATAAAGGGTCAAATAAATTTATCATCAATTCAAAAACCCCAATTAATGTTACACTAATTCGCAACATTGTTACGGATGAAGAAAATGAGTTTGTAATGACTTATCAAGTTGAAAACGGTACAGGCAAACTGTATTATGAAGATGAAGAATATGGAGAAGGGAAAGAATTTTTATTACCTAAAGGTCAGTCGGAATTGAGTTATCTTCCAGAAACCCTAGGGGAACATAAATTGATAGTAACAGCCAAAGCTCCAGATGGAGCAACAAAAACAGAAGAATTAATATTGATGGTTCTTAATAAAGACTATCTATTTACAGCAAATGCATTGGATACTGATGAGTTTACGGGTAACCCTGTTGCGGTGAACTTCAATATTTCAGAATTGGATGTTGGTGGGGAAACGTATACCATGTTCTATACATCTGGAGACAGCAATGGTAGTCTTGAATATGACGGTCAGACGTATGCACCAGGAGAAATTTTTTCGGTTCCTGTTGGTTCATTTACTGGAACGTACACAGGTATTTCGGAAGGAAACCATGTAATTATATTCAATGTAAGGTCTTCATCAGATGTTCCCAAAACAGCTACAGTAAATATTCAATACATAAAGTATGAGGAATTTTTTGATTTAACAGTTAGTCAATCTTCTCAAGATAAGTACGAGAATCAACCATTTCTGCTAACTGCCGTTACTAGCGCCACATCTGGACATGATTTAAAAGTTACTTATAACATGACATTTAACTTTACAGGAGCAACCGCAGGGTTTATAACCTATAAGGGTAGAAGTTACAGGGAAGGTGAGTCCATACCATTGGACTACGGTTCAACTCCTTTGCAGTTTTATCCGCAAACTGATGAAAATTTCACCATCAATTTTAGAGTTGAGAATTCTACGGGAATCGCACAAACTGTTAGTGAACCCATTACAATGTTTAAAAAACCGATGGTTAAAGTTAAAGGAGAGAAGCATAATATAAGTTGTGGTGGTTGGAACGGTTGTGATTATACGGTGAGAATACACACATGCTGGGATGTGAGCTGTTCAGAAGCTTTCAATGGAGCATCGTTGCAAAGAGTAGAAGTACGAATTTGGAACAGGAAAAGTGGCAAATGGGATACTTTCCTTTTTAGCTATAATGATGCTAGAGGCACTGGAGTAAACAGATATTTTACTTTAGAAACAAGGGGGAAAGAAAATGATTTGAAGTACCTAGACCAAAGGTATGAGGTCAGAATTCAGGATAGTAATGGACAATGGAGTGAAACCGAGAGGGGAAGCATTATAAGGGTCTAAAAGCAAAGGGGGCAATTTAGCCCCCTTTTTCTTGCTATTTTTTTGTGTAAACTATGGTTCTAACATATTCCAAACCATCAAAAACATCATCCTTTTCCACAACCAGTTTGTTGTTTGAGAACTCTATTATCCTAAAGGAGCTTTGATTTTCAAAACTAATGACGGAATTATCGTTGGTAAGTGTCCAAAAGTCTTCGTATACAAACGAAAATGGATCATTACCACTACATGCTAAATTGTTTTCGGTAACGTTAAATTCAGGTTTATCCGATGGTCCGCTATCAGTAAATGTGGTTATATTATCCTTAACGCATTGTTGCAATTCTTGCGTTCCAAATAAATCAATATTGGATATATTATCTCCATTCAAATCTACTGCCCTATCCGACATTATAGATTCATATTCCCATTGACCTAAAATTGCAGTTGCTCTATCTCCAACAGAGATACCGTCATCATCATTGTTGCAAGAAAACAGCATACCTGCAAGCACTAAGGTAGCCAGTAAGATTTGTGTATTTTTCATGATATATAATTTGTGGGGTTAATGATACAAAGATAACAAATATATATAAAAAAGTGTATTTTAAATCCACTTTTTTATATATATTTGTTTAATGAATGATTTTATAGAGCTACATCAAGGGATTTTGAAAAATTTAGAATACTTGCGAAAACTAAATGGTTATACTCTTGAGTATGTTGGTGATAGTTTAGGGATATCCAAATCTGGGTATCGTAAAATTGAAAAAGGTTCTATTCATATTTCATTGAAGCACCTTCATACCTTATCTTTAATATATAAAGTTCCTCTTGATAAAATTCTATTTACAAATCTGGCTTCATATCAACGAACTAACTAATGTTTATTAGGGTGGGCTGTGGAAAAAATAAAGTCTAAGGGAACTTTTTTAAGTTCCCTTTGTCTTTATGCGCGGTCTTGGGTGGGTCTGTGTAATGAAGGTGAATTCTCCAAGATTGTCTGAGCGAAGCGAAGGCATCTTGGAGACTGAAACCGGAATGCAACAGACTTACCAAAAGACTAAGCAAACCCGATATCGAGTCCAAAACTTTTTTCAAAATTTTCTGATTACGTCAATGAATATAGAAGTCAGTTCTAACTTAAATAGTTGTGCACTTTAACATATCTAGAAAGTAAAAGAAGAACTATTCAAAATCATGCATATTTTGAATTTATAGAACTTTCAAGAGGTCTTAAATTAAGATTAATTTTCCTGTTTTTTAATTATTTTAGAGTTCTGTTTTAATTATCAATTTTGTCCTTGTTTTTCCCAATCTTCGCATGAATTAAATTGTTATATAGGTTTTCAGTATATAACATGGCGTTGGGCAACACTTTATAGCCTGTAGTTTTTTAAAAACCTTAAATGTGGAAGAAAGGTGAGAAAAAGCATAGATGTGCGTACAATTTGATAAGAAACCCAATTAACCAAATTTTTAAACATCCCTGATCTTTTTCTTAGAGTCTCCAATGTAATTTCAGAGCACTCATTCATTACCTTTTTAAAGTCTGATTGAAGGTTTTTGGCAAATTTGACGGATTGAATTTCTACATTTATTTCAATACTTCCATAGTAGCTAAGACTGTTCAGATTAAACGAGCCTACAATAGACCATTTATTATCTACCATAGCCGCTTTACCATGTACAACGGATTTGTTCCACTCATATATCTTTATATTGTGACCAAGTAAAGATGTATACAAATGTTCTGTAGCTCTGCGCACTAATGGCACGTCGCTAACACCTGCTAAGATTATTTTGGTTTTTATTCCTTTGGCACAAGCTTTTTTCAATGCCTTTGTCAATTTGCTTCCTGGCAAGAAATACGAGGCTATAATAACTATTTCCTTTTCGGCATTACTAATAGCTCTCGTGTAGGCATCACAAACTTCTGTTTTTCCTTGCAGCTAATCGTTTTGTAAAACTCCAATACGAGCACCATCAGCAGAATGTAAAACTGGTTGAATCTTTCTAGAACTTCCCTTTTTGAAGAAATAATCGCTACATAGTTTTTGTAAATCTTCTGCAGCGGTACAGTATAATTGTACTGCGTAATCAAGCCAGGGCTCGGTATTCATGTTTCCATGATATTTGTCACCAATATTAATACCACCAATCAATGCCATACTTCCATCAGTTACAACAACTTTATGATGCATACGTCGACCTAAATAAAAATTATTTAGGGAAAATAAAGGCGAGAAAAACCTTAATTGAATACCATGATCGAGTAAATCTTGAATAAAACTATCAGGAAGTGCCTCACTGCCATAGGCATCCAATAAAACATATACTTTTACTTTTCGTTGGACGGCTTCTTTTAAACAGTTTACTATAAGATTTCCAGTTCCATCGTTTTCAAAAATATAAGTTTGTAAATAGATTTCCTTTTCTGCGGTATCTATTAGTTCTTTTAACCGCAAAAAATAATCTTTACCTGAATGGACCAACTCAACATATTTTGGCTTGTCCGAAAGATTTTGAAATGTTGTTTTACTATGTCCTTTAATTTTCTGTTTGTTGTTCATCACTAAGGTTTTTTTCCTGGTCGGACATTAAGGCTTGATCAATCCCTGTATTTCGTTTCTTTAAAAAATAAAGTAACCCAATAGCCATTAAAACGATGACACCTGATAAAATAAAAGGATAATAAAAACCACCAGCAATTAGCCAAGTTCCTAATATTGGCCCCAAAATCTGACCAATGCTATTGGTTGAACTCTGTATAGAAATATTTCTACCTGTATTTTCTTTTGATGTTAATGAAACTGCTGATAATAAGTTAGGGGTTACCATGGCACCACCAGCAGCAAACACAATAATTAGCCCATATACAAAGTATTCATTTTTAAAAAAAGGAAAGGCGATTAAAGATATTCCACCCATTAATAATCCTAAAGCAATTTGTTTTCTTTTAGATAAAATCTTGTCTCCATAATTTGCAAAAACAGGCTGTAAAACTGCCATTACAGAACCGCATAACATAAATCCGATACCAACTTGATTACTATTAAATCTCAATTCGTCTTTACCATAGATTGAAAATACTGTTTCAAATAAAGTGACAACAAATTGCAGCACAAACGACAAGGTTAGTAATACAATAAAATAGTTGCTAAATGTAAATCGCAAACTCATTTTTTTCGCAGTAGACTTATGAGTTCGAATGGTGTTTTTTAACCATTTCATTACAATGAATAAAACAATCAACCCTAATATAGCAGCAAACAAAAATGGTACTGAAAATCGATCTAAATGAAGCTGACCGATAGAATATTCCAAATGTAAATCTGTTTGAGATAGAAAGCCACCAATAACAGGACCAAAAATAACTCCAGAGCTAATTGCAACTCCAGACCAAGCCATTATTTTGGTTCTCCGTTTCTCGGAAGTGATGTCGCTTAAATATGCATTACTAACTGGAATAACTGATGATGTGAAAATACCTCCAAAAATTCGAGCGATATAGAGCGTTGTCAAAGATGTGGCTAGTCCCGTTAGCAACTGCATTATTACAAACCCGATAAGACCGATAATGATAATGGGCTTACGACCATATTTGTCTGAAAGCTTTCCCCAAACAAGAACAAAAAGTAATTGAAAGAATGGATAAATACTTGTGAGTAAGCCAATATGGAAGTTGATTAGATTGGTATCAAGATTGTCTTTTAGTGCTAATCTTTCAGTGTAATAAGGAAGGGTAGGCAATAAAATACCATACCCTAACATTACCACAAACAAACTCGATAGGATTAAAAAAATCCTATTGAGCTTTTCTTTCTTGTTCATTATTTTTTACCGATTTTTCGTTTTAATAATTGCGCATTAATAGCCACAATAATTGTGCTTAAACTCATAAATACAGCTCCTACGGCAGGACCTAAAACAAATCCTGAAGAATATAGTACGCCAGCTGCTAATGGAATGGCCACTACATTATAACCCGTTGCCCAAATTAGATTTTGAATCATTTTATTGTAGGTAGCCTTTCCGAACAAAATAAGGTTTGCAATATCTTGCGGATTACTGTTTACCAATATAATATCGGCAGTTTCAGCAGCAATATCAGAACCTGAACCTACTGCAACTCCAACATTGGCTTGTGCTAATGCGGGCGCATCATTTACACCATCACCAGTCATAGCAACAAATTCTCCTTTACCTTGTAATTCTTTTACAATTTCTACTTTTTGATGTGGTAACACTTCGGCATAATAGCCATTCAATCCAAGTTTGTCACTAACAGCTTTGGCCGTTTTTTCATTATCACCAGTAGCCATAAATACTTTAATATTATTCTTTTTAAATACTTTTATAGCATCTGCAGATTCTGGTCTAATTTCATCTGCAAGCGCAATATATCCTGCTAACTCCCCTTCAATCAAAACAAATACAACAGTTTCTGCCGCATCACTGTAGGCCTCTTCAGGAATAGTTATTTTCTCATCTCTTAAATATCCAGGGCTTACTACTTTAATTTGTTTCCCTTCCACGTTTGCTTCTACACCTTTACCGGTAATAGCATTAAAATTTTCTGGATTTGGAATAGCAACATTATCTTCTTTGACTTTTTTAATGATTCCTACTGCAATAGGATGTTCTGAACTTTGCTCTAATGCACTAGAAAGGCGTAAAATTTCTTCAGCTGAATAAGCAGCATTTACTGATTCAATTCGAGTAACACCAAAATCTCCTTTGGTCAATGTTCCAGTTTTGTCAAATAGTAAGACGGTTATCTTGCGCGATTCTTCGAAGGCAGTTCTATTTCGAATCAATAGTCCATTTTGGGCAGATACTGCGGTAGAAATCGCAACTACTAAAGGAATAGCAAGACCAAGTGCATGAGGGCAAGCAATAACCATAACGGTAACCATTCTTTCTAAAGCATAGACAAATGGAAAGCCCAAAATCAACCAAACTGCAAGTGTCCCAAAACCGATGACTAGAGCGATATATGTCAACCATTTTGCAGCCCTATCAGAAAGGTTTTGCATTTTAGATTTGGTTTTTTGAGCTTCTTCAACCATTGTGATTACCTTGTTGAGATAGCTATCTTTGCCTGTATGTTCTACCTTAACTTTTAACGTACTATTACCATTAACAGAACCACCAATCACTTTGTCTTTTGCGTCTTTTTTTACTGGTTTTGACTCTCCCGTAAGCATTGATTCGTTCAAATAACTAGAGCCTTCTGTAATAATTCCATCAGCAGGAACTTTTTCTCCGGGTTTTACTAATATTACATCATCTTTTAATAAATCTTCAAGTGCAATATCTTCAATAGTTTCACCCTTGACTCTATGGGCTTCGGCAGGCATCATACTTACCAGTAGCTGTAATGCCTTTGATGCACCCAAAACACTTTTCATTTCTATCCAATGACCAACAAGCATAATGGCGATTAGAGTGGCCAATTCCCAGAAAAAATCGACGCCTTTTAAACCAAATACTGTTGCGGAACTATAGAAGTATGCAACGCTTATAGCCATCGCTATTAAGGTCATCATTCCGGGAGCCCCTTTTTTTAACTCAGACCAAAAACCCTTCAGGAACGGCCAACCGCCATAGAAATAAACAATACTGGAAAGCGCAAAAAGGATATATTGGTTTCCAGGGAGCAGATAACTAAATCCAAAAAAATCCTGAATCATCGGAGAAAAGAAAAGGATAGGCACTGTTAGTAACAATGTAACCCAAAATCGTTTCTTGAAATCGGCAATCATCATTTTATGATGGTCATGACCTGCCATCCCCATGGGAACACTGCCTCCATGATCCGAATGGCCCATCTTTGAATGATCCATTTTGGAGTGGCCCATCTTTGAGTGGTCTTCTTTGTCGTGATTCATTTTAGAATGATCCATTTTAGAATGATCCATTCCCTTGTGTTTTTGATGTTCTTGTTTTTCCATAATTTTATTGTTTTAGTGTTATCGTAATTTTTTTCTCATTAATTCTGAAATGTTTTCAGCATAGACGCCATAGGCATCTACCAAAAGTCCTTTAACACCATTCTTTGATGAAATAGCATAGAGAACGCTGTTATCGTCGGTACTGCTCATGCCTTCAAAACGATGTGTTTCATCCACTTCAAAATCTTCAGGCTGTATTTCTATTTTTAGTGAAGCACATTCCAGACATTCTGGTTTTAGGTTGAAATCATAAGTATATCCTCTTTGTTGAAGATTATTGATGGCTTCTGAAAGGGTGTCATAAGTTTTCATCTGATAAAATTTTTGACTATCACTTTAATCTTTACTGATAGTTTGTAATGGTTGTTTTTATTAAATGCCCATTATGGGCTTATTTATAAGTCATTGTAAAATAACTGTTATCTTCTTCTGTGAATTTCTGAAAGGATAATAGACCATTCAGATTTAATTTTTCGTTGACGGTATAGTTAAGTTGCTTAATACGAATACCCAATGCATAGGCCTTGATATTGATTTTGGACTTGATGTTGTTATTGTCTTGACCAACTTCCAATTCACGGTTATATATTTTTATCATACTTTTGGAACCAAAGAAATTTAACAAGCCCGAATCAAAACTCATTTCTAGTTCTATATTCTCCAAAGCATTTAAATCGTATAGTTCTTTAAGATTATTAGAACTGGTATTGATTTCGGTTTCTTTTGATTTTGGGTTTGAAAACGGAAATGCCATTACCATTATACTGGCTTCATCAGGTTTACAGCGATAGGTTGTAGTGTATTTGTCAGTAGATTTTTTGTCTTTGTCAAATAATTCCGTGAGAACCTTAATTTCATAATATTCATTTTTTTTGATAATTTCTCCAGCATCAAAAGTTTGTTTGTTCAGAAAAGCACCTTCTTTATCAAAATTTTCCCGAACAACAACTCTGCCTGAAATTTGTCCAATAAGCATTTCGTTTTGGGCTTTTATACTCGTAAAGCCTAAAATAAAATATAACAATAGTGGCTGTAATACTATAGCTTTAGTATATGTTTTATGATTTTGTTTATTGATGGTACTAAACGTTTTCTTCATTATTTGAAAATATTGCCTTTATATATTGAATCCAGATACATTGTTGTTAATCTTATTATAATTGCTCTTATATGTTATTTAAAATAAACTCTACACGCTCAGTTGGTGGCAAAACAGGAACTGAAACAATTGGAAATTTTAAAGACGTATAGACATTAATTATTAATTGGTGTATTTTTTTTTGGTCGTCTTCATCTTCGGTTCTGGCATAGTCTTTTGTAAAAGGCAATCGGTCTAATATGAAAATTTTCTTACACGAAGTGTTTTTAACTGCGTTGAGTAATTTTTCATCATAGTCAAGCATTAAAAATTGATAGTATGCCATAGCGTCTGGTATTGCTCTATCTAAAAAAACCAAGTCATTGGGTTTTATGGCGTCTTCTTGTTCTATTTGCATATCCAAAACACCTAATTGAAATTTCCTTTTATTGTTTCTAATGTCTTCAACCGTTTGACCTTCTATACGCATTGTGTCTATATAGTGTCTTGCATGTTCAATAGTTGTTTTGTAACCTCTTTTCTCTAGCATATTTATTACAGTGGTTTTTCCAGTGCTTGGACCTCCAGTTATCACATGCCAGTTGGTGTTTGCTTTTTTAGTGTGCATTTTTATATGGTTTAGAAGTTATACATTTTCGATACTATAAAGCTGCGGGATTTCCGCATCCCATCCATAGGTCTCCTTTATTCCTTTTTGAAGGGCTTCCGCACCTTCTTTTTCTCCGTGCACAATAAAAATTCGCGCCGGTTTATTTTTTATTTTGCTCATCCAATCCATAAGTTCAGCGTGGTCTGCGTGTGCCGAAAGTCCTTCGATTTCTGCAACTTCCATATGAAACGGTACCCATTTTCCATACACTTTCAATTCCTTATCGCCTTCCAGTAATTTTCTTCCACGCGTTCCTTCAGCTTGATAACCCACAAAAAGCAAAGTGTTGTTTGGGTTTTGTGCCTGTGTTTCGAGATAGTTGAGCATTCTTCCACCTGTAAGCATTCCACTTCCGGCAATCACGATTTTTGGTTTGTCGTCGGTTCGTAATTCCATTGTTTCTCGATAACTGCTTACCACCGTGAAATGTGAACACATTTCATCACATTCATTATCTTCCAATCTGTGCCAATCCCTTGTACGATGAAACAATTCCAATACACTTGCACCCATTGGGCTATCCATTATCATTTGAGCTTTTGGAATTTTCTTTTCTTTTAATAATTTCCAAAAAACCAGCATCATCAGTTGGGCACGTTCTACTGAAAAACTTGGAACGAATAAGCTCCCACCTCTATTAATGGTGTCGTTGACCAATTTTTCAATCTGTGGAATTGCTTCCACTTCATCTGGATGGAACCTTCCACCATAAGTGGATTCAATGAAAAGCATATCCGCTTTTTTTGGTTTCAGAGGTGGATAGAGCAATAAATCATTGGTTCTTCCAATATCTCCTGAAAAAACAAAACGTTTTCCGTGTATATCCAACTCAATGTAAGTTGCACCCAGAATATGTCCGTTGTATTGGAAGCGAGCTCTGATACCGTCAAATAACGGAATCCATTGTGCTTGTGGAATACCCTTAAAATGTGGAATAGTTTTTTCTATATCTTTTAAATCGTAAAGTGGTTCTGCGGGATTATGTTTGGAATAGCCTTCCTTATTGGCACGTTCAGCTTCTTGCTCCTGTATTTTTCCACTATCGTTCAAAATGATTTTAGCGATATCCAACGTAGGATTGGTGCCATAGATAGGTCCATTAAATCCTTGTTTTACCAATCGCGGTAGATAACCAGTATGGTCTAAATGGCCGTGAGTAAGTAGTACCGTATCAATTTCTGAAACCTTTACTGGCGGATACTCCCAGTTTTTGAGTCGTAATTCCTTTAACCCTTGAAAAAGTCCGCAGTCTATAAGTATTTTTCTATCTCCTGTATCCACCAGATATTTAGAGCCCGTTACGGTGCCTGCCGCCCCTAAAAAGTGGATGTTTATTTTATTATTTTTCATCTTTACAGTATTTATTTAATGCCCACCACAGCAGGAAGGTGTGCTTCCTTTATCTTGGTTTGATTTGCTCAATTCCGCTATTTCATTATATAGATTACGAGAATCCTCTTTGATAAAAAGTGCCAATTTTTTTACGGATTTAGGTTCAAAGTGTACCATACCCAATAATATTTCGAGGGCTTCTTCAAGTAGTTTAGAATCATCTTCCAATGCTTGGTAAAATGGCTCTAAATCTATACGGTTCTGTTCCTTCAGTTTATCTGCTTCCATCTGTTCTATTTTTAGATTAAAAATTTATTTAGTACTCTAATGAATTCCACATAGTTCTCTTGAATCTTCGAGAACCTTTTTATGTCTTGATTTTGGCACTCCTATTTGTTCTAATATTTTTGGGGTTTCGTGAAGCTCTTTGCAGAGTATGATACCTTTATCCAATAATTTTGTCTTTTCGGCTTTAGTCAGCGTTGTTAATGCTGTTAATGGATGCAGCCCCGACTTATCTATTCTGTCTTTTAAACCGTTACCCATTGGGTAATCCCAACTTGTCAATAATAGTCCCACACATTTACCATATTGTACCGCATCTGTGGTAAATCGTGTATTGGTGTATACACCTCCTTTATGAAATTTAGCTTCGTGACCTTTTTGGCGTTCCCATTGTTTTTCAACATCCAAAAATCTTGAATGGATATATAAAGGGATTTTCACGTTGCAAAACCTACCTTGGTCACTATGGTATTTACATTCAATCATATAATGGTTATTGTCTTTTTGAGCTATCACATCTATTTCGTGCTGAACACAATTGCCGTGAACGATAACACCAACTTGTGTTAAAAAACCCTCGTGCTCCATTAGTTTACCTACTAACTTTTCAAAAGGAAAACCAGAAGGTCCCAATTCCATCAGTGCTTTTTTGAGCTTGTACTTTGAGGCACTTACACGTGATTTGCCTTTAAGCATTTTAAATGCCATTTGATAGATTTTTTTGGTGGTCATCCCATCATAAACTGCCTTTTCAATATATTGAATTATCTCTTCGACCAATATTTTATTGGCACCGGACCGTTCTAATGAGCGTCTCACTTTTTCTATTTGAAAAGGTGCTTTCTCTCCACTTGCTTTTGTAATATTTATCTTATTCATTGATGTGTATTTTTTTGATATTGGCAAAAGCAAAGACGACCAAGAAAAAACTTAAAAATATTTCTAGCATAACAACGAATCTGGCTACATCGGAAGTTGGGATAATTTCGCCATAGCCTACCGTTGAAAAGGTAATCACACTGAAATAGAAAAAGTGGTACAAATTATATAAGTACGAAGTTGAATAATTGGGAACGCCTTCAAATGTGGTATGGCTGAATTGGAAAAGACAGGTATAATCGGTTGCAAAGGAGAAAATGCTTATGATGATTATCAATCCAAAAACCCAAAGTAATCGCTCCAACGAATGACATATTTTTATCAATTTTGAAAGTCGTTTCAAGGTAGTCATCGTAATAATAATGGTCTTTCCTAATGCTGCTGTTACAATGATTATGTGGAATGGAAAAGATGGGTGGTCTATCATTGACATCAAAAAAACATACAAAATACCAATTCCCAGAATGGTAACAATGGGCAAGACTGTTCTTCCTAACAATAATTTGTAAAAGGGCTTTTGTTGTATTTGATTTAAGCTATCCGTCATTGCATTATACTTTATAAATTTTAATTGTCATTACAGGAAGCGTGGAATGATTGGTTACACCTTCAGCAATACTTTTAGAGAATAGGCTTAAAAACCCACTTTTGCCGTGTGTAACCATTGCTATTAAATCTGTCGGATGCTCTTTTATAAAAGTATTGATGCCCCTTTCTACAGATGGTTCGTTATAAACCGCTATTGAGTAGTTTTTTAACTCTTGAAATTTTTCCAATAACTGTTCAATTGGGTTCAAACCAAGCTCAATGCTATTAAAATCTGTTTGAGTATTTATACGCAATAAATGAATTCGAGCATTGCATTTTTTGGCTATGGATATTACCTGTTTAAAAGAACGAGCTAGGTCTTCTTTAAAATCTGAGACGAAAACTATATTCTTAAAAGGAAATATTACTTCTTCATCTTTTACAACGATAACGGGCGCATTAGCTTTTCGCACTATCTCCTCCACATTACTGCCAGTTATTTCTCTAATAACACCTTTCGTACCGCTACTTCCAGTAATAATGAAATCGTGATGAAAATGACCTGAATGCTCTAAAATATCTTTTTCTCCTGAATTGAACTGAAGAAAGGTCCGACATTTAAGATCTTGACTTTCTGCATTTTTTTCCAACGCTCTTAAAGCTGCTTTTGCAATGCCTATCTGTTTCAATGTTTCAGGGTATCTTTTTTCTTTTAGTTTATCCAGTTTTACCCAATCTACGGGTGTGGTCATTAAATGTAAAAAGTGTATTTCCGCATTGTATAATTTTGCCATTTTAATCCCAAGGTGTGCAGCTTTGGTGCAGTTCTCAGAGAAATCCGTGGGTACTAGTATATTTTTCATTTTGTATAATTTTTTGATTTATAAATTAAGCTATGCTAACTTCATTTCCAGAACGTTTATTTTTTCAAAACAATCTAGATTGTATATTGTAGTTTCGGCAATGTTTGTCAATGCTGTTTCGGTTAAAAAGGCTTGATGGCTGGTTATCAAAACATTGCTGAAGGTCATTAATCTAGCAATCACATCGTCTTGCAAAATGTCATCAGAATGGTCTTCAAAGAACAATCCTTCTTCCTCCTCATAAACATCAATCCCGAAATAGCCAATCTTTTTGGTCTTTAGTCCTTCAATAACGGCTTTGGTATCTACCAATCCTCCACGACTGGTATTGATGAGCATGACGCCTTGTTTCATAAATGAAATATGTTTGGCATTAATCAAATGTTTGGTGGAAGGGACTAAAGGTACGTGCAAGCTTATAATATCGGCTTGCTTGCAGATGGTTTCGCAATCTGTATAGCTTACGTCGTAAGAATTGATTAGATTTTTATCTTCTGTTACATCTTGAGCAAGTATTTTACAGCCAAAGCCGTATAATATTTTTATAAGGATGGCACCGATTTTCCCAGTTCCAATAACGCCAACTGTTTTTCCGTTAAGGTCAAAACCCGTTAAGCCGTTCAATGAGAAATTTTGGTCACGCACCCTGTTGTGGGCTTTAATCAGTTTTCGGTTCAGTGCGAGTATCAACGCCATTGTGTGTTCTGCGATAGCATAAGGCGAATAGGCAGGAACACGAGCCACTTTTATGCCCAGTGCAGCAGCTCTTTCAGTATCTACGTTATTATACCCTGCGGTACGAAGCGCAATGTACTTAATGCCCAATGCACTTAATTTTTCCAGTACTCCCGCTGAGGCATCATCACTTGTGAACAAACTGATAGCCTCTGAACCCTGTGCCAAGGAAGCTGTGTTTTCGGTCAACCGTACTTCAAGGAGGTTAAGCTCGTGGTTGCTTTTATTTGCGGATACCAGATAAGGCTCTTCAAATTTGTGGGTGCTGAATACGGTTGTCTTCATTCTTCTCTTTTTAAATTCTATAGCTGTATTAAAATATAGGCTATACCGGCAATGACCACAGTTCCAAAAATGAACATCACGAGTTTGCCTGTTTTTTTGGAACCTTTAAAATAGGTAATACCCAGTTTCACTATCATATTGCTTATGGTTGCTGTAATAATCACATTGGTTGCGAGCGCGAGTTTGTCTTCCAAAGAGCCAAATTTTGCCATACTAATAGTTATCGCATCTGTATCTGCCAATCCT
>TARA_R110002050_G_scaffold67636_1_pt1 | contig 44355 bp, 40 predicted proteins | sample TARA_R110002050 | Tara Oceans TARA_R110002050 (sample SAMEA4396988) | marine metagenome | biome: Polar Biome; feature: [DCM] deep chlorophyll maximum layer (ENVO:01000326); material: water (ENVO:00002006), including particulate matter (ENVO:01000060) such as... | depth 25 m
GCTTAATTCAACCCAGATACTGTCCAAGGGATGGGGAGTAGCTCAGTTGCGCAATTCAGGGCAAAGCCGAACCACTACGTCGGGCTCGATCGGACGCTGTGAGGGCATCGAAACGCTGGCATTGCCTTGCTCCATAGGAACCTCTTCAGATCCATCCACACCTCGTGAAGAAGTTATATATAACTTCAGAATTTGACTTATGGATGGGCACCTCAAAATGGGCACCAGAGATGGAATTTCTCGCCAAGAATCTACTTGAACACCGGCGCCGGACGATCTCATCAGTTGCCATTTCGAAGAGAACGAAAAAATCGTTGACAGCTTGTCGGATGACTGATTGGATCCAATCCTAGATAATGATTGGATACTAAAGGCGCTCTCATGACGCAACGTCCAAAGACCAAACTATCGGCAACCCAACACGCAACATCGAAGCTGCGCGAGTCGATCCTCTCCGGCGACATCCTTCCCGGCGCCCGCCTGGTTCAGGAGCAGCTTGCAGAGACTTTGGGGTTGTCCCGCGTTCCCATCCGGGAAGCGTTGCGCATCCTCGAAGCCGAGGGCCTGGTCACGCATATCCGTAGTGCTGGTTATTCCGTATCCAAGATGGATGCGCAGACGTTGCACCGGATCCAGCGCATGCGCCGTCTGCTCGAGACCGACGCTCTGCTGCAGGCGTTCGAGCTTGGAGCTTTGGGCAGCGATCTAGCAGCCCAACTTTCGCTTCACCTCGGTGACCTTCGAACGCTTTCCCCCGATAACGCCGCCCAGATGGCCAGCCGGATCAGGAGCTTTCACTTCTGCATCTTCGACAGCTGTGATGATCCGATCTTGCTGCGCTTTCTGCGCAATTTGTGGGACGCGACCGACAGCTGGCGGACCATTTATTACCGTACTGTTTTCGCAATGGACGCAGTTCAGCGCGAACGTGTCTTTGCGCGCTACGAACGACTGATCAACCAAATCTCACAGGTCGAACTCAAAGAAACGATCACAATGCTCGACGAACTTCGGGAAGAGGGATTTCTCTCTGCCGAGCAAGCGGTTCAGGCATTGAAAGAAGACAATCAAAGGCAGGCCCAGCTCATGCTGCGAGCCTTGGAGAGCTAAATTCCACTTAAACCTAGAGGGAGAACAAAAGCATGATCCGAAACATCCAAAAGCTTATCCAGTACAAACTGCTGCTTCCAATCCTTGCAACGGGCTGCGCCGCATCCACGCTGACCGGCGTGGCGTGGGCGCAGGATGTCACGCTGAGGCTTGCGCATGGCTATACCGCGGCTTCCGTCGAGAACGAGGTTTTGAAACAGACGGCAGACCGCATTCGGGAACGCACTGACGGCGGGCTCGACATCCAGGTCTTTTCTGACAACCAGTTGGGTACCAATGCGGATGCCGTTGAACAGGCAGTATCCGGCGCCGATCTGATCGCTTTCGTCGACGCCTCCGGCGCGGCCGAAAAGGGGTTGCCGGAATTGGGCATCTTGAGCGGCCCATTCTTGTTCGAGACCGGTGAACAGGCAAAGAAATTCGGTAAAAGCGAGATGTTTCAGGAATGGGTCGACAAGTTGGCCGACAATGGAAATCTGCGGATCCTCGCGTTGAACTGGTTCGACGAACCGCGCGACATTATCGGCGACCGCGCCTTCATCGAGCCGGGTGACCTGAACGGCATGAAGATCCGCCTCCCCCCGCTGGATGCCTGGCTTGCAACATTCGTACCACTGGGTGCCGTACCGACAAGCCTGACATACGGCGAGACCTATGGCGCGCTCGAGCAAGGCGTGGTTAACGCGGCGGAATCCTCGCCCAATGCGATCGGCGCAGCAAAGTGGGGCGAGGTGGTCAAGCACCTGACCCGCACAGGTCATATTCGCCCATGGCTGGGTTACGCGATGGGAGAGGATTCATTCCGACGTCTGAGCCCGGAACATCAGGAAATCCTGGTCGAAGAGTTCAAGAAATCAGGTGAGATGGCGGCCGAGATGCACACCGGCAAGACCAATGCGACCATCGAGGAAATGAAGGCTTTGGGGGTCGAAGTTCACATGCCCAATATTGCCGCCTTTCAGGAAGCGACCAAGGAGTTCTACACGGGTTCCAGCAACTGGCCGGCCGATCTCGTGGACCAGGTTCGCGAACTCGGAAAATGAACCGCATCAGGCCGGCACCTGCGGTGCCGGCCTGGACTTAGCGAAAATCCAGTCAGGCGGTCCATCATGCTGCGCGCTATCCGGTTTATAGAAGACGAACTCCCCGGTATTTTGATGGCTGTCATGACGATCGTCATGGCCGCCGAGGTCTTCGCTCGCTACGTCTTTGGACATTCAATCATCTGGACATCGGAACTGGCGACGATCTGCTTTGTCTGGCAAGTCTATCTGGCCGCTTCCGGCGCAATGCGGCTCCGGATACATGTCAGGGTTGATCTGCTGAGAAACCAACTTGCGGGCCGGCTTCTGGCGGGACTCGACACTCTCGCCGGGCTCATCATTGTCGGTGCGCTTGCACTGACTGCCTGGCAGGCCTGGTCCTTCGTTACCCATACAAATTTCTCTGCCCTACCGGCGACAGGCTTGTCACGACGGACGCTGGCGCTGGCGGTGCTGGTCGGCTGTGCCGGAATGCTCACGCATGCGCTGCTTCAACTCGTACAGGCTGCAAGAGGCCTGGTCACCGGCACCTACGAGGTCCGCTCGGCCGACCCCCTGCAAATCGGCGGGATCACGTTAAAGAAAGCCGAATCACAATGATCGCCCTGCTCATCATTTTGCTGCTTTCCTTGTTCGTTGTGGGCGTGCCCATTGCCTTTTCGATGCTGGTAGTTTCGCTGGTCTATTTCACCATCACGCCGGCCAGCGACATCGTTGTCGTGCAGCGGATGGTAACTGCGTTGAACAGCTTTCCGTTGCTGGCTGTGCCGTTCTTCGTGCTGACGGGCACGATCATGGCACGCGGTGGCATAGCCGAACGACTGATTGAATTTGCCGAAGTGCTGGTCGGTCACATGCGCGGCGGGCTGGCCCAGGTCAATGTCATGAACTCGGTCCTGCTGGGCGGCATGTCCGGATCCGCTACGGCGGATGCGGCCATCGACAGCAAGGTTCTCGTACCGATCATGGTTCGCAAGGGCTACCCGCTGGGTTTTGCCAGCGCGCTGACCGCGACCTCGAGTATTTTCTCGCCTATCCTGCCGCCCAGCATCAGTCTTGTGATCTATGGGCTTATGGCGTCCGTTTCGATCGGCGACCTGTTCATTTCGGGAGTCGGCGTAGGATTGTTGATGATGGTGGTGATGATGGCCACGGTCTACTGGCTGTCGCTACGCAACGGCTACGCAGCCGCCCGCAGCCACCGCGCATCCCTGCGCGAAGTGCTGTCATCGGGTCGGCGGTCGTTCTTTGCGCTGCTGATGCCGGTTCTGCTGCTGGTCGGTCTGCGCATCGGAGTGTTTACGCCCACCGAGCTTGCTGCTGTGTCGGTGGTTTATGCGCTGCTGGTGGCGATGGTGGTGTACCGCGAAATCGCGTTTCGCGATCTGCTGGGCATCTTGAAGGAAGCTTCGTTCAACACCGCCATGATAATGATCATCGTCGCGGCGGCGGGCGCGCTGGGGCTGGTGGTTACCTACGAACAGGTGCCGATGAAACTGCAGGGCTTGTTCGAGGCCGCAACGGTCACGCCTATCGCCTTTATGCTTTTGGTCAGTGTCGTTCTGCTGCTGTTGGGAACGATCATGGAACCACTGTCTCTGATGATCATCCTGATTCCGGTGCTGGCGCCAATGGCGCAGAACATGGGAATTGATCCGATCCAGTTCGGGCTGGTCCTGGTGCTGCTTTTCACCATAGGCGGCATCACACCCCCGGTCGGAACAGTGGCTTTCACGGTCTGCGCGATTACCGGCTGCCCACTTGGACAATTCTCCCGCGCCTTCCTGCCATTCCTCGTGGGACTGCTGTTCTGCGTGCTGGCCCTGATCCTGTTTCCACCGCTCACAACCTTTCTTCCATCGCTGATGCGCGGCTAATTACCAATCATTCCGGATGTATAATGTCACAGACCGACCCACTTCTTGAACCGTTCCAGATCAAGCACTTGACGTTGCGCAACCGCATCGTCAGCACCTCGCACGAGCCGGCCTATGGCGAGCAGGGCATGCCCAAGGACCGCTACCGTCTTTACCATGTCGAAAAGGCAAAGGGAGGTTGCGGATTGACGATGATCGGAACCTCCATGGTTTCGCGTGACAGTCCATCCTCCTTCGGCAGCAACCTGATATTGCACCGCCCGGAAATCGTCGACTGGCTGCGCCGTCTGTCCGATGACGTCCACGCCGAAGGTGCCGCGGTGATGTTGCAGATCACTCATCTGGGACGTCGGACCTCGCATTATACCGGTGACTGGCTGCCGGCCTTGTCCCCCTCGCCCTTCCCCGAACCGTTCCACCGGGCAGTTCCGAAAACGGCTGAAGACTGGGACCTGGAGCGCATCATTGCGGACTATGCCGCAGCAGCGTTGAGATGCCAGCAAGGTGGCCTGGACGGGATCGAGATCGAAAGCTACGGACATTTGTTCGACGGTTTTCTGTCACCGATCACCAACCAGCGAGATGACCGCTGGGGTGGTGATCCCGAGCGTCGATTGGAGTTTCCCCGCCGCGTGGTGCGCGCGATCCGCGACAAGGTCGGGCCCGATTTTATCGTCGGCCTGCGCGCCGCCGTGGACGAAGATCATATTGACGGCATCAATGAACAGGAGGGGTTGAGTGCCGTCAAAGCGCTGGTGAACGAAGGCATTGATTTCCTGAGTGTCATCAAAGGCACAATTTTCGACGACAAGGGCCTGGCGCAGGTAATTCCGCCGATGGGCACGCCCTCGGCGCCGTTCCTGGATTTTGCCGGCCGGATCAAGCAGGGCCTTGCAATTCCGGTGATGCATGCGGCACGCATCGCCGACGTCGCCACCGCCAGGCATGCGGTCACCAACGGGTTGCTGGATCTTGTCGGTATGACCCGAGCGCAGATGGCCGACCCACACCTCGTCAACAAGATCGCCAGCGGCAACGAGCACAGGATCCGGCCCTGCGTTGGCGCCACCTACTGCCTCGATGCGCTGCATCGCACGGGTGACAGCAAATGCATTCACAACGCGTCAACCGGGCGCGAGGCGACCGTACCGCACGTCACTCCCCGCAGCGCCCAGCCAGGCCTCCGGGTTGTCGTCGTCGGCGCCGGGCCCGGCGGGCTGGAGGCTGCGCGCGTTCTTGCCGAGCGCGGACACCGGGTTACGGTGATGGAGGCGAATAGCGTTCCTGGCGGTCAATTGGTGATCGCCGCCCGTTCGGACCGTCGCCGTGACCTGATCGGCATCGTCGACTGGCGCGTCAGCGAGTTGGAAATATTGGGAGTGGATCTGCGCTGCGGCGTTTATGCCGAAGCCGCGGAGGTTCTGGCTGAAAACCCGGATGTGGTTGTAATTGCCACAGGCGGACTGCCAAACAGCGATTTCCTTGCCGAAGGAGCTGCGCTGACCATCGACACATGGGACATCATGACAGGAACCACCAAACCCGCCGGCGAGGTTCTGGTTTTTGACGATCAAGGCGGCCATCAAGGTCTGGATGCGACCGAGACCATTGCCCGATCCGGAGCCAGCGTCGAGTATATCACTCCCAACCGGGTGATCGCACCGGAAGTGGGTCCGCTGACATCGCCTGGATATTTGGCGAGTTTCGACGAACTCGGTGTTTCGGTGACGCTCTCCTGGCGCCTGATGAAGGTTACCCGTTCGGAAAACGGCCGATTGGCAGCGCATCTGACCAACGAATACTCAGGGCGTACGGCAATACGTATCGTGGATCACGTGATTACCGAGCACGGAACGCTGCCAAACGATGCGCTCTATTTCGATCTCGTTCAGCATTCGACCAATCTGGGAGAGGTGGATTACGAGGCGTTCATCAACGTCCGCTCCCAGACTTTGAGCCGCAATCCCGACGGCAAGTTTTCGCTGTTTCGGATCGGCGACGCCGTGGCGTCGCGCAACGTTCATGCAGCCATCTACGACGCGGCTCGGCTCTGCACCGCCATGTAAGCGTGCAGGCCTCCGCAGCCAATTCTTCACAACAGATAATGAAAGGCATGACCAATGAAGATGACCTATGTCAACCTAGGCAATACCGGCCTCAAGATTTCCCGCCTCGCCCTGGGCTGCATGACTTACGGCGATCCATCGACCGGCACCCATGACTGGGCTCTCAACGAGGACGACAGCCGCCCGTTCATCCGACAGGCCATTGAGGCCGGCATCAATTTTTTCGATACCGCCAACGCCTACTCGGTCGGCGGCAGCGAGGTTGTTGTGGGCAAGCTCGTAAAGGAGTTTGCCAAGCGCGATGACGTAGTGCTTGCGACCAAGGTGCACTTTCCTGTCGGAAAAGGCGGCCCAAATCGCATGGGCCTCTCTCGTAAGGCGCTGATAGCTGAATGCGACGCCAGCCTGAAACGGATGGGTACCGATTACATCGACCTGTACCAGATCCACCGTTGGGATCCCGCCACACCGATCGAGGAAACGCTGGAAACGCTGACCGACCTCATCAAGGCAGGCAAGGTGCGCTATATCGGTGCTTCATCCATGTATGCGTGGCAGTTCTCCAAGGCACTTTATACATCCAAGATCAATGGCTGGGCGCGGTTCGTGTCGATGCAGCCGCATTACAACCTGCTGTACCGCGAGGAAGAACGTGAGATCATCCCGCTGTGTCAGGATCAGGGCGTTGCCGTTATTCCGTGGAGCCCGCTGGCGCGCGGCCGACTGACCAAACCGGCGGCTGATGACAGCCTGCGCAGCCGGAAGGACCCCTTTGCCCAAAGCCTTTATCTGCCCGAGGATCAGAAAATCATTGATGTCGTGGCCCAAATTGCCAGCGAACGCGGCGTACCGATGGCGCAGATCGCGCTTGCATGGACCGCTAGCCGCCCCGGCATCACTGCGCCGATCATCGGCGCAACCAAACCGCACCACATTACCGACGCAGTCGATGCATTGGACATTGACCTGACCGAAGAAGAGGTTGGCAGATTGGAAAATCTGTACACTCCCCGCCCTGTCTCTGGCCTGTCGCGTTGATACCTTGAAAATACCGGCGGCGGTCGATCACACAGGATTTGATTCAAAATCCTGTGCCGCAAGTGCGCTACATAGACCGCCGCCGACATGACTGGCTCGGAACACAGTCCGCACAAGCAAAGCGGCCCCGTTATGGTTGCCTTTCATTGGTCCTACCGGTTGACTTGCGAAACCTGCGACAGGATCCAGGTTTCGAAGACCTTGGCGGGTTGAAAGTCGGCTTTTCCTTCCGGTGAAACAAGATAGTAATTGTTCTCCGTCGTCATCGGCCGGTCCAGCACGACCTGGAGCTGGCCAGAAGCCAGCTCTCCCTCAATCAGATATTTCGGCAGAAGGGCAAAACCGAGACCGACGATGGCGGCCTCGATGATCATGTTGAACTGGTCGAACCGGTGCCCGTGATAGCCAACCGAACCAACGCCTGCATTCTGATCAAACCAATCCAGCCATTGCCGCGGCCGGGTTGCCAGATGCAGAAGCGGCGTACCGGCAAGATCGTCGACGGTGGTCACCGGATGCGCGGCGCTCAGCGCCGGGCTGGCGACAGGCAGAATGATCTCGCTGCAAAGATAAGTGCAACTCGCCTGCGCCCAAACCGGTTGACCGTAATGGATTGCAAGATCGAAATCCTGCTCCGCCAGATCAAAGGGTTCCGAATGCGAGGCGATATTGACCACAATATCAGGATGCCGCGCCGTGAAATCGGCAAGCCGCGGCAACAGCCAGCGGCTGGAGAATGTGGGAAGCGCGGCAAGCGAGAGCGAACTCCGGCCATCGGCCGAAGCCATGGCCTGCTGGACGAGTTCGTCGGACTGCGCAAGCAGCCGCAACACCGAGGGAAGTAGCGACCGGCCGGTTGCCGACAACACGACACGGCGGCGCACGCGCTCGAAAAGAACGACGCCAAGCTGGGACTCGAGCGATCGGATCTGGCGACTGACCGCGCTTTGGGTCAGATTCAGTTCCGTCGCCGCTTGGGTAAAACTGCCATGGCGCGCGGCGCACTCGAAAGCCTGCAGAACCACAAGGTCAGGCACAAGGGTACGACTGACATTCATTCCGATCTCGCATTGATTAAGGCTAAAATATCACATTATTTTTGTTTTTCGTTCCGTTATTATGAGCAAATAGAATGATAAAACCAGTCCAGATGATGAAAGACCAATGTCAGAGACCGATTTCATTGCGCCCGACACACTTCGTGCCACCTTCGCCGCGGCGATGTCGGCCATGTACCGCGATGAAGTGCCTGCTTACCGCACGTTGATCAGGTTGGTCGAGGCTGTAAACACGGAAACACTCGCAGCCGATCCCGATCTTGCGGCGCAGCTGGATGCGACCGGTTCCCTCAGTCGCATCTCAGATGAACGCCACGGCGCAATCCGTCTGGGAACACCCGCCGAGCTGAGCATGATGCGCCGCGTCTTCGCCATCATGGGGATGTATCCGGTCGGCTACTATGATCTCTCCGCTGCCGGTGTGCCGGTTCATTCCACAGCCTTTCGCCCTGTCGGGGAGGCCAATCTCAAGCGCAACCCGTTCCGGGTGTTTACATCGCTGTTGCGCCTCGACCTGATCGTTGACGACAGTCTGCGTGGCGAGGTGGCAAGCATTCTCTCGCGTCGAAGCATCTTTACGACGTCTGCCTGCGCGCTGGTGGAAAAGGCCGAACGCGACGGTGGTCTCTCTGCAACCGACGGCATCAGCTTCGTTCATGAAGTGCTTGATACTTTCCGCTGGCATGACAAGGCGGTGGTCGATGCCGCCATGTATGACAGGCTCCACACCGCTCATCGGCTTATCGCCGACATCGCCTCCTTCCGCGGTCCGCATATCAACCATCTGACCCCGCGTACACTCGACATCGACACGGTACAGGACCGCATGCCGAAAAAGGGCATCACACCCAAGGCCGTGATAGAGGGACCGCCAGCCCGCCGGTGCCCGATCCTGTTGCGGCAAACCTCGTTCAAGGCGCTCAACGAACCGGTCGGGTTTGTCCGCCAAGACGGAACCTTGGAAAAGGGATCGCACACTGCGCGCTTCGGTGAAATCGAACAACGCGGCTTGGCGCTGACGCCGAAGGGCCGTGCGCTGTATGATGACCTGCTCGCCAAGGCCCGCGCAATAGTGCCGCCCGCCGCAGATGGCTCGAATGCGGCGGAATACCAGGTAGCGCTGTCAGACGTCTTCGCCGCCTTTCCCGACACCTGGGTTGAAATTCGTCGCGCGGGACTTGGCTATTTTGTCTATTCGCTGACCGAAAAAGGCAAGGCAACGCCAGCATCGAACACAGATATCGAAAGCGCAATCGAGGACGAGCTGCTGCGCGCCGATCCGATCGTCTACGAGGATTTTCTGCCCGTCAGCGCGGCTGGCATTTTCCAGTCCAACCTGGGCGAAAGTGCTACCCGGAAATTTGTAGCCGGGCCAAACCAGCTCAAGTTCGAAAGCGACCTTGGCGCCGCTGTTCTGGACGAATTCGCCCACTACTCCGATATCGAAATGACGTCGGTCCGAAACTGCCTGCACGTCCTTGGAACAGCGGCTGCTGCGGAGTGAGATGAGAACGACAACCTTGCTACATCTCGATGCGCTACGCGCCCTGCTCGGTGAGAGCGGAGTTCGGTGCGAAACACGAGACCTTGATGCCTACAAGACCGGCGCGCGCTTCGGCCATGCCGTTCGCAATCTTGCCGCCGAACTGAAACGGGCAATATTGCCGGGCGAGCTCGGAGCGATGAAATTCTAGAAACGACAGATCAAATATACCGGAGAAAACCAATGACCACCATCGTAGACGTCAAGCAGGAAACTGCGAAAATCCTCGAAAAACTCGGAGTCGCCAGGGACAGGTGGAGCAATGGCGACATGGCGTCCTACTCGCCCGTGACCGGCGAGGAGATCGCCAGGCTCAAGCCATTATCGTCAGCTGATTGCGACACCTCCATCGAAGCCGCCCACACCGCTTTCAAGGCTTGGCGGCAGGTGCCCGCACCCCGCCGCGGCGAACTCGTCCGGCTGCTCGGCGAGGAGTTGCGCGCCGCCAAGGACGACCTCGGCCGGCTGGTTTCCATCGAAGCAGGAAAGATCCCCTCGGAAGGAGCGGGCGAAGTTCAGGAAATGATCGATATCTGCGATTTCGCCGTCGGACTCTCTCGGCAGCTCTACGGGCTGACCATCGCGACAGAAAGAGCCGGCCACCGGATGATGGAAACCTGGCACCCGCTTGGCGTCGTCGGCGTCATCAGCGCCTTCAATTTCCCCGTCGCCGTCTGGTCCTGGAATACGGCATTGGCGCTGGTGTGCGGCAATGCTGTCGTTTGGAAGCCTTCGGAAAAGACCCCGTTGACCGCCATCGCCTGCGAAGCCATTCTTTTGCGGGCAGTCAAGCGCTTTGGCGAAGCTCCGCAAGATCTGATGCAGGTCCTCATCGGTGACCGGAACATTGGTGAAGCCATGGTTGACAATCCCAGGGTGGCTCTGGTCTCCGCCACCGGTTCGACCCGGATGGGACGTGAGGTCGGCCCACGCCTCGCCAAGCGGTTTGCCCGCGCAATCCTGGAACTGGGAGGCAACAATGGCGGGATCGTCTGCCCCTCGGCAGATGTCGACATGACATTGCGTGCCGTCGCCTTCGGCGCCATGGGCACCGCGGGTCAGCGCTGCACAACCCTGCGTCGTCTGTTTGTCCATGAAAGCCTCTATGAGACCCTGGTGCCGCGGCTCCGCTCCGCCTACGAAAGCGTTTCCGTCGGAAATCCTCTGGAAACCTCCGCGCTGGTTGGACCGCTGGTCGACAAGCAGGCTTTCGACAACATGCAAAAGGCGCTGGCATCGGCCAAGGCTGAAGGCGGAAAAGTGACTGGCGGCAATCGCATTGCCGAAGCCGGCAAGGATACCGCCTACTATGTCCGCCCCGCCCTTGTCGAAATGCCAAGCCAGACAGGCCCCGTGCTGGAGGAAACCTTCGCGCCGATTCTTTACGTGATGAAGTACTCCGATTTTGACGCCGCAATCGAGGATCACAACGCAGTGGGAGCAGGCCTTTCGTCCTCGGTATTCACGCTCGACATGCAGGAGGCCGAACGCTTTCTTTCGGATGAAGGTTCGGATTGCGGCATAGCCAACGTCAACATCGGCACCTCGGGTGCGGAAATTGGCGGCGCTTTCGGAGGCGAGAAAGAGACCGGCGGCGGGCGCGAATCCGGTTCGGACGCCTGGAAGAACTACATGCGCCGCGCCACCAACACGGTGAACTATTCCAAGCAACTGCCGCTCGCCCAGGGCGTCTCCTTCGATATCGAGTAGCTCCGCCATGACATCTCAACCAATTGCCGGCGAAGCGGGGTTCCGACCCGCTTCGCGCATCGCCTCGGTGGGGATTTCACAAATCCTCAAGATCGGCATTCGAGCCGCCGAAATGAAGCGCGATGGCCTGCCAGTCATCGTGCTGGGCGCAGGCGAACCGGATTTCGATACGCCGGCAAACATCAAGCAGGCAGCCAAGGCGGCAATCGACCGGGGTGAAACCAAGTACACCGCCCTTGACGGAACTCCTGCGCTCAAACAGGCAATCGGCGAGAAGTTCCGTCGCGAGAACGGGCTCGATTACGCGACGGACGAAATCACGGTGGCCACTGGCGCCAAACAGATTCTCTACAATGCCTTCATGGCGAGCATCGATCCCGGCGATGAGGTCATCATCCCGACGCCTTACTGGACTTCCTATTCTGACATCGTCAAAATCTGCGGCGGCATTCCCGTGCTCGTTCCCTGCGACGCGAAGGACGGGTTTCGCCTCAAGCCCGAGCAATTGCAAAAGGCGATCACCCCGAAAACCCGTTGGTTGCTACTCAATTCGCCCTCGAACCCGTCGGGAGCGGCCTATAGCGCTGAGAACTATCGTCCGGTTCTCGACGTACTTCTCGCCCATCCGCACGTTTGGCTGATGGTCGACGATATCTATGAGCACATCGTCTATGACGGATTCAGGTTCGCCACGCCGGCGGCGCTTGAACCAAAGCTGAAACCCCGCACGCTCACGATCAACGGGGTTTCCAAGGCTTACGCAATGACCGGCTGGCGTATCGGCTATGCCGGCGGTCCGAAAGCTCTTGTCAAGGCAATGGCGGTAATCCAGAGCCAATCCACCTCCTGCCCCTCTTCTGTCAGCCAGGCCGCAGCACTCGAAGCATTGACCGGGCCGCAGGACTACCTCGAAGAACGGCGCGAGAGCTTTCGGCAACGGCGCGACCTCGTGGTCTCGGCGCTCAACCGGATTCCGGGAATTTCTTGCCGGACACCGGAGGGCGCCTTTTATACCTTCGCCGACTGCGGCGGACTTCTGGGCAAGACAAAACCGGATGGAACACGGATCCTCAGCGACCACGACTTCACCGACTACGTGCTTGAAGCAGGCCATGTCGCGATGGTGCCCGGGTCGGCTTTCGGTCTCTCACCCTATATCCGGATTTCCTACGCCACAGCCAAAAGCGAGCTTGAGGAAGCACTCCGCCGGATCGCGCGATGCTGCGAACAGCTGACATAACCATTCCTTGCGGATGAGCTCTTACCCATGGTCCGGAACTAATCCGGGCCCCCGACTGAAAAGGCCTTTGAGATGAGTGCCACTCCCTCTTCCATTCTTTGGCGCGCGAGCTCAAGCGAAACGATCGATGCTCCGCCGCTTTCGCGTGACACTGATGTGGATCTGCTTGTCATTGGGGGAGGCTTCACCGGCACTTCGGCAGCGCTACAGGCAGCGCGAAGCGGTGCTTCTGTCTGCCTGCTGGAAGCCGAGACATTCGGTTACGGGGGCTCTGGTCGCAATGTCGGCCTGGTCAACGCAGGCCTCTGGCTGCCGCCTGACCGAATTGTCGAGCAATTGGGCGAAGCGGAGGGCGGCAGACTGATCGACGTGCTTGGCCAGGGCCCTGGCGATGTCTTTGCACTGATTGAGCGTGAAGCAATCCAGTGTGAAGCAACCCGAAGCGGGACGCTGCATCTGGCTCATTCGCAAGCTGGCGTGAACGATCTGAAAGAAAGATGCCGGCAGGGCACTCGTCACGGCGCCCCGCTACGCCTTCTCAACCGTGAGGACACCGAACTCCGGACAGGAACCAACGCCTTTTCCGGTGCTCTGTTCGACCCGCGCGCGGGAACAATTCATCCGCTGGCCTATTGCCAGGGGCTGGCCCGGGCCGCCCAGGCTCAGGGCTCGGCGATCTGCGAGCATTCCAAAGTCACAGCACTGACACGCGATGGCGACAGATGGCGCGCTGTGGCCAATGGCCATCGCGTCCGCGCCCGCCATGTGATTGTCGCCACCAATGCCTACCATCTCGGTCTCAACGCGCCTTTCACGCCGGCTTTCACCGTAGTCAACTATTGTCAGTTCGCGACCGCGCCATTGCCCCCGGCCGTCCGCGAGACAATCCTTCCCAACGGGGAAGGGTGCTGGGACACGGCGATGGTGATGTCGTCGATCCGGCTCGATCAGGCCGGACGGCTGATCGTCGGCGGCGTCGGCAGCATGGAGCATCGTGGCAAGGACTTCCATCTCTCTTGGGCCCGCCGCAAACTCCGCCAACTCTACCCGCAACTCCCGGCCGCTTCATTCGACTATGCCTGGAGCGGCCGCATTGCGATGACCGATGACCACATTCCCAAGATCGTCAAATTCGGTCCCAACGCCTATTCGGTCTTCGGCTATTCCGGACGCGGCATCGCTCCCGGTACCGTATTCGGAAAAGCCCTTGCCGACACGCTCCTGCTTGAGCCACACGGCGACCTGCCTCTCGCTGCGACCGAGCATTATGCCGAGCGGTTTTCCCGTGCAAAGGCGTACTACTACGAATTCGGCGCGAAGTTGGTCCACGGAGTTTCCGCCCGCCTGTGAAGACGTGCGACCGGCTGGACTTGTCCGGAAGTCCTGCAAGCTCAGTCGCAAGGGCGATGATTATCGCGAACTTCGCAATGATCTGCCGGATCAGGGCGAGACAGGGATACCCCAATATTTGCAGACACTGGGCTATCTCAGCCCTAAAGACTTTGAAACCAAGGTGGGATTAGCTTAACCTCGTATCCGATAAACCAGCAGGCCAATCTGGCTCAAAGGCACTAAAGTCAGCCAGGTCCATTGCAGGCCGAAACTCGCGGATGGGGCGTTCAGGCTCATCACTTCCAGCAGATGCCGACGCCGCGTCCGTCAAACGCTGACAAGACGGTCGCCGCAGTCACGCGACATGCCGGGACATGACCAGCGTCGCCCGATGATCGCGAGAAAGACCGTTTGCGCCAACATCAACCATTCCACAGGAACCCAACATGTCCCAAGCCTTGAAGATCACCGCAGGTCCGTTCACTTTCGATGCACGGTTCGAAGAGGAGGCTGCGCCCAAGACCTGCGCTGCCTTCAAGAAGGTGATGCCCTATTCCGGCCAGATCGTTCATGTCCGCTGGAGTGGCGAGGGCGTCTGGATTCCTCTCGCAGAAACCGACTTCGGTGTTTCCTACGAGAACCACACCAGCCACCCTGCACCAGGCCACATCATTCTTTATCCCGGGGGCATCAGCGAAACCGAGATTCTTCTGGCCTATGGCGGCGTCGATTTTTCCAGTAAGATGGGCCAACTCGCCGGCAATCATTTCATCACTTTGACTTCAGGTCTGGAAAACCTCATGGCTCTTGGCAATTCAGTTCTCTGGAAAGGTGCCCATAACATCAGCTTCGAATTCGCATGACCGGAGAGCAGATGGGAACAGACTCCCGCGCCGTTTGAATTCGATCGCCATCTCCTGTGGCTCCAACACCGGACAGCGGGATACCTGTCTGCCGGCTGCAGATGCAAGCCGACAGCTTTTGGTGAAATCCGCTATCAGCATGATTTATGGCCGCACCCACACAGGACTGATGGCAGCACTGGCTGACGCCGCTCCCGCCGAGGGCGCGACGGTGCATGCTGTCATCACCGAGTGTCTGCGCGACGCGCGGCACCGACATGAAGGACTTTCCCGACACGAAACCCTGCCGGCAATGACGGACCGAAAGCACCGCACGATGGAACCCGCCGCTGTGTTCATCGCGTTGCCGGGAGGATAGGAACGCTCAAGGAGTTGATGGAAGCCTGGACATTGAACCAGCCTGGTGAACATGAGAAGCCAGCAGGATTGTTCAAAGTTGAAGGCGAACTACGACCCATTCATGGGTTGCTCACTCCTGGTGCGATCTCGCGGCTCCTGGCGCCCGGAAAACCCGGCCTGCTCACGCTACAGGTTGATCATGCCGATGCTGGTGCCGCCGCAGACATACAGCGTCTGTCCGGTGACAAAGCTGCTGGCCGGGTCGCAGAAAAACAGGAATGCGTTGCTGACATCATCGACCGAGCCGAGACGGCCAACCGGGATTTTGCCGGCAAGCTCGGTTTCGCGCTCGCTACCCTTCGGGATGATGCCCCAGAAATTGTCGGTCTGGATCGGGCCCGGCGCCACCACATTGACCGTGATGCCGTGCGGCGCCAGTTCCAGCGCCCAGGTCCGCGCCATGCCGATCATGCCCGCCTTGGTGGCGGAATAGGCGGTCCGCGTCGGCACGCCCAAGGCTGCGCGCGAGCCATTGAACATCACCCGGCCGAAGTTTCGCGCTTTCATCGCTGGCAAAAACCCCTGCAGCAACGTCAGCGCCGAACCCAGATGCAACTGCGCCAGCCCGGTGATGTCCTCGGGCCTGGCCTCTTCGACAAGGTTGGGCCAGATCATCCCTGCATTGTGGACGAAATGCGTCACCTCATGGTCAGCGGCAATCTTCAGCGAAGCCGCCTTGACCGCGTCGGCGTCAAGAAGGTCGCATTCAAGACTGACAAGCCGGTCATGTTCCCACTCGGGCGCATTGCGCGACAGGTTGATGACCGTGTAGCCGCGCTTGATGAGCCTGGCCGCAAGATCGGCGCCAATCCCCTTGGACGCGCCGGTGATGACTGCTGTGTAGCCACTCATGACACCGCTCCCGAACCGGTTTGGGATGGCACGAGCGCCAGCACTCTTAGCGGGCTGCCGGTGCCGCCCCTGATTTTCAAGGGCGGTGCGATCAGCATCGCCCCTGTCGGCGGCAGCAGGTCGATGTTGCGCAGGCATTGCAGCCCGAATTTTCCTGCGCCATGCAGCAGGTAATGCGCCGGATAGGGCGGCAAATAGTGCGCGCCCTGCCCCGCATCGGTGCCAACCGTCTCGGTTCCAAAGCCGCGGATGTCGCGGGCGAGCAACAGCTCGATCGCCGCGGGCGTCGGCCCCGGCGAGTGCGGCCCGTCATCAGCCATGTTGAGATACTCGGCACCGCGCCGTTTCGACCAGTCGGTGCGCATCAACACCCAGCTGTCCGCCGGAATTGTGCCATGCTCGGCCTCCCAGGCCTCGATGATCTCCGGCGTCAGCTCGAAATCATCATTGGTGGCAGCACCTTCCGAGCAATCGATCACCACCGCCGGCCCGACAAACACCGAGGGATCGATCTCGTCGACCGCACCATTGGCGACATCCCGGCCGGAGACCCAATGGATCGGCGCATCGAAATGCGTGCCGGTATGTTCGTTCATCGAGATATTGTGCCATTTCCAGGCCGGTCCCCGGCCATCATAGGACGAGACTTCCTCCATCCGGAACCGGGCGCACTGGCCGAATTCCGGCGGCAGCACGATCACCGGAAAATCCGGATCGAGTGTATGGGTCAGATCGACCACTTCGACCGATCCGTCACCAAGGGCAGCGGCGAGGCTGTTGAGGGGAGATGTCATTGGCCGCCTCCAGCAAGTTCACGTTCCAGCACCTTGGGATCGCGACGCCAGCGCTCTTCGAGATCCCTGGCAACATCACCGCAAAACACATCCTCGAGTCCGGCGCACAACCCCTCGACAACCGACTTCGCCAGCGCTTTCGGCGGCACCTTTGGCGGCGGCAACGGTTGATGCCATTCATCGTCGGTCGGCCCGGTGAAGACATTGATCATCCTGAGACCCGATGCCCGGAACTCCGCCCTGAGCGTCTGGCTGATCGACAATGCCGCCGCCTGGCTTGCGGAAAAGGTCCCGTAGTTCGGGTCAGCCGACAAGGCATGAACCGACAGGATATTGACAAACGCAACGGCGGAATTGACCCCGTCGGCGGTGCGCGACGCCATCGCCGGGCCAAAGCCCTGCGCCAGCCGCATCAACCCGAGCGCGTTGATTTCGAATTCCTCGCGCGCAAACACCGTATCCGAGCCAAGCACGCCGCCGGGCCGCACATGCCGTGCGGTGTTGATCAGGATATCGGTCTTGCCTCCGATCTCGGCTGCCAACCGCTGCACCGAGGACGCGTCGGAGACATCGAGCGGCATCACCGAGACCCCGTCCAATCCAGCAATTGCCGCATGATCGGATCCACGCCGCCAGCTTTCGGACTCTCCGACAAATATCTGTGACGCCCCGGCCTTGAGGAGCCCGTCGATCAATGGCCGCGTTGCCGGAGAACGGATGTCGGTGATCAGCACCCGCCGGTGTTTCGGGTGCGCTGTCAGACTGCGCAATTGCGGATCGTCCTCCATGTCGGGACTCCTTTCCTGAGGCAGGGCAATCATCACCCCCTGTCCGGCCTTGTCGAGCTTGAGATCCATGCGAATCTGGTCACCCCGCCCCACATCGCCATGCAAATGGCACAACACCGTTGGTCCAGCTGCCATCCGAACCAGACCGGACCGCCAGGGCAGTCTTTCGCGATAATAGGGATCGGGCGACGCATGAATGCGCGTCCCGGCAATCACTGTGCCATTGCGTGGCGTATCCCGCCAGGTGAGGTCAACCGAGAGGCAGGAACAGCAGGCATCGCGCGGCGGATACTGGACCGCACCGCATTCGTCGCAGTGCTGCAACAGGAACGCCCCGCGCGCTGCGGCAGACGTGAGCCCCAGCGCTGCGCGCGAACGCATCTGCGGCGGCAGGGTCGGCACCTTCTGGCGCAGTTGCGAATTTTTCTTTCCGGGCGGCAGAAGCTTGTCGGTCATCGGTCTGCCCCCGTCAGGATTGCGGCAGAGGAGCACAGGCCGCGGTCGTAGTTGATCATGCCGAAACCGGAAACCATCGCCGTGCTCGCATTGGCAACCTGGGTGCCACCGGCCTTGCCGGTCAGCTGGCGGATCGCTTCGACAAGTCCGAGATACCCGCCCGCCGCACCCGCCTGGCCAGCGGAAAGCTGACCGCCGGACGTATTGTGCGGGAAATCGCCAGCAATGGTCAGGTCGCGTTCGCGTACAAACCGGGCGCCCTCGCCCTTGGCGCAAAAGCCCAGATCCTCGAACTGCATCATCGAAATGACAGGATAGTCATCATAGGTCTCAAGCAGATCGATGGCCTCCGGGCCGCAACCTGCCATTTCGTACAACTCATCGATATCCATGGCCCAGCCGCCGCGCAATTGCACCGGGTCTTCAGGAAAGGCGTTGTGACGCTCGATGGTCGAAGCAATCCGGGCGTAGGCAAGGCCATGGCTTTCGGCTTCGTCCTCGCGCATCACCAGAAACCCTTCCGCGCCGGCGCAGGGCATGACGCAGTCAAACAGTCCGAACGGCTCGGCGATCGGGCGCGCCGACAGGTATTGCTCCAGCGTCAGCGGCGATTTCATGATGGCGTTTGGGTAATTCAGCGCATTGGCCCGCTGGGCCACGGCAATGCGGCCAAAGTCCTGCCGCGTCACGCCATACTCGGCCATGTAGGCGTCGGCGATAAGGGCAAAGCTGGCGTTCGGGCCGCCCGACCCGTAAGGGTAGGACGCATCCATCGCAAAGCGTGAAAACGACGACAACAGCTGCCTGAAACTGTCGATCCGGTTGGCATCACCGGCGATGCAGGCCACCACGTCGACATCCCCCGCCTGAACCGCGCGCGCCGCGCGCCTGAGCGCCACAACGCCACTGGCGCCACCCATCGGGATGCTGTCGAGCCATCGCGGACTCAATCCCAGATGCTGGGTCAGGCCCACCGGCGTATCGGGGAACAGCGTGAAACTGGACACCGAAAACCCGTCCAGTTCCCGTGGCTTGATGCCCGCCACATCAAGTGTCTGTTTCAGCGCGCGCGCGATCCACCAATGCGCGGTTTCCTGGCTGTAACGGACATAGGGCACCGACACCGGCGCTGTTGCCACCACGCCGTTGTAGTTTTGCCGCTTCACGCCGCCGTCCGTTTCTTCATCGCGCGCGTGTCCACGGTTGCCGGATCCTGCACAAGCCTGTCGGCAAGCGCCTTGAGCTCTCGCCGCTGAATCTTCTGTGTCGAGGTCAGCGGCAACGCCTCGACAAAGGCAACATAGCCGGGCGCCTTGTAATAGGCGAGTTGTGTCAGGCACCAGCCGGCAATCTCGGTGGCAAGCGCTGCATTGGGCTCTCCATCGACCTTCAGGCAGGCAAACACCTCGTCGCCGCGCATCGAGTCAGCAACCGCTGCAACGCCGGCGGCGAGCACTGCGGGATGGCGCATCAGGGCCGATTCGACCTCGACCGCGGCTATGTTTTCGCCCGAACGGCGGATCACGTTCTTCTTCCGGTCGACAAAGAACATCGAACCATCGGCCTCGCGGCGGACGATGTCACCGGTGTGAAACCAGTCGTCCGCCCAGGCTTGCGCGGTCGCCTCGGCATTCTTGAAGTAGCCGGCGAAAAAGCCGCGACGCGGGTCTCGGCCTTCCCGGCGCACCAGCAGTTCACCCGGACCGTTCTGGCTGACGTAACCGGCGGCATCGACGATCCGCACCTCCAGTTCCGGGCCGGGTTTGCCCAGGCAGCTTTCGCCGACCCGGCGCGGCAGCCTGTTGGCGCAGATCACCGCGCCGGCGCCTGTTTCGGTCATCGCCCAGGCCTCGACCAGCGCAAACCCGAAGCGCTCTTCAAAGCTCGCATGCAGTTTTGGGTCGACACCCGCGCCAAAGCCGAAGCGGACGGAATGCTCACGATCTGCAGATCCCTTCGGAGCGCCCATCAGCATTGACGGCATAACGCCGAGATAATGCAGGCACGTAGCCCTGCTCTCGGCCACGCTCTCCCACCAGCTCGAGGGGTGAAAGCGGTCGAGCACGGTCAGACATCCGCCAACCGCGACCATCGCCATGAACGAGTACGCCATGGCATTCATGTGAAAGACCGGCAGCGGCGTGATCATCCGTTCGCCATTCCCGGTCAATGTACAAAGCCCACCCGCCCCGGCGTACCACCGCCCGGCCTCGAGAAAATAGGTGTTGGTCAGGATGCAGCCCTTGGGACTGCCGGTGGTGCCGGAGGTGTAAAGCAGTGCCGCTTCCATCTCCTCGCCGGTCAGATCATCGCCCGCTTCATCCGTTCTCAGCGCAACCGGCCCCGCCGGGCCGGGCTGCGGCAGGGCATCGCCCGGAGCGATGACCGGAACGCCAATGCCCGCCTCGGCGGCGGCGTTGGAAAGATCTGCGCAACGCGAAGCTATTCCGACAATCAGCGACGGCTCGGAATGTCCCGTCATATAGGTAAGTTCGGCATGTCTGAGGTCCGGATTGACCGGCACCACCGATGCGCCGATGCGGTTGAGCGCCAGCAGCCAGACAAAGAACTCCGGGCGATTTTCCAACAGCAGCATGACCCGGTAACCCGGACCATACCCTTTCTGCTGCAACGCCGCAGCCAGCACAGTGACCTGCTCGTGAACCTGCCGATACCCCGTTTCCCCGGGCGCAATGCCGTAAATGCCGGCGGTCTCGCCCATGACATTGAAAAGCGAGCGGTCCGGATACCGACTGGCGCTGGCGGTGAATGCCTGCCAGATGGTTTGGGTACCTGCGTCGATCATGGCAACAACTGGATATTGCGGAAGGCTGCGTCGCAATTGAGAATGTCGACACGCTTGTTGGCAATCCGCAATGCTCCATCGACCAGTGCGAGTTCATGCCGGACCGTCAGCGCCAGCAGACACTGTTCATCGAGCCGGGTTTCGACATAATGCATGAAGGTCGTGGTCACAAAAGGTCCGGCTGCCTCGTCGAATTCATCAACGAACGGTCGCTGGATGACGTGATGACAACGGCTCTTGGGCTTTTGCGAGAAAGTCCGCGCACCGGTAAGGCGCTCAACCCGCAATTTCAGCATGAACAGGTCTTCATACATCAGCGATGTGACATTGAGCGGGTCGGTCTGCTTGTAATCGAGCGGCATCCAGTAATGGCCGTCCTTGAGCCACAGTGCGAGCCACTCATCATAACGCCCCTCATCGAGCATGCGGACTTCGTCATAAATGAAGTCGATCAACTGGTCCCTGGAGATCGTCATTTCGCTGCCTCCTGAACATCGTCCATGTCGCAGGTCATGAATTTGACCCAGGCATCAAACTGGTTGCGCATCTGGCGTTCGGTGGTTCCGTTCTCGACCACCTCCTCGCTAAAGTCTTCGCCTTCCTCGTAAAGCCGCTGGAGATTGACCCATTCCAAGCCGTTGACATGCAGCCCTTCCTGGGCGCGTTCGTACATTTCCAGGTCGTCGTGGCCGACAATCGAGGTCGGCGCGTTGATCATCCTGTTGTACATTGCGGTGCGCGCGGTCAGTTCATCCGGCCCGTCGACAAGCCGGTAGATATAGCTTTCGACAATGGTCCTGTCTGCTGCCAGTGGAATGAACACCCTGAGCTGCTGGATCGGCCCCTTGATCATGATATTGGGAAAATAGACGGTGTTGTGCCGGTTCTCGCCAAGGATTGCCTTGGCCTTTTCCTCGCCATATGCCTCGACCATCTTGTCCATGTAGCCCGGAATTTCGGAATAGTTGGAATGGATCGAATGGTGAACACCGGTGTGACCATGGCCGTTGGGCCAGGTCCTGATACCCATGTTCTCGAAGAACTCATAGGCCGACATAAACGGTGCGATGATCTCCATCGCCGGCGGCAGCGGCGTGCCTTCGGGCATGTCGAGCTCTTTCCAGAGCTTGACCGCCGTCCCCGCCGAACTTTCATGCGCCACCATCGGATGGCAGGTATCGGTCTGGTTCTCGACCAGCATTTTCCAGTTGCAATGGTGCAGATAACGCAAGGGCGGTCCGGCCACTTCCAGCCTGCCGGCGGGTGAGCGGTCAACCATGTTGTCGATCGAGGACACGGAGCCACCGAAATAGTCCTCGAAGGAAATCCCGTTCTCTGCCAGACGGCAGAAAATGAAGCCGCGATAGTTCTTCACCTCGCCAACCGCCCGCATGCCCTTGCTGTTGTCGCTGTTTTCAAAACCGGTGTTTTCGTAGCCCTTCTTCAGCGGAATCGCCAGCAGGCAGCCATCGGTCTTGAACGACCAGGCATGATACGGGCAGCGGAAGAATTTCCCGGTGTTGCCGGCCCGGTCGATGACGATTTTGGTACCCTTGTGCGGGCAGCGATTGAAAAGCACATGGATATCGCCATCGCTGTGGCGCACCTGGATCACCGGCTGATCGCCGACCTGGGTGGAGAAATAGTCGCCCTTGTTCGGCGTCTGGCTTTCATGTCCGACAAACACCCATGCGTTGGCGAACAGATGTTTCATCTCAAGCTGATAAAGCTCCTGATCGATATAAACGTCGCGGTGGATTTCATAGCCGCGGAACAGCGCCCTGATCGCCGCCGGATTCTGTGCATAGCGTCCCATCGTTCCCTCCCTAAAGATCCAGCACGAGACGGGCGGATTTCGCCCGACTCACGCATATTTGCATGACCTTGCCTTCAGCCTTTTCGCTATCGCTGAGCACCACATCACGATGATCGGGGATGCCTTCGATGATGTCGGTCTGGCAGATCCCGCAATCGCCGCGCCGGCAATCATGGATCAGGTCAAGGCCAGCCGCTTCGAGCACATCGATGATCGATTTGCCGGGAGGCACCGCGAACACGTCGCCGGTGGATTTGACCTCGACCTCGAATTCGGTGTCGCCGGATTGTTGAGCCGCGGACGTGAAAAGTTCGAAATGCACCCTGTCCGGGGCAAAGCCTGCCGTTTCCGCCTTTGCCTTCACCGCTTCGATCAACCCTTTCGGTCCACATATGTAGACATGCTCATCCGGGTTTGCGCTCGCGACAAGGCCGTCGAGGGCGAGTGCCGTTTCCGGTTGGTCATCGAAATGAAAGGCCACTTGATTGCCGAACGTCGCCTTCAACTCGCTCAGGTATGCCATGACAGCACTTGAGCGCGACGCATAATGAAACCGGAACGGCGTGCCTGCCCGCTTCAATGCTGCGGCCATGCCGATCAGCGGAGTGATTCCTATGCCGCCCGCGATCAGCAGGGCCGGCTTGCCCGGCATCAAGGCAAAGTCATTATGCGGACCTGAGGCAAGCACCTCATCGCCGGGCGCAAGCCCGTGCATGTGACCGGATCCGCCGGCGCCTTGCCTCTCGAGTTGAACCGCGAACCGGTATTCGGCGTTGCCATCCTGACGAGTACCATCGTCGAAATTGATCAGCGAATAACTGCGCTCACCCGATGATAGCTGGAACTTGACGTGGGCGCCCGGCGTGTACCCGGCAAGCTTTGCGCCTTCGCCGGGGATGAAAACCAACTCGCGAATTGCATCAGTCAGCATACGTGCTGATGCGACTTTCAATTTGACCGGTTCGACCAATTCAACATCCTCCCATGGTCGAAACATGAATTTTCATATATTTCTTGTCAAGAGGTTTTTATTGAAGATACTGGTGCGGGATGCGATGGGAATGTCCCTGCGGCGCCCCGTGTTCGTTTGAACGCGGAAGGACCGCTGCACTCCTTTGAAGCGATGCGGAAGCCGAATGAACAAGAACGCCGACGAACACCAGGACCCTTTTGTCCCGAACTATCTTTTGTATCTGTTGGCCGCCGCCAGCGAGGCTGCCAGTGCGCGGTTTCACAGCCATGTGCGGACCAAGGGTTTGCGCGTACCCGAATGGCGCGTCATGGCCTGCCTGACCGATTGGGACGGCTCGATGGTCACGGAACTTGCAGGTTACGCCATGATCGAGCAATCGCGGCTGACCAGGATCATCATACAGATGGACAACCGCGGTCTGGTCACCCGCCGAAGCGATCCCAACGATGGTCGCCGCGTGCGCATTTTTCTGACCGACCATGGCCGCAACCTCGCCGCCGAACTGGTGGCAGACGCAAAGGCTCATGAACTGGAATTGCTCAAATCTTTCCAGGGCAATCAGGGCGACGAGATCAAGGGAACGCTTCGTGCACTGATCCAGCATCTTGAAACCGATCCGACCGGATTTTCAGGCACGACCGCTGTCGCGCCGGGTGCCGTAACCGAGAAACCCTGAAAAAGATGGATACATGATATTGCATGTTTTTATATGATATTGCATGTTTCCCTTCATGAAGGCCGAGGAGGAGCATTTGGCCATCACTTACCGGGAGGAAGCGCATGAAAAACTTTGGGACATTATTTGCAAGCACCGTAATGGCGGTTGGGTTTTCAGCCTCAGCCATGGCAGCTGACATCAGCCTGACCATTTCCAGCTGGCTGCCGCCTTCGCATCCGATCAACGTCGACATGCTCGAGGGCCTCGTCGACATGATGGAGAAGGCAACAGACGGCAAGGTCAGTGGCGAAATCAAGTTGGGCCTCGCGCCTCCGCCGGCCCAGATGGACCTTATTCTCGACGGCGCCGCCGATATGACGATCATTTTCAACGGCTACCAGCCGGGGCGTTTTGTTGGAACCAAACTCATCGAGCTGCCGGGCTATGAAGGCAATGCCGAAGCCGCTTCTGTCGCCTATTGGCAGGTTTACGAGAAGTATCTGGCCCAGCTCGACGAGTTCAAGGGCACCAAGGTCGTCGCCTTGACCACTCACGGCCCCGGCCAGATCCACTCCAACAAGCCGGTCAACACCCTGGCAGATCTGCAAGGTCTCAAGACCCGTCTTGGCGGCGGCGTTTCCGCCGATGTCGGTGCAGAGCTTGGCCTCATCGGCATTCAGGTCCCTGCTCCGAAGGTCTATGAGACACTGTCGTCAGGTGCAGCCGATGCTGTGGCAATGAACATGGGCGAACGCCTGAGCTTCAAGCTCAACGAGGTCGCCAAGAATGTCTATGAAATGCCCGGCGGCTTTTATCGTGGTTCATTTGCCGTGTTGATGAGCCAAGACAAGTTCAACTCGATGCCCGACGACGTGAAAACAGCACTCGAGGAAACAGTCTTCGGCGAACCTGCTTCGAAAATGATGGGCATCGCCTGGGACGCAAGCGATGTGCGGGCGCGTGAGGCCACCTTGGCCGCAGGCGACAACAAGATCGTCACCGCAAGTGCCGAGGATCAGGCCGCATTCGCGGAAATGGCTGCGCGTGTACGCACCAAGGTCCTTGCCGAAATTTCGGCGCTGGGGATCGATGCAGACGCCGCTCACGAAATGGTGGCGTCAACAATGGCATCCTACGGCAAGTAAGTCGGGGTCATTGACCCTGGTTGCGGGGGCACGGCTTGGCCCTGCCCCCGCAGATCTGCCCTCAAGGAGCCAATCATGAACCCCATCGCCAGAGTGCTCAACAGGCTGACTGAGTTGCCGATGCTCCTCGCCGCAGCAACATTGTTTGCCCTGATGGTGCTGACCTTCGCGGACGTCATCATGCGCTCGACCTTCTCGGCGCCGATAGAAGCGGCCACCGAACTCACCCGCATCGCCATTGCCGTCATCGTGTTTTCGGCGCTCCCGGTTATCTCCGGCAGAGCCGAGCACATTGTCGTTGACCTGCTTGACCCGCTGTTTCGCCGGGCCGGCGTCGAACGTATCCTGGATGGCCTGACCACGCTGGTGTGCGGCGTCCTGCTTGTCTGGCCGGCCATGCGATCCTTCGATCTGGCCAACCGCGCCCGGAGCTATGGTGATTTGACCGAGTATCTTTCCATTCCGGTCTACTACATCACCTGGTTCATCGCCTTCATGACGCTTGTCACCGCAATCACGATGGCTCTTCGCGGAATGATCACCCTGTTCAAGCCCGACCTGCTCCGAGGCGCACATGATTGAATCCCTGATCGGATTTGCCGCAGTACTGCTCCTGGTACTGCTGCGCATGCCCATCGCCTTTGCCATGGCCATCGTCGGCATGGCCGGCATGACCTACGAGACCAATTTCATCGCAGCGATATCACTGGTCTCGCGGCTGATCATCGACACCAGTCAGGACTATGGATTGTCGGTGGTGCCGCTGTTCATTCTCATGGGCCTGTTTGTGAACAAGGGTGGCATCAGCCGTGAACTCTACCAGGTCTCCAACGCATTCCTGGGCCATTTCCGCGGTGGCCTCGCGATGGCGACGATTGCAGCCTGCGGCGGTTTTGCAGCCATCTGCGGCTCGTCGCTGGCCACTGCGGCCACCATGTCCAAGGTGGTCATGCCGGAAATGCGCAAGCTTGGCTATTCGGACGAATTGTCCTCGGCATCCATTGCCGCAGGGGGGACGCTGGGCATCCTGATCCCGCCCTCCGTCATCCTGGTGATCTACGGGCTGCTGACCGAAACCTCGATCGGCAAGCTGTTCATCGCCGGTATTATTCCCGGCATCCTCGGCATCCTGTTCTATCTGGTCGCCGTGCAGATCTCGGTCTTCCGCAATCCTGCCGCCGGCCCCGCCGGACGCCGTTTCAGCTTCGCCGAGAAAATGCAGGCCTTGAGCGGGGTCTGGTCCGTTCTTCTGCTCTTTTTCCTGGTTATCGGCGGGCTCTATGGCGCGCTGGATTTCTGGCCAATCCACCTCACCTTCTCGCCGACCGAAGCGGCCGGCATGGGGGCGATGGGCGCATTCCTGATCGCGCTTTTCCGTGGCAGCTTGACGGTCAAGGCAACCATCACCGTATTGAAGGAAACCGCGACCACCACCGCACAATTGTTCAGCGTGCTGATCGGCGCGTGGATTTTCTCGAACTTCGTCAATTACGCCGGTCTGCCCGAGGGGCTGAAGGAGATGATCGTCAGCGCTGACCTGTCGCCCTGGCTGGTGATGACGGTCATCATCCTGATTTACGTGGCGCTCGGTTGCGTGTTCGAAAGCCTGTCCATGTTGTTGCTGACCGTGCCGATCTTTTTCCCGATCGTCATCGGTCTTGGCTTCGACCCGGTCTGGTTCGGCATCGTCGTCGTGGTGGTAACCGAAATCAGCCTGATCACCCCGCCGGTCGGTCTCAACGTCTTCATCCTCAAAAGCGTGGTCGGCGACATTTCGGTCGGGACCATCTTCCGGGGCGTCACCCCGTTCTGGATGATGGACATTGTCCGGTTGCTTATTCTGGTGCTGTTTCCGTGGCTGGTGCTGTTCCTGCCCTCGCAGATGTAAGGCGGCCCGTATCGGCGTCATTGCACTCGGGCGGAGCAGAGCCGCCTGAGCCATTCCCCTGTTTGCGCTTCGCATGCGGGTTATGAGCCGGGAACAACCCACATTTGCCCGATTTTGACGACCGTCCGTCCCGTTGCGACTTGACGCCACGCCGGGTTCAGCATATTTTTCTGAGTAATCACTCAAAAAAGGTGCCGTATGAACCGCCCCGTCTCCCATCGCGATATTTCAATTCCCGAGAACTGGGACCGGTGCGGCTTGCCCGGCTGGACCTATCACAGCCCGGCATTTCTTGAACTGGAGAAGCAGGAGCTTTTCCGCAAGCACTGGCAGATTGCCTGCCATGTCTCCGATCTGCCTGAAACCGGCGATTATCTCGCCTTCGACATGTGCGGCGAACGCGCACTTCTGGTGCGCGGCACAGATGGCGAAGTTCGCGCCTTTCACAACATGTGCCGGCATCGCGGCGCGCGCGTGGTCGCGGAAGAAAAAGGCTCCTGCAAGGGGGCGCTGGTCTGTCCGTTCCATGGCTGGGTCTACAATCTTGACGGCACCCTGCGCGGCGCGGCGCGACCAAAGTCCTTCCCCGATCTGGACAAGGTCGAGTTCGGCTTGCAACCGCTTGAAGCCGAAATCTGGAACGGCTTCGTCTTTGTCCGTTTCGAAACGGGACCGCAAGCGTCGGTGGCCGAGTTGTTCCAGCCGTTCGCCGAAGAGATCGCCCATTTTGACATTGCCGACATGGTGCCCACCGGCGAGATGTGGACGATGGTGTCCAAGGTCAACTGGAAATCCGTCCGCGACGTCGACAACGAAGGCTACCATGTGGCGCTGGCCCACCCGGCGCTTCAGGACCTCTATGGCCGCTCCTATTTCGATGAGCCTTTCGTCGATGGACTGTCGAGATCCTATGCCGAGTGCAATGAGAACGGCCGTCGCTGGAGTGTCCGCAACTACCTCAAGACAATGCAGCCGCGCCCCGGCATGCCGGATTATCTCAAGCGCGCCTGGGTCTATTACGGCATGTTCCCCAATGCCGTGATCGCGGTAACGCCCGAACTGGTTCAGTTCTACCAGGAGTTTCCGCTGTCCACCGGCGAAACCCTGCTGCGTGGCTCGATCTACCGCTACCGCGACGAGACCAGGCAACAGACCGTGGCCCGCAAGCTTGCAGCCCGCATTGATTATGAAACCATGGGCGAGGACATACGGCTGACCGAATGGTCCAACGAAGCGATGAATTCAAGCGCCTTCAAGGGATTCTATCTCTCCGACCTGGAGTACGGCGTGCGCAGCCATCACGACCATCTGCGCGCGGTGCTGCCCGTCAGCAATCTTGACCAGCGGCCCGACGAAGACGATATCCCCCGGCTGAACGCCGAGATGACCCTGAACTTCTGAACGGATTTGACAGCCAAAACACAAACATCCGCTAGGGCCAGAGCCCGGGCGGATGTTTTGCTTTCGACGCGACGGATCGGACTGCGGCGCCTGGCTGTCAGCCGTTCCAGATCCCTTCCTGGCGCAAGTCCCGCATGGTGCGCGAAATCCCCTCATGCAGAATGCCCGCCATGGTGTCGATCTGGTCACGCGTGATCACCAGCGGCGGCGACATCACGCACATATGCACCAGCGGGCGCACCAGCAGGCCGAGTTCCTGGCAATGGCGATCGATCCGGACGCCGACTTCGGTGTCGAGCCGGATCGGATTGTGGCTCTCCCTGTCGGCGACGCATTCGATGCAGGCCATCAGCCCCATGCCGCGCACTTCGCCGACCAGCTCGAGCTCCTCGAGCATTTTCATCTTCTCGTGAAAATACGGCGTGATCTCGCGTGTATAGTCGAGCAGGTCGTCTTCCAGGATATCGAGGTTCTTCAGCGCCACCGCACAGCCGATCGGATGGCTGGAATAAGTCAGCCCATGCGCATACATCGCCTCGGGATGGTTCGACGTGCGCAGACTTGCAAGCAGCCTGTCCGACACCACCATGCCGCCCAGTGGAAAATAGCCCGAGGTCACACCCTTGGCGAAGGTGATGATATCGGGCACGACATCAAAACAGGCTTCGGAAGCAAACACATGACCGAGCCGGCCGAATGCGGTCACCACCTCATCGGCGATGAACAGGATGTCGTTCTCGCTACAGATATCGCGGATCGCCTTGAAGTAGCCTTCCGGCGGCACGATCACGCCGCCCGAGGCCATGATCGGCTCGCCGACAAAAGCGGCGATATTTTCCGCTCCGTGTTCTTTGACAGCATCGGCGAACTCGGCCACCAACTGGTCGCGAAACGCCTCGAGGCTCAGACCCTTGGGACGACGGAACGGATCCGGGCAGGACAGCCGGATCATCATCTCGTCGGCAAAATCCATCCAGTTGCGCGACCGCTGGCTGCCGTTCAGGCTCGCCGACAGATAGGTACTGCCGTGATACCCGCCATCGCGGCAGATGATCTTCTTCTTGCCCTCAAGCCCGCGGACATTGTTGTAAAACTGCGCAAAGCGCAGCGCGCTTTCCACAGCGGTTGATCCGCCGGTGGTGAAGAACACATGATTGAGATCGCCGGGCGCGTGTTCGGCGATACGCCGGGCCAGTTCGGCCGACGGCTCGCTCGATGTGTACCAGGGAGAATTGTAGGACAGCTCCATCGCCTGCTCTTTGAGCGTATCGGCGAGAACCTCGTTGCGGTGCCCGACATTGGTGCACCACATGCCGGCAGGCCCGTCGATCAGTTTGCGGCCCTTGGTATCATGCACATAGATCCCCTCGCCCGCGCCGAGCAACTCGCGTGATTCCGCGCCGATCGAACCTGCTGACGGCCATGGCTGGATCAGATGGTTTACAGCATCTTCAGTGGCCTTTTTGTAAAGAACAGCTTGGTTATCGGGCATGAGAGGGAATTCCTGAAACAGATGCACGGCGCCGGACTTCAACAGCTTCGAGGCGCCGTCGAAGCCTGTTATTGAATGACTGTTCAATCAATTTGACAGAAAAACGTCTTGCATTCAACTCTCTTTTGGCCTCATCTTAGACGCGTCTGCTCCATGCCTGCAGGTTTGGAACAGGTGCCCCGCACGCTGGCGTTCGAACGGCCAGCAGGACCGGTCACGGCGAGGAGCTGCATTTGGAAGTAACTGCCCACACTTTGCCTGCTGAGCGCGCCGCCGGCCAATCGCGGTTGATGCGGTTCATGCGTTCGGACACGGGCAAAGGCTGGCTGACCATCTCGCCGCCGCTGCTTTACGCCATGCTGCTGCTGATCGGACCGATCATGGTCATCGTCGCCAACAGCTTCTGGTCGCAGGACTATCTGACCATCGACCATACATTCACGCTGAAAAACTATCAGGCAGCGCTGACCGAGCCGATCTATCGCGATCTGCTGATGCGCTCGCTGTTTGTCTCGGTGACTGTCGCCTTCGTCACCGTGGTACTGGCCTATCCGGTCGCCTGGTTCGTTTCCTTTCACGGAGGCCGTTACAAGGGGCTATGGCTCTTCGTCATCACGGTACCTTTCTGGTCGGGTTACCTGCTGCGGATCCTGTCGTGGAAGGTCATCCTTGGCTACAAGGGCGTGCTCAACACCGGCCTGATATATCTCGGCGTGATTTCAGAGCCGCTGACCTCGTTGATCTACAACGTCAACGCAGTCATCATAACGCTTGCGCACAGCTGGGCTGCTTTCGCCATCCTGCCGCTTTTCGTCTCGCTTGAAAAACTTGACCGTTCGCTTCTGGAAGCTGCCGCCGACCTTGGCGACGGGCCGGTGCGGCGGTTCCTGCGGGTCACCCTGCCGCTGACCATGCCGGGCATTATCGCCGCACTCATGATCGTGATGATCCCGACCGTCGGAGATTACGTCACGCCCAAGCTGGTTGGCGGCAAGGACGGCGTCATGATTGCCAACGCCATTCAGGTGCAATTCGGCAAGGCGTCCAATTGGCCGCTCGGCGCGGCGCTGGCGGTGAGCACCATGGTGATCGTCTCCATGGTCGCCGGCGCTATCGTGCTGCTGATCGCCGGGCTGAAGAGGCTGCTAAAATGAGGTTTTTGCCAACATCCGGACGAGTCCTGTCGAGCTACGTGATCATCTATGTGGCAATCCTGTATTTCCCGGTGCTGTTGCTGCCGATCTTCTCCTTCAATGATTCCGCCACACCGAAGCTGCCCCTCGTCGGCTTCACCTTCAAGTGGTACGAGGGACTGGCGGAAAACACGGCCATGCATGGCGCCGCCTGGAACTCTCTGCTGGTCGGCATCAGCGCCGCCTTCCTGAGCACAGTGCTCGGCATTTGCGCCGCCCGCGCCATCACCCGCCACCGCTTCCGCGGCCTGGGCGCCGCCAGCGGCCTGATCATGGCTCCGTTGATCCTGCCGGAAATCATCATCGCCATCTCCCTGCTGGTGGTCATGCTCGGTCTGGGTATGCAACTGTCTCTGATCACGGTGATCCTCGGGCATCTGCTGATTTGCGTGCCCTATTCGATCACCGTTCTGGTTTCGGGGTTCGAGGGCTTTGATCCCAGCATGGAGGAAGCATCGCGCGACCTAGGAGAGACATCGCTGGGAACATTGCGACGGGTGACGTTGCCGATGCTGGCCCCCTCCATCGTTTCCAGCCTTCTGGTAACCTTCACCATTTCACTCGACGAGTTCATCCTCGCCTTCTTCCTCAGCGGCACAGAACCAACCCTGCCGGTCTATATCTGGGGTCAATTGCGGTTCGCCGCCAAGCTCCCGAATGTGCTGGCGCTTGGTTCCATATTGATTGCCGCTTCGCTTGTTCTGCTCACGGCGGCGGAGCTCTTCCGCCGCCGTGCGGAACGCAAATTGGCGATCCGCCCGTGATGAGACTTTCCCATGCTTAAAAATAGTCCGGCCACGCCCACAGGTGAAACATGACCGCCTCCCCGATGATTGAAATCAGGAATGTCGACAAGGTCTTTGGCTCCTTCCGGGCACTCGACACACTCAATACCACCATCCGCGAAGGCGAATTCTTCTCGCTGCTGGGACCATCGGGATGCGGCAAGACCACACTTTTGCGCATGATCGGAGGGGTCGACAATCCCTCCTCCGGCGAGATCCTGATCGGCGGCAAGTCCATGGCCGACATCCCGCCGAATATGCGCCCCACGAACATGGTGTTTCAAAGCTACGCCATCTTTCCCCATCTCAATGTCGCGGAAAACATCGCCTATGGTCTGAAGCGGTTGCGCCTGGGACGGGCAGAGGAGCAAAAACGGGTCAAGGAGGCGCTGGCCCAGGTCGAGCTCGCCGAACTGGGCCCGCGGATGGGCAACCAGCTTTCCGGCGGGCAGAGGCAGCGCGTCGCACTTGCGCGGGCGCTGGTGATGCGTCCGAAAGTGTTGCTGCTGGACGAACCACTGTCGGCTCTCGACAAGAACCTGCGCGAACAGATGCAGGTGGAGCTCAGGCACCTGCAACGCCAGATCGGCATAACCTTCGTGCTGGTCACCCACGACCAGTACGAAGCGCTGAGCATGTCGGACCGCATCGCCGTGATGTTTTCAGGCCGGATCGCCCAAATCGCCGATCCGAAGGAAATCTACCAGAATCCCGCCACCCGGCAGGTTGCCGATTTCCTTGGCGGAATGAACTTCCTCACCGCATCCCGGCTCGCCGTCGACGGCAAGGTTTTCAAGGCCGTTCTGCCGGGAATCGGAGAGATAACCGGCCACCTCGCCGGCAAGGCGATATCCGATCCGGCAAGCGCTATTATCGGCATCAGGCCCGAGCGCCTGCGCATTGTCTGGGAGGGGGAAACGGCCGACCATCTGGTCACCGGCAAGGTGGTTGACCGCAACTACTATGGCGAAATGACGTCGCTGATGATCGGCATCGAAGGCCAGAGCGAGCACCTGTCAATCGTCGAAACCAACGACTTCGGCGCCGATGACATCCCCGTCGGCTCCGACATCCGCATCACCTACGACCGCGACGCCTTCATCATCATGCAAGGCTGATTAGAGGATCAATGGTATAAGTGTGCCCAACATCCCTGCGACCAACATCCCTGCGACCAATGAAAAAGGCGCCGGATTTTCGGCGCCTTTTTCGTAGGCTGAGTTGATCGGCGAAGGATCAGTATCCGGCTTTGATCTTTTCAAATTCAGCGATCATCTTCTGCTTCAACTCCACCGGAACCGGCGACTGGAACAGCGTCTTGTCGACAAACGCGGCGACGTCGTCATAGCCCGCGCCTTTCAGCGTTTCCGGATCGATGGCCGCCATACCGTTGGCATTGCCATGTCCATAACCCCATTCGGAAACGATGTAGGATGACACGACCGGATCGAGCGTGGCATTGATGTAATCATAGGCCTTGTCTTCGCTGCCTTCGCCATCCTTGAGAAGCACGTAGCCGCAAACCCATGTCGACAGGCCTTCATCCGTATCCTTCTTGACGGCGACAGGTACATCATCGGCCATCAGCGTGGTGGCGGTTTCGTTCCAGGCCCACGCCAGATCGACCTCCTCGCCCGCCATGGCCTGGCTGAGTTCGGTGTTGTCGGTCCAGTAGAGCCGGACATTCTTGTGAACCTCACGCAGAAAAGCCGAGGCCTCGGTGAATTGCTCGTCGGTCATCTTGGCCCAATCGGTCAACCCGATGGCCAGCGAGGCCAGCGCGTAGGCGTCATCGACATTGTCGCCGATGGATACACGATCCTTGAACTTCGGATCGGCAAAAGCCTTGAGTGATTTGATATCGGTTTCATCCACCTTGTCTGTCCGGTAGGTAACGGCGGTATTGCCCCAGTCAAACGGCACAATCCAGGCCTGGCCATCCTCGGTGGTCATCAGATCCTTCATCGATTTGAAGCCGGGAAGGATGTTGTCCCATTCGGGAATCCGCGACGTATCAAGCGGCTTGAGCAGGCCCGCATCGCGCCATTTCACAACACTTTGCGAGCAAGGATGCCCGACATCGGCCCTGAACCCGGTCCGCAGTTTCTGGAAGGCTTCTTCCTCGTCGCCGAAGAAGGCAAAGGTCGGTGATTCCCCGTGCTTTTCGACATAGGCCGGATGAAACGCCGGGTCTTCATAGCCCGCCCAGTCAAACACGGTAAGTTCCCCATCAGCACCGAACGCGGCCATTGGGGCAACGCTGAGTGTCAAGGCGATGGCGAAACTGGAAATCAGGCCTCTGGATAGGTTCTTCTGCATTAGTGTTCACTCCTCTATTGGTTATTTTCATTGATTTTCAATGTCACGCCGCCGGTAGCGAAGTGCTTTGGAAATATCGTGCAAAGTGTGTCGAGAATGACGCCGAGCGCGGTTTCGCGTTTGTAGGCGCGTGCAAACAGCATCATCCGGAGCCACAGGCCTTCCTGCATGGCGTAAATCGCGTCAGCCGTGCTCTGCGGATCGAAGGCATATCCGCCCTCCTGCTTGGCTTGCACGCAGATTGACGCCAGAGTGGCGCGGTATTTGGCGTCCCGCTCCCATGCCATTTCATGATAGGCCGGTTTTGACCTCGCTTCGGTGATCAGCGCGAACCAGGCGGCAAGCTTGCGGTGCGTGCAGATTTTCCTGTCGAGGTCCGCCGTCACCATGGCCAGCAATTGCGACGCGGTGTCGGGAGCGGCCTTTGTGATCATGGCCTGCCAATTAGCGGTATACTCGTCCTGCAGATACTTGATGGTTTCGGCCAGCAGGTTTTCCTTGCTGGCAAAATGAAAATTGACGATCCCGCGAGACAGCCCGGCGCCATCGGCCACATCCGCCAGCGTCGTGGCGGCATATCCCCGCTTGGCCAGCGAATCGATGGTGGCGTTGATCAATTGCTCCCGGCGCAGCGCCTTGGGTTCCCGGCGTCTGGCCTCTGTCGCCGGCGTTGCCGGCGCAGCGCTCTCATCCTTGTATCCTTCGCTCAGGGTCTTTTCCTTTTTGATTCAGTTGGTTGCTCATCAGGCTTGATGCCGAACACATGGGTCGGACAATGTTCGCCGCTGTCGAGCACCGTCTGCATGGCGCTCCAGGTCCTGATGTTCTTGTCGACATAGGCGGCTCCGACGGCTTCGGCGACGGGAGCATAAAGCGGTCCCTTCAGACGTTCCAGTTCGCCCCGCGCCACGTCACGATACCAGGCGTTCCGGTTGATGGTCCGGACATCGCGAAAGCCTGCCGCAGCCATCGCCGCTTCATAGCGCGCGGCGGACGCCATGCCGAAACTCAACCCTTCGGCCGCAAGATAGCTCCGCATTGCTTCTGACGGTTCCCCGTCATGCGATGTCAACCAGTCGCTGGCCGCGAACCGGCCGCCGGGCTTGAGCACACGGAAAATGTCTGAAAACAGGGCTTCCTTGTCCGCCACGTGAATGAGCGCATCCTTGGAGAAGACAATATCAAAGCTCTGATCGGCGAAAGGCAGCGGCCCCGGATCGCCGCGCACGAAGCTGGCCTTGCCCGACAGCCCCTGCTCGGCGGCGCGCCGCGTTGCCAGATCGACAACCGGTTGCTCCACATCGAAACCGGTAATGTTTGCCAGGCTGTAGTCGTTCGCCAGAAACAGGGTGATGCCGCCCGACCCGCAGCCGATATCGAGCACGCGCTTGCCCGTAAAATCGAGATCCTTGACCACACGGCGGACTTCATCCCGACCGCCCGGCGACAGGAAGCCCTCCCCCCAAAGCGCCTCGAGAAACCGGATCGCGGTATCGTCGTATTCCGGCGCGGCGTCGTCCGCCTGATCGCCGGATTGCAGTTTTGTTGTCACATCGGCAATGCCATCTGTCATGATGGATCGTGTTCCTCACTCAATCGATTTCCCCGAATTATTGGCGCTAAGCAACGATATTGCAACAAGTTTGTTGAACGTTCATTCAATAGTGAAATATGAGACGGCCACGGACGGATCAATTTCAAGGCGGAGATAGTGCCGCAGGCGGTGCACGACTGAAGGAGCTTTCAACACTCGATTTCGCCCTGCCTGGGCTTTTGGACAGTGGTCCAGACGGTCAGATCAGCGATGCCAGGTTGCAGACGCAACAATCGCGGAAAGGTTCAGATATGCTCGGCGTGATGGGGAATGAGAAGGCGCAAATGCGCCAAGGCCGACTCCAGTGCTTCGGTCCGTGTGATCGGCTGGCTTTGAATATGCATCTGCAGCCACAACCCATCAGTAAAGGCATCGATCGAGTTGGTCAGCAGCACAGGATCGGGACCGCCGGTCGTTTGCACCAGTTCCCGGCATGTACTCAGCATGGCCTGGTGGCGCGCATCCTCGGCCTCGACGCAAATTTTCTTGTAGAGCGGCTGCGCGCCGGCCTCGCCCCAGAACGAAAACCACAAGGCCAGCTTCTTGCGATTGCAGATCGACGGCTTGAAATCGGCCTGAACGAGGCCCAGGATTCGTGACAGCGGATCGGGCAAGGCGAAGGCCGCGCTCCAGGCTTGCTCGTATTCCTGCAGCATCCGAGACAGGGTCTCCGTCAGCAGACCTTCCTTGGTCTTGAAATGAAACACCAGCGCGCCCTGGGACACGCCCGCCGTCGCCGAAACATTGGCGAATGTGGTGCCGCTGATGCCACATTGGGCAACCACGTCCACCACAGCATCGATCACGCGAGCTTGTGTGCGCAGGCTTGTCGGGGAAATCTTCTGGGCGATCGCTGGTTGTGACATGTGCCTTATCTAACGCAGGGCATGGAAAGTTTACAGAACAATTTTTTTGACTGAACGCTCAGTTTATTCTAGCCTTGGTTTTTATCCATAGTGGGACGGTCCATGAAATATGACGCGATCATCGTAGGAGCCGGCCACAACGGTCTCACCGCCGCCTGCTTCATGGCCCGGGCTGGATTGAAGACGATGATCGTTGAGAAGGAAGACCATGTCGGCGGTGCCGCGGTCAGCCTGTCGCTGACGCCGGGCTGGACCTATTCCAATTGCTCCTATGTCTGTTCCCTGCTGCGGCCCGAAATCATCCGTGCGCTGGAACTGCCCAAACATGGTCTGCAGGTGATCCCCTATGAAGGCGGCGGCGTCTTCAACTCCAGGGGCGAATATTTTGCCTACATGTCCGATCATGACGCGCTGCGCCGGGAACTGATCCGCCATTCGCCGCGCGATGCCGATGGCTATGAGCGTTACTCCCGCGCGGTGATGCGCCAGTGCAAGTTCATCAAGCCGCTGTTGTTGCGCACCGCACCTGACCCGGCGTCGCTCAAACCGCGCGACATCTCGGAACTGCTTTACATCCTCAAGCGGTTTCACAATCTCGGCGCCCGCGAAATGGCCGAAACTGTCCGCTTCTGGACCATGTCGATCGCCGAATATCTCGACCAGTATTTCGAAACCCCGATGATAAAGGCCTATATCGCCGGCTCCGGCATCATCGGCACCGGCCTGGGGCCCTATTCCCCCGGCACGGCTTACGTGCTGCTGCACCACTATATGGGAGAGGTCGACGGAGCCATCGGCGCCTGGGGCTTTGCCCGCGGCGGCATGGGCTCGATCACCCAGGCCATGGCACGCTCGTTTGAAGCCGCAGGCGGAGAAATCCGCACAGGATCCGGGCTCAACCATTTCACCGTCAAGGGCGGCAAGGTTCGTGGCGTGGTTCTCGACAACGGCGACGAACTGCAGGCCGACACGGTCGTCTCCGGCATGGATGTGCGCCGCACCTTCATCGACCACACTGCGGAAAACGAACTGCCGCAGGATTTCGTCAAGGGCGTCAAGCGCTATCGCTTCCGTGGCTCGTCGGGAAAACTCAATGTGGCGCTTGACGACATGCCGACATTCACCGGCGCACCCAAGGACGCCTCGTTCCTGCGCGGCGATCTGCATTTCCTCGACGACATGGCAGAGATCGAACACGCCTATGACGACTGGAAGGACGGCCGCTGGTCGGCCAGCCCCTATGTCGATTTTCTCATCCCGACCCAGATCGACCCGACCATGGCCCCGCCCGGCAAGCACTACGCCACCATCTTCGTGCAATATGCGCCCTATCAGTTGGCTGACGGCGAGTGGGATGATACCAACCGCGAAGCCTTCGCCGAAACCGTGATTTCCAAGATCGAGCGCCACAGTCCGGATTTCCGCAAGCTGATCGTGCACAAGGAAATCCGGACGCCCAAAGACATCGAGGATCAGGTCGGCCTGACCGAGGGCAATATCTTTCAGGGCGAACTGACCTTCGATCAGTTGTTGTTCAACCGGCCGGTGCCGGGCTACGCGCAGTACCGCTCGCCAATCAAGGGGCTTTACATGTGCGGCTCCTCCACCCATCCCGGCGGCGGCGTCATGGGCGCTCCGGGCGCCAATGCGGCGCGTGAAGTCCTCAGCGACCTTGGCCACAAGATCGACATGGGATTATCGGCATGAGCGGGCGCTACGACGCAATCATCATCGGCGCCGGACACAACGGGCTCGTCGCCGCTGCAACCCTTGCCCGCAAGGGCCGCAAGGTGCTGGTGCTCGAAGCCCGCGATCATCTGGGCGGAATGCTTGGCGACGCCGAGTTCCGTGTCGCACCCCTTCCCTATGCGCTTCGGCCCGAGATCATCAAGACACTGGGTCTGCCTGCGCAATTGATGGACTCATCGAAACCCGTCGAGACCCTATCATTCAATCCTGATGGCCCTCCGGCAACCATTCTCGGCGGTCAGGCGAGCGGCGTGGACGCAGCCATGGCTGAAGCCTACGCCAGCCTCCACGCCCGGCTCGGGCGGCAGGCCAAGGCGCTTGGCGTGATGATGCTTCAATCCCCGCCGGGACTGGGCAAGGCCAGCTTTGGCGAAATGACGGCGCTCGCCCGCATGGCGTTGAAAATGCGGCTGCTTGGCAAGACCGAAATGCGCGATCTGTTGCGGATCATCCTGTCCAATGCCTGGGATCTGCTCAATGACGAGATCGGCGACGGACCTCTGGCTGGCGCGGTGGCGATGGACGCAACACTTGGCGGCGCCATGGGCCCGCGTTCCCCCGGCACGGTTCTGACGCTGCTCTACCGGATGGCCGCGCAATCCTCGCACGGGCATGGCCTTCGGGTCATGCCGGACGGAGGTCCCGACGCTCTGGTCAAGGCCTTGAGCGAGTGCGTCACCGCTGCCGGCGGGGAAATCCGCACAGGTTCGCCGGTGGACAGGATCATGGTCGACAATGATCGCACCGCAGGCGTGCGGCTCAAATCAGGTGAAGAGATCCCGGCTCCGGTGGTGCTCTCCAACGCTTCACCCGGGACCACGTTGATGACGCTTCTCGGCGTTGAGCATCTTGATGGCGAATTCGTCCGGCGTTGCCGCAACATGGCGTCGAAGGGCATGGTCAGCCGTCTGGATTTCGACATCGGACAGGCGCCCGTGTTGCGTGGCGGCGGAGACCTCAAATCCGGTCAGCGGCTGACGATCGCCCCCGACATGCAGGCGATTGAAACTGCCTTCAACGCCGCCAAGTATGGCGACATACCGGCCAGACCGGTGCTGGAAGCCACCTATGATGCCGCCGCCAACAGGCTCTGCGTCAGCGCCCAGTTCACGCCCTATGATTTGAACGGCGGCTGGACCGACGACGCCAAGGCGAAACTTTCAGCTTCGGTTGTTGCCGTCCTGGAGGATGCCCTACCGGGGTTGCCGTCCTCTGTCACCGCCAGCCGGGTGATGTCGCCCGTCGATATCGAAACCGGCTATGGCGTCTCAGGCGGGCATTGGCATCACGGCGAATTGCGCGTCGATCAGTTGTTGATGTTGCGGCCCTTCGATGGAGCGGCCCAATACCGCATGCCGGTGAAAGGCCTCTATCTTTGTGGCGCAGGCTCCCATCCCGGCGGCGACATTTCCGGCGCTCCCGGCTTCAATGCGGCGCGCACAGCACTTCGCGACGGGGGAATCTGAGATGGCAGCCGAGGCAAAACCAATCGAACAGGTGGCCTTGGGGCTGGAGCCCGGCCCCTTTCATGATCGTCTGGTCTCCCACAACCGCCAGCAGGCCTGGATGAACTGGATGGGCTACGCCTCCCCGTCCGTACTCGACAGCGTCGAGTTCGAATATTTCGCCATCCGCAACCAGTCGACACTGTTCGACATTTCGCCGATGTGCAAATACGCGATCACCGGGCCGGACGCCGAAGCAGTCGTCAACCGGCTGGTCACCCGCGACATCCGCAAACTCAAGCCGGGTCGCGTTGCCTACTGCATCTGGTGCGACGAGGATGGCCAGGTGGTCGATGACGGCACCGTCTTCCGGCTGTCAGACACCGGATTCCGGCTTTGTTGCCAGGAGCCGCAGCTGTCCTGGCTCGAAGACATCGCCTGGGGCTTTGATGTCACAATTCACGACGTCACCCGCGACATCGCCGGCTTGGCGCTGCAAGGTCCCACCAGTTGCGCGCTGCTCAAGAAGATCGGCCTGACCGGCATCGAAACGCTCAAACCGTTCGGGATCGCCGAGTTTGAAATAGCCGGCGCGGCGGTTACCATTTCCCGCACCGGCTTCACCGGAGACCTTGGTTATGAACTCTGGATGGCGCCCGCTGACGCGCTCACGGTCTGGGACCGCCTGATGGCAATCGGAAAGCTTCGCGGCTTGCGTGTCATCGGCTATGAGGCGCTCGACATGGCCCGCATTGAAGCCGGGTTCGTGTTGCCGAAGGTCGATTTTCTCTCGGCGCAAACCGTGCTGAGACCAGACCGGTCCAACACGCCCTATGAACTGGGCCTTGAGTGGCTGGTGACCCTCGACAAACCGCATTTCAATGGCCGCCGCGCGCTTCTGGAGCTTTCCACACAGACCCCGCACCGCAAACTGGTGGCGATCGAAATCGAGCGCGACAAGCCTGCGCACAATGCGCTGGTCTATCACAAGAAGTCCCGAGAGGTGGGCATGGTGACCTCGGCACTTTGGTCTCCGACCTGCAAGCGCAACATCGCCTACGCCTGGCTCGACGCCCCCTATGGCCAGACCGTCACTGGCGATCTGTGGGTCGAGATCTATCTGCAGAAGGAAATCCGGTGGCAACGGCGCATGGCCAAATGCCATCCGGTTGAAAAGCCCTTCTTCGTCCACCCGCGCCGGACCGCGACGCCACCTGCCGACTACTAGGCCCGGAGCAACGAGCATGCCGTGGATAGAACCCGAAAACGCGGATGAGGAGCGGCAACTCAAGCTGCTGTTATTGCCGCTTGGCGCTCCGGGTTCAGGCATGCACCGCTACGGCGCGGCAATGTTTTTCTACCAATGTGGAAAACTCGACGCTGAGCAGCTCGAATCCTACCGCATCTGCTGCAATCTCGACTTCGAGGATCCCGACGCCGTTGCCCTCTCTCGCCATCCTGCTGAAAATGCTGACAAATAATTCTGGGAGCTGCGATTGTCTCGTCTGAAGCGGTCGCCACGCACCGAAGCTCAGTTGGGTTTCCTATTTCCGGACAAATTTATGGTAACGTTGGCTGCGACCTTACCCTAGCTGAAACGCTCCAGTAAGGCCCGGATACATTGCCGGACGAGAAAAAAAGCCGGACGCACCAAGCGCCCGGCCCCTTCATCACATCGGTTTCGAATTATGACTTGAGCTTGGTCCAGACCTTCTCGCGCAGATCCTTGGATGCTGGCGAGCAAGCTTTGTAAGCACGCAGCCGGTCATTGTATTCCGCCGGCGTGTTGACTGCGGGGTCAGCCTTGAGATCCTCTTTCAGGAACTCACCGGACCCGGCCACCGCATTTGAATAGCCGGTGTAATTGGACGCTGCAGCGGCCACGTCAGGCGACATCATCCAGTTGATGAAAGTCTTCGCAGCTTCCATGTTCGGGGCGTCCTTCGGGACGGCGATCACGTCGGTCCAGAAGGTGGTACCTTCCTTGGGATAGACATAAACATCATCCGGCTTCTTGGCCTTGACGCGGTGCGCCGCGCCATTCCATTGCATGTGAACGGCAACCTCACCGGCAATCATCCGATCAATGGTTCCGTCATTGGAATAGAGCTTCACATGCGGCTTCTGGGCCATAAGCACATCAAGAATCTTCTGGGCTTCAGCCGGATCCTCGGTGCATTTGTCGATGCCGGTATAGTAGGCCGCAGCGTTCCAGACATCGGACATTTCGTTGAGCATGGCGATCTTGCCCTTCAACTCATCGCTGGGCTCGAAAATCGCCTTCCAGCTTTCCTCAAGCTTGCCGCCCGGCACCATTGAAGGATCGTAGGTAAATCCGGTCGTCCCCCACATATAGGGCGCGGAATAGTCGCGGTTCTCATCGCCTGCGATGGTTGTGAACGCAGGCAGCAGGTTCTTGAAGTTCTCCATCTTGCTGACTTCGATCTTGGCCAGCATGCCCTTTTCCACCATCACGCCAAGCGTTGTGGTGCCGGGGAAAATCACGTCATACCCGCCGCCACCGGCCTGCAGCTTGGCCAGAAGATCTTCTTCCGAGGCAAAGTTGTCGACGGTCACCTTTGTGCCGGTTTCCTTCTCGAAGCGCTCGAGCAGTTCCGGAGCGAAATAGTTCGTCCAGTTGTAAAGATGCAATTCGCCTGCAGCCAGCGCGTTGCCGCTCCATGCGGTCAGTGCCAGTGCCGATACCATCAGCATCTTGGCGGTATTCGTTCCTACCCTGTTGTACCTAATCATGATCTGCTCCAATTGTTTGCGGGCTGTGACGTCTCAATCGGGCCCGGATTTCCGATTTTGATCCCGCCCCAGAAAGAGCGACAGGGAGACTAAAGAGAGCGACAACAGCAGCATCAGCGAGGAGATCGCGTTGACCTCCGGTGTGACGCCGGTTCTCACCAAACCGAAGATGTAGATCGGCAATGTGGTCGACCCCGCACCACCGAGAAAGAATGTGGTGACGAAATCATCAAGCGATATGATGAAGGCCAGCACAAGCCCCGAAAGGATTCCCGGAACAAGCTGCGGCAGCGTCACACGCCAGAACGCCCGAATCGGGTTTGCATACAGATCCGCAGCCGCCTCGCCGATTTTCGGGTCCATGCCTTCCAGCCGCGCGCGGATCGGCAGATAGGCGAAGGGAATGCAAAACACGATATGCCCGATGATCACGGTACCGAGCCCGAAGGTGAAACCCAGGCTCGCAAAGAACATCAGGGTTGCGACCGCCGGCACGATCTCTGGGACCGTGATCGGCAGCGCGAAAACCGCGTTGATGCCGGCCTTGCCGAGGAACCGGTCATTGCTCGCCATCCTCAGCGCCGCCAACGTCGCCAACGTCGTCGCACTCACCGAGGCAACAGAGGCGATGATCAATGAATTGGTGGCGGCGGCAACGATGTCGCGATTTGCGAATGCGACGCGGTACCAGTCAAGCGAGAACCCGGTCCACACCGTGACCGTCCGGTTCTCGTTGAACGACAACGCGATCAGGATCAGGATCGGCAGATACACATAGGCAAAAAACGCCGCGGTGGCGGTAAACAGCCCCGGCCAGTGCCGCGCGTCACCAGGAAAAGCGCGGCTGCGGAATGGATTGAGCTTCATTGCGTTCCCTCCAGTTCACCGCGATAGCGCCGGGCGTAAAGCCCCAGCGAGATCAGCACCAGCGCCAGCAGGAACAGGCCAAGCGCCGCCCCGAACGGCCAGTTGCGCGCACCGCCGAACTGAAACCCGATCAGGTTGCCGATCATCATCGTCTTGCCGCCACCCAGCAGTTCGGGGGTGATGTAGGCGCCGAGCGCGGGCACAAACACCAGCACGCAGCCGGCGACAATACCCGGGTAGGCCAAGGGCAGAATGATCCGCCGGATCGTCTGCCAGCGGTTGGCGTAAAGATCGAACGAAGCCTCGACCAGCCGGAAATCCATTTTCTCAAGGCTTGAATAGATCGGCAGCACCATGAACGGCAGGAACGAATAGGTCAGCCCCACCGCGACCGCAAACGCATTGTGCAGCAGCGGCAGCGGCTCGGAAATGATT
>TARA_R110002050_G_scaffold195593_2_pt1 | contig 44227 bp, 33 predicted proteins | sample TARA_R110002050 | Tara Oceans TARA_R110002050 (sample SAMEA4396988) | marine metagenome | biome: Polar Biome; feature: [DCM] deep chlorophyll maximum layer (ENVO:01000326); material: water (ENVO:00002006), including particulate matter (ENVO:01000060) such as... | depth 25 m
GGAAACATTAAGGCATTAAGCAAAAGCCTCTTCACTTTCTTTAAATCGCTAATGATTCAAAAAAATATTAACCGATATTTGGCAACTAATAAATTTACATGCGTCACATTATTATTCTTTTTATAATCGGGTTAGTTTTCTTTACTGGATGTTCTGACTCAAATAAAGAACCCTATTCAGAGGTTAATACCCAAGTTTCACATCCTTCATACGTAGGAGCCGAAACCTGTAAAGAATGCCACCAAGAAGAACATGCCGATTGGAAAAAATCAGACCACTTCTACTCCATGCAATTGGCTACAAAAGAATACGTAAAAGCCGATTTTAACACCACCTATTCTGCAGATGAAATCCAATACAAATTCACCCAAAACGATACCGGTTACTTCGTAGAAATCACCGACCAAAAAGAACCTACTCAAACATTTGAAGTAGCTTACACCTTCGGGTGGCATCCCTTACAACAGTATTTGCTAAAAACCGAAAACGGTAAGTTTCAAACCCTTCGAGCCACATGGGATACCGAACAAAACAAATGGTTCCATCAAAATCAAGGAAACGTTGTTGAACCTCACGATTGGTTGAGTTGGAGCAAAGGCGGGCAAAACTGGAATACCATGTGTTCATCGTGCCACTCTACCCATTTGAAAAAGAATTACAACGAAGTTACCGATAGCTTTAATACCACTTACGAAGAAATAAATGTAGCCTGTGAATCCTGTCACGGACCAGCCGGAAAACACTTAGATTTCCAAGTAAATAAAACAGGAACCGACCCGTATAAAGAGGGATTGTTAACCGACCAAAAATCGCAAATTAATACCTGTGGAACATGTCATGCGCGCAGGACCATGTTAGAAGATTTAAGCGACCCATCCAACGAGTTTTTACACCGTTTTATTCCGCAAAATTTAACCAATGCTTTTTACGAAGCAGATGGACAAATAGACCAGGAAGATTTTGTGTATGGCTCGTTTTTATCCAGTAGGATGTACCGAAATCATGTAGCGTGTAACAACTGCCACAATGTGCATTCGGGAGAGGTTAAAATGCAAGGAAACGCACTTTGTTTGCAGTGTCATGAACCCCAAAAGTACGATACTGAAATGCATCATCATCACGTACCCAATACGAAAGGAGCTGAATGCGTAAGCTGCCACATGGATGGAAAGACCTACATGGGTAATGATTACCGAAAAGACCATAGTTTTAGAATCCCCAGACCTGACCAATCGGTAAAATACAACACTTCAAATGCGTGTAATAGCTGTCATAAAGACAAGGATGCAAAATGGGCAGAAAGTGCCGTTATAAAATGGTATGGAAAAGAGAGAGCCTACCATTTTTCGGACGATTTATTACCGGGTTCTAAATTAAATGCGCAGTCCATAATTCATTTAGAGAACCTATTAACAAACGATTCTGTACCCACCATTATTAAAGCCACATCGTTAGAATATTTACAGTATTTAAATAACCCGAAAGCCTTTGAATTGATTTTGCAATCACTAAAAAACCCAGAAGCCTTGGTAAGGCAAGCGGGTTTTTCTTCTTTACTTTCTTTCCCAGAAAATATTCGCCTTCAACCGGGTTTAGAAGGCCTAAATGACCCCGTAAAAGCGGTTCGAATGATGGCGTTTAGAACGGTAAGCAAGGTGAATGTAACCACGCTAAACCCAAAACAAAGCAGCGCATGGAACAAGGTAAACGGAGAGTATTTCACGTATCTAAAAGGCAATGCAGATTTCCCGAATGGGCAAACATTAATAGGTGAATTTTATCAGCAACAAGGTGATTACACCAGAGCGGTAAATGCATTTCAAAGAGCATTGAAAATGGATTCGTTACAGATAAGTCCGTACACCAATTTAGCCATTCTATACAGTGGTAATAATGAATCCAAAAAAGTGCAAGCCATCTTAATTCAAGCCTTAGCTAAATTTCCTGAAAATGCAGATTTTTATTACTTCATGGGGCTGAATGAAGGTGCGTTAGGAAATACTCCGAATCAATTAGCGTACTTGAAAAAGGCTTATGAGGTTCAACCCAGAAACCCAAAATACAGCTACAATTATATTTTGATGCTGTACAATTCGGGTAGTAAAAAAGAGGCGAAAAATGAATTAGCGAATGCGTTGAAGTTTGCTCCAAATAACCAGCGATTGATGGAGTTACAGAAGTATTTTAGTAGAGAGTAGTATTTTGTATAAATACCCCCACTTTCGTGAATTTTTTCAGTTGTCGACAAATTGCCTATAACTGAAATCAGAATCAAAAGATGGAAAAAGAACACTTCTAATTGTTCCAATAGAGAAGGAGTTTTTAGAATCATCCTGTCTATTCCATTTTCAAAAGCAGAACACTTCTATAAGGACAAATTGTCCCCAGGTAGCAACGGAAAAGCACCAATTCAAATGACATCAAATGATATTTTTTTTCACGTATAAAACGCTTATTTTCGTTGATTCATAAATTCCAACTAATAACATGAATAAAAGAACATTTAAAGTCCTACTTCATTCTATGGCATTTAGTGCCTTAGTGGTAGTAGCATCGGGATGTAATCAATCACCCAATACACCCAAAGAAACAGTAGAAACTGATAACTCAAGTGCAGCTAAATTTAATGGTAAAATAGCTTTAGACGTAAGAGATTCTAAATCCGATTGGTCGGCTTACACGCCTAAAGCTGCCCCAATGGGCGCACCAAATATTTTATTTGTATTGTATGATGATACAGGATTAGGCTCTTGGTCGCCTTACGGTGGAGGCATAAATATGCCAACTTTGGATAAGCTTGCTGCCAACGGCTTAACGTATACCCAATGGCATACTACAGCTTTATGTTCGCCAACGCGTTCTACTATTCAAACAGGTAGAAACCACCACTTAAATGGAATGGCTGCAATTACCGAAACCGCAGATGGGTTCCCTGGCGCAAACGGTAGAATGGGTGCGGAAGTAACTCCATTATCAAAAATATTGCAAGACAATGGCTACAGTACTTTTTGGATTGGTAAAAACCATAACGTACCTGAACAAGATGTAGCTTCTGGTGGAAGTAAAAAACAATGGCCTTTACAAATGGGTTGGGACCGTTTTTACGGATTTATTGGTGGAGAAACCAATCAATGGTATCCTGATTTAATTGAAGATAACCATTTTGTAGAAAGAGAATTTGAAGAAGGATATCACCTTTCTAAAGATTTAGCCGACCATGCTTTAGGTATGTTGCGTGACCAACAAGCTACCAATCCTTCAAAACCTTGGTATATGTGGTACAATCCAGGAGCAAATCACGCTCCTCACCATGCACCTAAAGAATACATTGCAAAATACAAAGGTAAATTTGATGCTGGTTATGATGCCTACAGAGATTGGGTTACAGGTCGTATGATTGAAAAAGGAATTTTACCAGAAGGAACGGTAAACACTCCAATGAATCCAATGCGTGAAGATATGGCGGAAGCTATTGACATGGTTCGCCCATGGAACACGTTAAATGATGACGAGAAAAAATTATTCGCTAAAATGGCAGAGGTTTATGCAGGTTTTTCTGAATATACCGATGCGCAAGTAGGTAGAGTAATAGATTACTTAGAAGAAAGCGGTCAGTTAGAAAACACCATTATTATGTATGCTGCTGATAATGGCGCTTCGGGTGAAGGTTCTCCAAACGGTTCGGTTAACGAAAACAAATTCTTTAACGGATACCCAGATGAGCTTTCAGAGAATATGAAATATATGGATGTTTTAGGAGGACCTGAAACTTATGAGCACTTCCCAACCGGATGGGCATCTGCGTTTTCAGCACCTTTTAAAATGTTTAAACGTTATTCTCAATATGCAGGTGGTACTAACGACCCATTAGTAATTTCTTGGCCAAAAGGAATTAAAGCAAAAGGAGAAATTCGTAATCAATATCACCACTCGGTGGATATCGTTCCTACTATTTTAGAATTAGTTGGATTAGAAATGCCAGAAGTATATAATGGTGTGAAGCAAGTACCTCTTTCGGGAGTTTCAATGGCTTACACATTTGACGCTCAGCCAAATGATGCTACTCAAAAACATGTGCAGTATTATGCAATGTTAGGTTCTCGTGGAATTTGGAAAGACGGATGGAAAGCTGCAGCAATTCACGCGCCTCTTTCAGGAAAAGGTAATTTTGATAAAGATGATTGGGAATTATACCACGTTGCAGTGGATAGGTCTGAATCTAAAGATTTAGCCAAAGAGAATCCAGAGAAACTGCAAGAATTAATAGATGCTTGGTTTGTTGAAGCGGAGAAAAATAATGTGCTTCCACTAGATGATAGGAATGCGGTAGAATTATTTACTATCGAAAGGCCTTCGCAAGAAGAAGCGCGCGATAGATACATTTATTATCCATTTGCAGCACCAGTTCCGGAAGGAAACGCAGTAAATATAAGAGGACGTTCGTACAAGATTTTAGCGAATGTAGAAACTACAAGTAAAACATCAGGAATTGTGTTTGCACATGGTTCTCGTTTTGGTGGACACTCTTTGTTTATCAAAAACAACAAGTTGTATTACGTGTATAATTTCTTAGGAATTAAACCAGAGCAAGTGTTTGAATCTTCTATCACCCTAACTCCAGGAAAACATACCGTAGGTATGGAATTCATCAGAGAAAAAACGGGCGATAAAGGAGAGTCAGTGGGAACTGCTAAACTATATATAGATGATAAATTAGTAGCCGAAGGGCCAATGAAAACGCAACCTGCTAAATTTACTTTATCGGGTGACGGCTTATGTATTGGATACGATGGCGGTGATGCGGTAAGTGAACAATACCCATCTCCAAGTAGATTTCATGATGGTGTTATAGACTTTGTAGGAGTAACCGTTGAGGGTACACCTTACGTTGATTTAGAAGCGGAAGCTAAAAGAGTAATGATGAGCCAATAGGCTTAAACAAACGTATTGAGAAGGGTTAAGAGCATTTGTTTTTAGCCCTTTTTTTATGTACTGACCGTTTATTAATAGGGTATATTGGTATAAACCCTCTTCACTTTTTCTTAATTTCTTAATCGTTCAAAATGGTAAATGCAAAAAAACTGAAACATTAAGAAGTTAAGGTTAATTAAGAGTCTAAATTCCAAAAAAATCAGCTATTTAACACAATAAATCCGTATACCTTAAGAAATCCAAAATCGTGTAAATTAGGAATTCTATTACTAATCTACACGATTTTTATGTGCGTTTAGTTTATGAATAAAAGGAAAATCGAATCCAAACTAACCAAAAAATAGCGGCAAAACCCTCTTCGCTTTTTCTTAATTTCTTAATCGTTCAAAAAGGCAATGCAAAAGAATCAAACATTAAGAAGTTAAGATGCATTAAGAAAAAAACTCTTCACTTTTTCTTAATTTCTTAATCGTTCAAAATGGTGAACTCAAAAAACTGAAACATGAAGAAGTTAAGATTCATAAAGAAAATAAAAATTAATGTAACTCTTGATTACAGAATATAACTAATTGAATTTCAGTTACTAAATTAGAAGTGGCTATCATAGTATTCAACTCTATTAAAATTATTTCATTCCCTAATTAAACCTTTTCTCTTTTTTTATATCTCACCATTAATCAATTTAAACGGTAAAAATATGAACAAGAAAAGCATCCTCATTTTAGGTGTAATATTGGCTTTTAGTTTTTCAAACTGTAACGGTCAAGAACCATCAAGAAACTCCAACGAACAAAATCTACCTCAGAAACCTCAAGGACAAAAGGGAGGCCCATTAAGTGTAGAGGAGCTATTTGTCAAATTGGATACAAATAAAGATGGTAAATTGAGTAAAAAAGAAGTGCAAGGGCCCCTAAAAAAGGATTTTTCTAAAGTGGACACGAATGGTGACGGCTTCTTGTCGAAAGAAGAAATTGAAGCAGCACCAAAACCAAAACAAGGGCAACGCCCACCGAGATAAAAATCTCATTCAATCAACAATCAAATAAATCAATCAAATAAAACAGCTATGAATTATCTAAAATTTGTGCCAGTAGGACTGGCATTTCTGACCTTTTTAGGGTCATGTAAAAAGGACGAAACAACCACTACCACTACCACATCGGGTTCGGGAACTACATCAGAATTACATGCAGCTTATGCTGAATTTGATGCAGACAACCTCAATATTTATTTAGATGGTACCGAAGTGGTCATTGAGTCTAACGGACTTCCAAACCACACCTCTCCATATTGGTCAAATACGACTGCAAGGTCTGCTACCGACCCTATGGGAAACACGTTGACTACTCCAGCAGCAAGTGTAAATCACCCACTTTTTGTAGAGCCAACCGTTACCTCGTATGCTAGTATGGCTCCGGGTAATATTGATGATTTTAACGGAATGTATACTTTACGTGTACCTACCACACCAACCAAAGCAAGCGCAACATCTAGCACTGGTTTAGGAGCTATTGGTATAGCCGTGAGTGGATCCATGATTTACAATGATGAGGAAGGTCCAAATGTACCGTTAGATGATGCTGCTCCATCATTAGATTTTAATGGTGCGCATACCGGTCCGCAAAGTTACCACTACCATTTAGAGCCAAAATCATGGTCGGATAATGACGATGCTTTAATTGGGATTATTTCAGATGGCTTTTTTCTATATGGAAGAAAATGTACCTCCACAGGAACCTATCCTACCGACTTAGATGCATCTGGTGGACATACTTCTACTACAAAGCATTCTTCTACGGCAGAGTATCATTACCACATTGAAAACGAGTTATATTTAAGTCAATATTACATTTTATTCCCTGGTGATTACCAAGGAACACCCAATGCGATTCAATAAATTCATAGCAGGCATAATTGTCATCGGTATCATTTCGTGTACCGATGGCAACGCCAATCTAGCATTTCCCATTTCATTTAGCGGGGCTAGTTCGGATACCATAGCGTCATCTGAATTGGTAAATAAACCCAATTTAGGGCTCGTTTTGTACAAAAACGAGCCCTTTTCGGGAGTTTCTATCGCGTATTACGCAAATAACTCCATTTCTCAAACCATTCAGTATACCGAAGGAAAAAAGAATGGCACGTTAGAAAAGTGGTTTCCAAACGGAATAAAGAGCTTTTCTGCGCAGTACCAAAACGGGAAGTTGCATGGTGTTAATCAAACGTGGTGGGCATCTGGAGTTAATCGTTCGCTAAACCATTTTGACCAAGGCAAAGCCAATGGAGAACAACTGCAATGGTATAAATCTGGAGCGTTGTTTAAAAAACTCCAATATGTTAATGGCAAAGAGGAAGGAATGCAGCAGGCATGGCGAGAAAACGGGAAAATTTACAATAATTACGAAGCTAAAAACGGTCGCTTTTTTGGACTAAAACGATCAACATTATGTTATGAATTGGAAGATGAAATTGTACAAAAAAAACAGTAATATCATTTGGGTTATTCTCGCGCTTTTTATCACTTCGTGTACGAGTCAAAATGAACCTACACCCGCCAAAAAAGAAAGCCGTGTAAATGCACTACCTTATTACAGCGAAGCAACATTTACACCTCATTGGTTAGGTTCTGATAGTGATTCACTGGCCAATTTTCACACTATTAAAGATTTTCATCTAACCGACCAAAACGGGAATTCATTTAGTCAAAACGATTTAACGGGTAAAATTTATGTAGCTGATTTCTTTTTCACTACCTGCCCCGGAATTTGCCCTAAAATGACCGCCAATATGGGTTTGCTGCAAGAAGAATTCCTCACAGATACGGATGTGATGCTAATCTCTCATTCGGTAACACCCGAAAAGGATTCTATTGAAATACTTCAAAAATATGTCATGGCAAAAGGCGTTGATTACCGCACTTGGCGACTGTTGACCGGTAATAGAGATGCCATCTATGAGTTGGGACGTCATTTTTATTTCGTGGAAGAAGACCTCGGAATTTCCAAAACCAATGACGATTTTCTTCATACCGAAAACTTTGTGCTAGTAGATGCTCACAGTCACATTAGAGGTATTTATAACGGACTGAACAAAACCGCACTCGCACAGCTTATTGCCGATATTTATACGCTTAAGAAAGAGGAAGAATAAAATTCAGAGTCGCATACACTCCGAATACTTTTCATAGCCTACAAGTTTTCAATAGCAACGGTTAGCTTTCCTTTCACCTCTGTTGCAAACGATTCCAACTTATCATTTTTTACAGCCATCATCGCAGCAAATGGGTCGATTACAGAAATACTCACCGCATTTCCATCCAACTGACGCACTGCAACCCCACAAGGTAATAACACCCCTATTTGTGGCTCGGCTGATACGGCTTCATAGGCGTACCCCGCATTGCAAGCACCTAATAATCGGTAGGGAGCAATTTCTTTACCTAACCCTTTATTTATGGAACCACTAAAATCAATATCCGAAACTATTCCAAAACCTTGTTCTTTTAGCGTACCAGTAATAGCTGCAATGGCTTCTTCAAACCCCATTTTTACTGTTTTCTCTATAAAATAGCTCATAACTCGTTGTTTTTGTAAAGACAAAAGTAGCGTGTATCCACCGTCATTACGGTGATAATAATTACAGTGCAGATTGAAAAAAAAGAGTGATTATCTATTACTCAAAAACACGATGCAAAGCATTCCTCCAACTTTTTCTTTAATTAGGAAGAATAAATAATAATCTTGACACTAAATAATCCATTTATTTTTATACATTTGGCTTCACTTATTTTTAACTTAAAAAATCATAATCATGTTTACAAAACAAAACAAAACAAAACAAATTTAATCTAGGATTTGTTCTAGCCTTGTTAATATTAACAACCATATTACCATCATTCGTTAAAAGTCAAACATCTGGTATTAACACCTTATTGCAACCCGAAAGATCTAATCAAATTTTAGCGTGGGAAAACACAACAAATCAAAACGTAGCTAGATGGAGGGTAGATATCCTTAAAAAAGTATTAGTAAACGGTCAAGTTACTTATAAAACGCAAGTACAATTTTTTCAGAACAAATATTATCTAGGTGTTGATAAACAACATATTAATAGTAACAGATAATGGGCCATTTCCAACAGCTCCAGGAAACACCACGGTTGTGACTGGTTGCGAGCAAAAATGTAAAGGTTCAAGTTTTGCCTATGGAATTACCCAAAATACATTGATTATAAATGGCACAGAAGGCAGTTCTTATTTGGATGCTTCTCAAGCTGTGGCTTGGGTTGATAAAACTACAGGAACCGTTACACCATATTATCACTATATTGGCTTAACTAGTTGGAACACCCTTAATTCTGCATCATCCAATCCTTGGAATATTCCTGGAATTAAAACAATCCGATTCAAAAAATCTAGAATTCCTGGGTTGAATTTTATTAAAACTTCACAAGGAAACGGAATTGCTGAGGATAATATTATTGGAATTGAAAAAAAAATGGGTAGCATTGGTTATTCTCCTCTCAATGGTTTTGAAGTTTTATCTGGGAAAAAAACTGTTATGCTTGCATCTAAGCAACCTTGCCTACCACAATTAGCAAATTTCACCTCAATCTTTAATTTATATAACGAATTGGTGTCTCCAACTCAAACAGTGCCATTTGTACCTACTTTGGTTTGCGACAGCGACCCTAATAACTTCATGATGAGTAATGACGGTGTTATCTTCACAACAGATCCAACAAATCATGATCACCCGGGATATACGCATGTTTTAAATGGATGGTTATGGTATCCTGATGGCTACTGGAGTGCTGAAAGCACTTGCGGAACAAATAAAGGAGTTCTTTCATTTGATGAGTTAAATGCCCAGCTACAACTAAAATCAGCCACAACTTACACAAATGGGGTATCCTCTTCTGATTTTATTCAATTTGAGTTTCAAAAAGTAGGAGATCCCAACTCTTCAATTGTTATATACCCTAATTCTATTGAACAAGTAGACGGTAGTCTTTCATTCTCAAGCTTAGATTTACCAGTAGGGTTGTATAACATGAATGTAATTCATTCTGACCTCACCTTATACTCCGTTTATTTTGAAAGTCTTGGAGCACAAGGAAATTTAACTAATTCTTTATCAAATTTTTTATCTACTAACATTTATCAAGTCCCAGTAGTGAATAATTCCTTCAATGTTAGCCTAAATAGTACCAAAAACATGATTGTACGGTATGAACTTTTTGATATAAATGGAGAATTAGTAAACCAATCAGAATTTGAGATACTAAATGGAGAAGAGGTTATTTATCATGTAACATTACCATCAGGAAGAATTTTCCCTAGTAATATATTAGTGAATAAATTCACATGTTTGGAAGACGGTTCATCCATCACTACCCAAACGTTAAAATCAATAAATTAATAAAAATGAAAAACTCGATATTTGCAATCTTCCTATTCATTATTGCGCAACTTTCATACGCTCAAACCCCGACTATTTCGTTTCAAGAAACCTACGGTGGCGATGATTATGAAGGTGTTAAAGACTTAATTCAATTGTCAAATGGGGATTTAGTGATTTGTGGATTTTCCAAATCAAATATATCTGGTAATAAAACGGATAACGGTTTTGGCCTAGAAGATTATTGGATTTTACAAATTGACTCATCCGGTGCTATCATTTGGCAAACCACCATTGGAGGAACAGGAATTGATAGAGCTAATAGCATTTTGCAAACATCAGATGGTGGTTTTTTGATTAATGGAAATTCTAATTCACCCGCTTCTGGTAATAAAACCTCTCCAAATAATGGAGATTGGGATTCTTGGATAGTAAAACTATCTGCCACTGGGGTCATTGAATGGCAAAAAAGTTTCGGAGGACAAGACCCTGATTACGGAATATCCTTAGTACCATCAGCTGATGGTAATTACCTTATATGCAACACATCCCAATCAGGAGTTTCTGGATCAAAAACTCAACCCTCTAAAGGGGGCTTAGACTTTTGGACCATAAAAATATCTCCTTCAGGTACAATTCTAGACCAAAAGGTATATGGTGGATCAGGAGATGAATACGTACAAAGTGCGACTGTACAGGGTAAAAAGGTAATATTAACAGGTGTCTCAAATTCCGATACATCTGGCGATAAAGCTCAAAATAGCTACGGACTTTTTGATATTTGGACAATAATTATTGATAATAGTGGTACTATTCTCAATTCCTCCACAGAAGGAGGAGCCGATTTCGAAGGAGTGAAAAGGGTTATTTATCAAAATAATGAATTAGTGCTATTTGGAACATCAAGTTCCGATATTTCCGGTTCAAAAACTTCGGTAAATTATGGATGGGACGACTATTGGTGTGTCACTTTAGATACTAATTTAAACCGAAAAAGGGAAACCGTATTTGGAGGGTTGGATACAGAGGCCAACTTTGGAGATGTTGGCGGTGTTTATTACTCCGCTATCCATCAATATGTTGTTGCGGGTAGCTCATTATCTGATATTTCTGGCAATAAAACCATTGGTTCTTTTGACTCAAATTACGGAGACCTTTGGATGGTTGGTTTTGACACACTTGGAGACAAACAATTCGAATTTGTGGCAGGTGGAGACCAACAAGAAGTTTTTGGACAAATCATAGAAACCGCCAATAACACACTTAAAGTTATCGGAATTTCTCATTCTGGCATTACTGGAAATAAATCAGTTATTAATAAAGGACTTGGAGACATCTGGCTTATTGAACTAGATTTTAACCTAAGCGTTGAAACTATTGTCGACAACAACCAGCTACAAGTCTATCCAAACCCAACAAGTAGGGTTCTGAATTTCACATTACCAATGACTGTTGCTCAGTCGCAAGTAACTTTAACGGATGTAACTGGAAAAGAAGTTTATTCCAAACAATTAGACTTAGTTCTTGAGCATCAAATTAATGTTTCTTACATGCCAAAGGGCATATATGTTTTAAGTGTAACCTCCAAAGAATTTCAATACACTAGAAAAGTAATCATCGACTAAATCAACTTAAGAATAGAAATAGCCTTTCGGATGCAGAAAGGCTATTTTTTTATCAATTCGGAAAAGAATTGCGTATTTCCCTTAACTAAAATCCTTAAATTATTCTCAATCAACGCACCCGTTTAACAATCGTTGCTAAATATTTTAACAAATGTTTATCTTTCTAACTTATACCGATGATTGGTAGCATTAATCACCTACTTTTGACCTCATCAATTATAAGAAATGACACATTTAGTAACAGGCGATAAAGCCCCAGATTTTTCCGGTATTAATCAAAACAATACCACTGTTCAACTATCTGACTTTAAAGGAAAGAAAGTGATTTTGTTTTTCTATCCAAAAGATATGACTCCTGGATGCACCGCCCAAGCGTGTAATCTAGGTGAAAACTACGCAGAATTAACTTCCAAAGGTTTTGAAGTTATTGGCGTTTCTGCCGATAGTGTAACGCGTCATCAGAAATTTATTGAGAAATACGATTTACCCTTCACCCTTATTGCGGATGAAAATAAAGAAATCATCAAGGCCTATGGGGTTTGGGGTTTGAAAAAATTATACGGTAAGGAGTACGAAGGCATCCATCGCGAAACCTTTATTATAAATGAAAATGGAATAATTGAACAAGTCATCCTTAAAGTTAAAACCAAAACGCATACGGAGCAGATATTAGAGGCCCTTTCGGCTTAAATTATCAGTATCCACAAAAATAAAACATACTTTTTTACATCATTTTATTACACCTCAAATACATTACGGTCTGCGTCTCTACGTTTGCATCGTAATTAGTTAATAAAACAACAAACATGGCAAAAATGGCAAAAGACGCATCAACAGAAAAAATGAAAGCATTGCAACTTACAATGGATAAGTTGGAAAAAAATTATGGTAAAGGTTCCATAATGAAGTTAGGCGATTCTGCAATTGAAAAAGTAGATGTTATTCCTACCGGTTCTATTACGTTAGACATGGCATTGGGTGTTCAAGGTATTCCAAAAGGAAGAATCATTGAAGTATACGGACCTGAATCTTCGGGTAAAACTACCTTAGCCATTCACATGATGGCTCAAGCCCAAAAACAAGGCGGAACCGCTGTGATGATTGATGCTGAACACGCTTTTGACCGCTTTTATGCAGAATCATTAGGAGTGGATACCGCAAACCTGCTTATTTCTCAACCTGATAATGGGGAACAAGCGTTAGAAATAGCCGATAATTTGATACGTTCTGGAGCTGTTGATATTGTAGTAATTGACTCCGTAGCCGCATTAACCCCAAGAGCCGAAATAGAAGGTGAAATGGGAGATAGTAAAATGGGACTTCATGCCCGTTTAATGTCGCAAGCATTACGTAAACTTACCGGAACCATTAGTAAAACCAATTGTACCGTGATTTTCATTAATCAATTGCGTGAAAAAATTGGGGTCATGTTTGGTAACCCAGAAACCACTACGGGTGGTAATGCACTTAAATTTTACGCTTCTATTCGCTTAGATATCCGTAGAATTGGTCAGATTAAAAACGGTGATGCCGTAATAGGAAACCATACTCGCGTAAAAGTGGTAAAAAACAAAGTTGCTCCGCCATTTACCAAAGCAGAATTCGACATCATGTATGGAAAAGGAATTTCTAGATCAGGCGAAATTCTGGATTTAGGGGTAGATTTAGAAATCGTTAAAAAGAGCGGTTCTTGGTTTAGCTACGGAGAAACTAAACTAGGTCAAGGTAGAGATGCCGTGAAACAGCTCATTGAAGATAACCCGGAGTTATCGGATGAACTGGAAGCAAAAATTAGAGCTGCAATCTCAGATAATAAAAAGTAAGCAGCATAAAGTCAATTCTCTTTTGAGAAAACTGTTTTAAAACCTAATTTCGAGCCCCGATTATACGTATGTATTTTCGGGGCTTAATATTTATACCAAATGAGAAATTTTCTGTTTTTAGTTTTAATTAGTATGGGTGCATTTGCGTGCACAGAAGAGCATACAGATACCCAAACCACCGCACCTACCGAGGTGAAGGAAAAACTAGATGATTCATTAGCTTGGATAAATTCCCAAATCATTGAAACGCCCAATGATCCTGAATTGTACATGGCTAAAGCCCGATACTTTTTAAGCAAAGACAATTTACGTTCTAGTATGGAGCAGGTGGATCGCGCCATTAGCCTGGATTCAACGAATTTGAATTACTATATTTTTAAGGGCGATGCTTATTACAATACCAAGGCGATGGTAGAAGCAAAAAACGTTTTCCTAAAAGCCGAAGAAATGGATGAAACAAATATTCATGTAAATATCAAACTAGCTTGGATTAGTTTAATAGCCGGTCAACATGAATCATGTTTTGTGTACGCAAATAAAGCTTTGAAGCAAGACCAATTTTTAGCGGAACCGTATTACCTAAAAGGGTTAGCGTATAAAGAATTAGGAAATTTTAAATTGGCTGTTTCTAATTTCCGAACTGCTTCCGAACAAAATAATGACTATATGGAGGCTTGGCTACAGTTAGGATACATGTTCGATGCCGCTGAAGACACCCTAGCTGGTGCGTTCTATGAAAATGCGTTACGTATAGATTCTAATAATTTGGACGCCTTATACGCCTTTGCAATGCATTTACAAACTTGGGGACTGGCTGAAGACGCCATTCATCAATACCAACACATTTTACGCGTAGATGATAATTATCATGACGCCTATTTTAATCTTGGGTACGTTTATTTAGAAATGCTTCAAGAAAACGACAGCGCTATTAAATATTACGACAAAGTATTAGCACTAAACCCATACAACTTTAAAGGATATTACAATCGCGGATTAGCTTTTGAACGGAGTGAATTGATTCCGCAAGCACGCAACGATTTTGAAGAAACCTTGAAATTAAAACCAGACTATACTCCCGCTGCTAAAGCGATGAGTAGAATTAACAAATAACCCGAAATGGGTTAATAATCGGAATTCGATTAATAGCTACCAACAAAAAATGCCAAACATTTCTGCTTGGCATTTCTAGTGATTTTTTTAATTGAATTTAATTCATCCAACCTTTTACTTCTTCTAATTTCAAGGCCGGGATGTCTAATATATTTTTCTTGCGTAACCCATTCAATTTTTGATGCAGTTGCGTGGCTTTACTTTCTTTAAATTCAGTAATTGATTTGAATCCTAAATCCACCATATGTTCCGCCCATTGAGAGGATACACCTAAGGCTACAAAATCTGCAGCTACGGGTAACACAATTTTTTTCTCTGGTCGCATTTGTGGAAATAACAACACTTCTTGAATAGAACTTTGATTGGTTAACAGCATCGTTAAACGATCTATTCCAATTCCCATTCCGGAGGTTGGTGGCATTCCGTATTCCAATGCTCTGATAAAATCATCATCAATAAACATGGCTTCATCATCTCCTTTTTCACTTAGTGCCAACTGAGATTCAAAACGTTCTCTTTGGTCAATCGGGTCATTCAACTCGGTGTAGGCATTTGCAACTTCTTTCCCATTAATCATTAACTCGAAACGCTCGGTTAACTCTGGGTTATCACGATGCTTTTTACAAAGTGGAGACATTTCAACCGGATAATCAGTGATGAAGGTAGGTTGAATGAAGTTCCCTTCACATTTCTCCCCAAAAATTTCATCTATCAATTTTCCTTTACCCATTGAGTCATCCACTTCAATACCCAAGTTTTTGGATACTTCATAGATTTCTTCCAAGCTTTTTCCATTCAAATCATATCCTGTATGTGCTTTAATGGCATCTAAAATTGGAATTCTTGGGTAAGGACCTGCAAAGTCAATATCCATATCACCTAATTTTACACGAGTCCCGCCATTGTTGGTTGTTTTAACCACATGCTCAAGCATTTTTTCGGTGAAATTCATCATCCAATGGTAATCCTTGTAGGCTACATAAATTTCCATCACCGTAAATTCTGGATTATGGGTACGATCCATTCCTTCATTACGGAAATCTTTTGCAAATTCATACACGCCATCAAACCCACCTACGATCAATCGTTTTAGGTAAAGTTCATTGGCAATACGTAAATACAACGGAATATTCAATGCATTATGATGCGTTTCAAAAGGTCGAGCCGATGCACCACCAGGAATAGGTTGTAAAATTGGCGTTTCCACCTCCAAGTAGTCCTTATCGTTAAAAAACTCACGCATCGCATTCATAATTTTAGAACGCGTAATAAAAGTTTCTTTTACTCCGTCATTAACAATTAAATCTACGTATCGCTGACGGTATCTTTGCTCTGGATCAGAGAATGCATCGTGCACCGTTCCATCTGCTTCGGTTTTAACCACAGGTAGCGGACGCAATGATTTACTTAACACTTTGAATCCGGTAACGTGAATAGAAATTTCACCCACTTGCGTACGGAAAGCATATCCTGAAACACCAATGAAATCACCCATATCTAATAGTTTCTTGAAAACTACATTATACATGGTTTTATCATCCGTAGGACAAATTTCATCTCTATTAAAATACAATTGAATACGACCCTGTTTATCCTTAAGCTCCGCAAACGATGCCTTTCCCATTATACGCTTGGCCATAATACGACCAGATAATGTGATTTCTTTTAACTCATTTTCCTTTTCGAAAATGGCTTTCACCTCTTCTGAGTAATGTGTAGACACATATTCCTCAGCAGGATATGGATTAATACCCAAGTCCTTCAATTTGTTCATAGATTCTCTACGAACTACTTCCTGCTCTGATAATTGCGACATTTCTGTTTGCTTAAATTAATGGCTGCAAATGTACTATTTCACTATTGAATATGGGCAGCCAATTTTTGAGATAAAATTAACGGTAAAATCAGGTCCCATTTGCACAAATTATTCGAATTACATGCTTTCTTTTTTTTCGGGAAGAATGTCATTTTAAAGGTCGAAAATAAATGTGAACGGTTTTACCATTTGCAGGTCAAACAAATAACTGCCTAGTTTTCAATGCTTCATGGTTTTTACTTTTTGGCAAAACACAAATAACCCTTTAGTTTTGATGTGAACTTTTAAACCAAACACCATGAAAAATTTTATTCAAATCTCTAGTTTTTTTCTTTTCTTTCTTTGTTTTTGTTCTTGCAAAAAAGAAAGTATTGCAACCGATAATTCTCCTACCTCCTATCTACATTCTAAAAAAGGGGAAGTAAAAAAGAATATGAAGGCAGGCATTTATCGTATCGCCAATAACGATTTTGGAACCTGTGAAGGGTATTTTTTACGACCAAATACTGGTGAAAATGATTATTTAATTCAAATATCATCCGGTATTTCCGACTCTATTTTATCGCTACCTGACTTAGGCTCGCATGAATTTATGGTGGATATCGAATATTTGGGGGTAGCTTACAATTGTACTCAATCTTTCAAAAAACCAACTAATTATAGCAAAAGCCATCCGATAGAGATTCAACAGGTTAAAATTACGCGTATCGAAAAGCCGTAAATCGAAGCCAATTTATTGGAGTGCAGAACGTAATCGCTCTACCTCTTTCTTAGCATTACCCACATAAATAGCACCATTATAAAAGGTTACCGGGCGTTTTAGAAACGTATATTCATCCAAAATAAGGGCTCGGTAATCATTTTCGGTTAACTCTTTTCCTTTTAAAGCTCTTGCCGCAAACTGACGTGATCTTCTGCTAAAAAGTGCCTCATAGCTCCCTGCCAATTCTTTCATTTCATCTAATTCTTCGGGAGTTATTTGCTTACTTTTGATTTCTCGTAAATCAAAACCGGATTCAAGTCCCAAATCTTTCATGATTCGTTTACTTGTGTCGCATGTGTGGAGGTAGAATACCGTGTTCTTCATGAAGTATTGTTTAAATGGCAAAAGTAAAACGAAAAAAACAGTCTAGTCCAATTCGCGGGTTAATGAGTCCCGTAAAAATGGCCATTCCAATTCTTATTGGCGTAAGTTTAGCCGGATACTTATTAGTTCGTGATTTAGACCTGAAAGTGCTGAGTGCAATTGAATTTTCGGGAACCGTTATCGGAATGTTGGGATTATCACTTCTTTTTGCAGCCCTACGCGATGTAGGCTACATGTTTAGGTTACGCACGCTTTCCGAGAAAAAAATAGCCTGGAGAAACATTTTTGACGACATCATGTTATGGGAGTTTTCATCGGCAATTACCCCTTCTGTAGTTGGCGGTTCGGGAGTAGCCATTTTTATTTTAAGTAAAGAAGGAATTGCCACCGGAAGAAGTACCGCTATTGTGATGATTACTGCATTTTTAGATGAGCTTTTTTATGTGGTTATGGTTCCGTTTTTATTCCTTTTTGCGGGAACAAATTTATTTCCAGATTCTGTTCCCACGCTAGAGGTAATGGGATATACCTTAGGTATAAAACAAGTGTTTTGGATAGGATATGGATTTATGATTTTTTTAGTTTCCCTGATTTTTTACGGAATTTTTATTAGTCCTCAAGGGTTTAAAAAACTACTTGAGTTTGTTTTTAGAATCCCATTTCTACGCAAATGGCAAGAAGCAGCTTCCCAAACTGGATTCGAGATCATTACTACAAGTACAGAATTAAAAGGAAAGCCCAAAGAATTCTGGATAAAAACCTTTGGCTCTACCGCATTGTCGTGGACTTCCCGATTCTTGGTTGCCAATTTTTTACTCATGGCCTTTACTGCACTTTCATTTAGTGAAAATATTTTGGTTTTATCTCGCCAGTTAATCATGTGGGTTATTATGCTCATCAGCCCAACCCCCGGAAGTGCGGGAGTGGCCGAGTTGGCATTTGGTAGTTTTTTAAGTGATTATACCCCGCTAGGATTGGCAGTTGTTCTAGCCGTTTTATGGCGACTCTTTACGTATTATCCGTATCTTTTTATTGGCGCAATAGTTTTACCTAATTGGATTCAAAGGGTTTACTTAAAGCGAAAATTAATCACATTTAAAAATTAACCCTTTTTTACCCACCTTAAAACCTAACCAAAATCATAATAAAGGACTTTTATATCTTTATTTTTTGTGGTAATATTGAACTTGCTAAAAACTAGTAAAATGGACAATATTAAAGACAAAACGGTAGCCCAAATTGTAACCGAAAACATTAAAACTTCGGATGTTTTTAAACGAAATGGGATTGATTTCTGCTGTGGCGGAAACGTTAATATTCAATCCGCTTGCGAAGAACAAGGGTTAGATTTTGAAAAACTAGAAAAAGAGCTAGACTCGGTTCACACCAGTCCCGTTCCTACCCATGATTTTGATTCTTGGAATCTTGACTTTTTAGTGGATTACATTATTAATACCCATCACACTTACTGTAAAAACAACTTTGACATTCTTATAGAATACGCCAATAAAGTGGCATCCGCACATGGTGAAAATCATCCGGAAGTAATTACTATCGCTAAACTTACCGAAACTTTAGTCAACGATTTACGTCCTCATTTAGAAAAAGAAGAACAAATTCTTTTTCCATACATTAAACATCTTATCGAAATAAAATCTAGAAACGAAAAAGTGTCGCATCCTGGTCTTCAAAGTCCCGTTTCTGTAATGGAAAAAGAACACGATTTGGCAGGCGATGTTATGAAAGAAATTGCATCTATCAGTACTAATTTTACGGTACCCGAAGGAGGTTGTAATACCTTTATAGCGATGTATGCTAAATTAGAAGAGTTTCAAAACGATTTGTTTCAGCACATTCACTTAGAGAATAATATTTTGTTTCCAAAAGCGATCGCCTTGGAAGAAGATTTATCTTTGTAGCATGTTGTCAAAATCATGTAATTATGCATTAAGGTCGAGTGTTCTTATCGCTTGTAAGGCCGATGAAGGTCACAAAATAAGCATCAAAACCATTGCCGAAGAATTAGACATCCCTACGCCATACCTAGGTAAGATATTGCAAAAACTTACAAAAAACGAAATTATTCAATCCTTAAAAGGCCCTCATGGCGGCTTTTTTGTGAAGGATAAAGGAACGGGTATTCCCATTATCAAAATTATTGAAGTCATGGATGGGCTTGATTTTTTCTCTAGTTGTGGACTTGGAATGCACGAATGTTCCAATACGCATCCTTGCCCACTTCATGATGATTACAAAGCCTATAAAGATAAACTTTGGAAACTCTTTAATGACAAAACTATTGCCGACTTGGTAGCGTCCATAAAAGATGGAAAGTCATTCATAATAAACCTTCCATTCACTGTATAATAGGTAGTTGAACCCTTTTTAAAGCAATTGCACCTCCCCTTTTTACGCTATAATTTACTGACAAATATCATGCTATTGTCATCCAAATTCATCTAATTTTACGCCATATTTAAAAAAGACATCGAAGTCTTTTTATTTAACGTAAAATTAAATACTATGCTATCAAAAAGTCAGGCGAAATTATTCTTCCTAGCGGGAACAATAATTTTTTCACTATTATTCTTGGCGTTGTCCTACGACACCGTAAATAATCGAGTTGGAAAACAAACTCACGAAGAAAACATTACCGAAGCCGTTATTGCCGGTAAACAATTATGGGAGTCAAACAACTGTATGGGTTGTCACACTTTAATGGGAGAAGGCGCGTATTACGCTCCTGAATTAACCAAGGTAGTGGAAAGACGTGGTCCGGGTTACATTAAATCTGTACTTATGGCTAAGAAATGGGCTCCAAACGGACGAAATATGGTGGGTTATGAAATGACCAACGAGGAAGCAGAGAATATGGTTGCTTTTTTAACTTGGATTGGCAATATGGACCTGAATGGTTTCCCTGCAAAGCCTAAATATAAAATCGAAAAAGTAGATTAATCACTGACTTTAATATTATTTGATATGAAATTTAAAACACAAAAAATAGCATACTGGTTTTTCTTGGCGGCATTAATGCTTTTCTCGCTACAGATAATCTACGGATTCATTATGGGATTCGCGCACATGGGTTACGATGGCTTACATGAAATAATTCCATTTAACGCAGCAAGAGCAACACATAACAACTTATTAGTAGTTTGGTTATTACTCGGTTTTATGGGTGCTGCATACTACATTATTCCAGAAGAAGCACAAACTGAATTATGGTCGCCAAAATTGGCAATTGTTCAATTAATTGCATTCTTAATTGTAGGAGTAATTGCCATTATTGGTTTTCACTTAAACTATTGGGAAGGACGTAAATTCTTAGAAATTCCTAGACCATTAGATTACTTGGTTGTAGTGGATGTTCTGGCATTTTTACTAAACATTTTAATGACTTTATTTAAAGGTAAACGTCAAACTACCACGGCATTAGTTTTAAGTATGGGACTTCTTTTTGCGGCTCTTTTATACCTTCCAGGTATGATTTGGTTTGATTCGCAAACGTTAGATTCTTTTTACAGATGGTACGTTGTTCACCTTTGGGTGGAAGGAGTTTGGGAATTAATTATGGGTGGTATTTTAGCCTTCTTATTAATTAAAATTACAGGCGTTGACCGTGAGGTTATTGAAAAATGGTTATACGTAATTGTAGGTTTAACCTTCCTTTCTGGAATCTTAGGTACAGGTCACCACTTCTATTACATTGGCGCACCATCATACTGGTTATGGATTGGTGGAATCTTCTCTGCATTAGAACCATTAGCATTCTTAGCAATGGCATTGTTTGCCATTAACATGTACCGAAAAGGGGAAAAGAAACATCCAAATAAAACTGCTTTGAACTGGACATTAGGAACAGCTGTCGTTTCGTTTGTAGGAGCTGGATTATTAGGAGCTGCACATACTTTACCAAACGTGAATTTATATACACACGGTACTTTGGTGACTGCAATGCACGGCCACATGGCGTTTTGGGGAGCTTACGGAATGATTGTATTCTCTATTATCGCGTACGCAATGCCTAATTTAACAGGACGTAAATTGTATGACAACACCATTACAAGAATGGCATTTTGGTTAACCACCATAGGAATGGTTGGAATGACCGTTGCTTTTGGAGTTGCTGGTGTAGCACAAGTGTATATGGAAAGAATAATGGGCGTTGATTTCATGGAAACACAAATTGAAATCCAACCTCACTTCTTGGTACTCATAATTTGTGCAGCAGTTTTTGCTACTGGAGTAACATTATACATTGTGAATTTCTTCAAATACGGAATGCCTTCCGATGAGGCTTTAATTGAAGGTTAATATTGAAATAGAATCAAATTAGTTGGAAGAGAAAGGTTGGAAATGATTCGTTATTTTCAACCTTTTTTATTCATGCTAATTTCTAGCGCATACAGCAAGGTTTCATATTTTGGTCAAATTCAAGGCTGACGGGAAATTTAATTTGTGAGTTACCGGAATGGTAATAATTAAATCAAATTTTTATGAAAACGCAGAAGTTGGGCAAAAGATAAACCGATAAATCAAGATAAATGGAACAACCATATTACAAGATAGTAGGTCAAGAAGAAATCATTTTTGAGCACACCTTTAAAAACAAATTACCATTGTTATTAAAAGGGCCAACAGGAACCGGTAAATCGAGGTTTGTGGAGTACATGGCGCATAAAATGGACAGGGTTTTATACACCGTGGCATGTCATGAAGAAACGTCTGCTACCGATTTAATTGGTCGGTATTTGGTAAAAGGTGCCGAAACCGTTTGGATAGATGGCCCCATGACTAAAGCCGTAAAAGAAGGCGCTATGTTATACCTAGACGAAGTAGCGGAAGCACGTCCAGATATCATTGTGGCGTTGCACTCACTCACCGACCATCGTAGAACTTTATTTATTGATAAAACGGGCGAAACCATTAAGGCAAATGATGATTTTATGCTCATTGCCACCTACAATCCGGGATACCAAAAGGGATTCAAAGAATTGAAACCTTCCACGCGTCAACGGTTTGTTTCAATGTCTTTTGTTTATCCAGAGCATAAAATTGAGACCGAAATTTTGGTTAAAGAAACCGGTGTAGAAGAAGATATTGCGAAACGATTAGTAAGTATGGGAGAGAAAATCAGGAACTTAACGGAGCTTGGTTTAGCCGAAACAGTTTCTACCCGACTACTTGTGGATGCAGCTATTCTAATAAATAGTGGTTTACCTAAACGATTAGCGTGTAATGTTGCTATTGCCGAACCGCTCACCGATGACCAGGACACGTTAGAGGCTTTGAAGGATTTGATTAGTCTTTCTATTTAAGGGTTTAATGATTCAATGAGTTAATGAAATAATGAGTTAATGATGTAATGAGTTAATGAAATAATGAGTTAATAAAATAATGAGTTAATGTTTTAATGAGTTAATGTTTTAATGAGCTAATGGAATAATGTTTAAATGAAGTAATGTTTAAATGAGCTAATGGAATAATGAGCCAATGAGTTAATAAAAAAACGGATTAATGAATTAATAAAATAATGTTTTAATGATTCAATGAGTTAATAGAACAATGTTTAAATGAGCTAATGATTAAATAAAACAACGGATTAATGGGTACAATGGTTAAATGAGTTACTGGTGGCTTAAACAAGGAATCGTATGAGATACGAACTACAGGAAGAAAAATTCTAAATCCAATGTGTAGACAAAGACCATTTCACAAATTGATTTCAAAATTGAAGCATTACACAATTTCACCATTTCATCATTAAAACATCATTTCACTATTGAATCATTAAACCATTGAATCATTCGTTCATTAAAGAACTGCACCAAATTAAAAAATGGAATTAGACCAAATAATATTCAAAAGGCTGCATAAGTTTTACCAGCGAATCACCACTAAAGTGGATGAGGAGGAAAATGCCCGAAAAGTATATTTAGAGCCTTTAAAACCAAGGTTAACCATTCTTTCTAGAGCGTTGTCTGGCGTTCAAAATGAAATCATTACCTCCGAGAGAGAAGGCGGTTGGTCAGGATTGAAATTATATTTACCTGCTTCCATATCTTTTTCTGAAAGCGTTGAAACCAATATCAATTTTTATGTTTTTCGGGTTTTGTATTTATCCGTACAACAAAAACTACGGCTCAACTGGACCGATTCTGAAGAGCATAAACCCGCAGAATCACAAGCGGAATCGGTAAAGGCATCTCTTGGTGTTTTGGAAGAGCTTTTTGAGCAATATCCAGCGACCAAAGAAATCTACGAACATCTGAAATTAGAATTGAACGTTCATTTTGAAAAAGAGAATAAACCGGTGGATGAGAGCTGGCTATTTGGCCGGTTTATGTGGATGAATCCGCACGAATTTGAGATAAAAACGACTGCTCTAAAATCGAAGAAAGAACTTATTGAAGAGGCATTAATTACCACTGAGCTAGATGCCAACCCGAGTGATGAAGTCACAACGGTGGGGATTGACAAGAAGCAGGTGGAAGATAATGTGGTGACTAATAATTTTGAGAAAGTGGATACCGCATCCGAATTTAACGGCTCCTTTAAAGAGATGGATGGCGATGACACCCTGAGCGATGATGAAGATGCTATACGAGAGCTCAATTTGAAACACACCGTTCGGGCCGATGATATTTCACATTCCGTATACAAAGCGGAGTTTGTAAATTCTAAATCCAGCGTGTATGTAGAAGCGGAGACCGAAAACGGTAAGTTTCATCACTACGATGAATGGAACTACAAAAAGCGAAATTATAAAAAGGATTTCTGTAAGGTGTACCCCAAATTTTTACGCGCAGATACCGATAATTACGCTTCCAAGGTGCTGCGAGAAAACGTGAAAACCAAAAATGAATTATTCAAGCTTTTTGCCCAAGTTCAAAACGAATACGAAAAGGTGAATAAGGTGGTTTCTGGAGAAGAAATTGATTTTGATGCGGTCATTGATTCTTTTGCTGAAATGAAGGCCCAACTCACGCCATCCGACCGTATTTATACCTCCAAAAGAAAACGAAAAAAAGATTTATCTGTACTGATTTTGATGGATACCAGCCTATCGGCCGATGGGTACACAAATAATGAGCACGTTTTGACGGTCGCGAAAAATGCGGTCTTGCTTTTTGGAGAGGTGCTTTCGGCTTATGATGTTTCATTTCAGGTGGATACTTTCTCATCGCGTACACGCAACAATTGCGCGTATAATCACGTCAAAACTTTTGAAGAAAATTGGGTAAAAACCCGAAATAGGTTAGGCTCTATTCAGGCCGAAGGATACACTAGAATTGGCACCGCATTGCGACACGCAGGCGCATTAATAGATAAAGAACCCACCATTAGAAAATGGATTATTCTTCTTTCGGATGGAAAACCAAATGATTATGACACCTACGAAGGCACGTACGGAATTGAAGATGTGAAACGGGCACTTTTAGAACTAGATAATCGACACATTCACGCGTTCTCATTGGCTATTGAACACCAAGCCAAATATTATTTACCGCAAATGTTTGGGCATAATAATTACAACATACTTCCTAAATCATCCGATTTACCGGTCGCTTTTAGTAAGTTTTATAGACGAATATTAAATGGATAACGAAAAAACTTTACAGAATTACGAGAGCAATTCAATTTATTATCCCCCAGGAGGAATTTTGGTCTGGTTATTAATCATTCTAGAAATTTTCACTTTCCTGGGCGCCTCGTTGGTTTTCATGTATTACCGAGGCATTGAATGGGATGACTTTCTTGCCTTTCGAATGCATATAAATCCGGTGGTAGGAACCATTAACACGGTGATACTAATTACAAGTGGCTATTTTATGGCGAATTCATTGCATCAATTAAGAAGTGGTGAAAATGGTAAGGCAGCCCAACAAATTCTAATCGGACTCCTTTTTGGCGTTTTGTTTTTAGTGGTGAAAGGGGCGGAATATTATTTTAAAATTGAAGCCGGAATCGGATTAGGTTCAAATACATTTTTCACTTTTTATTGGCTCATGACGGGTTTTCACTTTATTCATGTGTTGTTTGGCGTGGGGCTTTTAACCTATATGTATCAAGGAGTTAAATCGAATAAATACGATGCGAAAAATATGTTTGATGTAGAGTCAAGTGCTACCTATTGGCACATGTGCGATTTAATATGGATTCTCATTTTCCCCGTTTTATACTTAATCTAAGCGTTATGTCAGAAATCAAGAAAAACACATTTACGTGGGTAGCACTGGTTTTACTCATTATTTTAAATACCATTTTTGCCGAAAACGGAATGCAACATGCGGTTTACTTTATTGTTACCGTAAGCAGCATCAAATTTTTAGCGGTGGTGTATCAATTCATTGAGGCCAAACATGCCCATGCAGCGTGGAAAGCATTGAGCATCCTTTTTGTAGCCGTATATGTAATTGGCATTTTGGTGCTGTATTAACATACGTTTCCTTCGTTTTCCATCCATTTCCGGTAGCGTTTAAACACCCCATTTATGAACTGCACCGGCATTGCGATTTGTTAGGCCAAAATGGATAGAATAAAATAATCACCCTTGCGCTAACCAACTTTCGAGAATCAATCAGTATTAGTTTACATTTGAAACATGTTTGTACTAAGAAGATATCCATTAAAGAGCGTAATAATTTGGACGAAGAAAGAAATCATTTTCTTTCTAATTCTATCTACCCTATTCACCATCCTATACGAATTATTAGGTATAAAATGGTTGCAAGTTCCACTTGCTCCAGTAGGATTAATTGGAACTGCAGTCGCCTTTATGGTAGGTTTTCAAAACAATGCTGCTTACGACAGAATTTGGGAAGCACGTAAAATTTGGGGTGGTATAGTTAATACCTCTAGGTCGCTAATTATTATGGTTAAAGACAGTTTTTATATCCACCGAGTGGATGCTCGTCAGGATGAATTTACTATCATTAAAACCATTACCCACCGACATATAGCTTGGTTAACTGCGCTTCGGTACGCTATGCGGACAAAAAAACAATGGGAAGCATCTTACCAAAACATTCATGAAAAAGAGACTTTTTCCTACCATATTCCAGAATATCAAACTCCGTTGGAAGAAGCGTTAGAGCCCTATTTATCGGAAGAAGAATACGCCTATGTAATGTCAAAAGACCATAAGCCCAACGCCATTATTAGCCTGCAATCAAAACACTTGAGACAGCTTACTGATGAAAAGAAAATTTGGGATTTCTCGTTACTAAACTTGCAACAATTACTGCAAGAATTAACGGCTTTACAGGGTAAAACAGAGCGCATAAAAAACTTTCCTTACCCCAAACAATACGGAAGTATTGGGTTTCATTTCGTACATATTTTTGTGTGGTTATTACCCATGGCTATTATTCCAGCCTTTGCAAATATGGGATTAGAGGTAGCCGCATCCAATCCGTTTATAGGTCATTATTTTGTGTGGTTAAATATCCCATTTACCGTAATTGTGATATGGGTTTTTAACACCATGCTCCGCATAGGATTAGCCGGTGAAAACCCATTTGAAGGTTCGCCAAATGATGTGCCTATTTCAAATATTTCTAGAGGTATTACGCGCGATTTATTACAGCTTATTGACGAAGACCCGGCCAATATTCCGGCACCCCTTAAAAACGAGAATAATATTGAAATGTAGGCAAAATTGAAGCTCATTGTCATAAAAAACAAGCTAAGTACTGCAATATGAGGATATTAAAATTAAAATTATTCACCCACAAACTAGCGTTAGAAAAAGTATTCTACACGCAAACTTTAGGTTTTGAAATGGTAGCCGAAACTGCGAATGCTTTTACGGTAAAAATGGGTTGGAGTGAATTGACTTTTGAAGAAACAGAACAAGAATACAACTATCACTATTGTTTTTTAATCCCTTCGAACAAATTGATGCAAGCCTTGGAGTGGATGGAAAAACGGGTTCCAATTATTGACATTGAAAACGGCCGGAAAACCCAAAGATTTGAAAGTTGGAACGCTGATTCGTTTTACTTTTATGATGCAAGCGGAAATATTGCCGAATTCATTGTTCGATACGATTTGGAAAATGAAATTAGTTCTGATTTTGACATTTCTAACGTGTTGTGTGTCAATGAAATTGGAATGGCCACAAATGATGTAGAGAAAACCAATAATGAACTACTCACAAAATTTGGCACTCCATTTTGGAAAGGTGATATCAAACGATTTGGCACCAATGGTAGCCAAGAAGGCATGTTTCTATTACCCAATTATGAACTAAAAGAAATTTGGTTTCCAACACCTTCCATGAAAGTTAAGCCCGAGCCATTTGAAATAACATTTGAGAATAATGGCCAGAATTATAGTATGCAATTTCAAAACGAAGAAATTAGTACTCGGAGCGAAAGCCTAAATAAAATCTAGACAGGGCATCTGTAATACCAGCAGCTAACACAGCAATCATAATTTGGAAGCATTAATCAAAAAAATAAACAGCATTATAACGCTAAGCGCTAAAGCGGAAGAATATCTTTATTCTATTTCTAAAGAAAAATCCATAGCTAAAGGAAAGCTGTTAATCAGACAAGGGCAAGCGGTGAAGAGCACCTATTTTGTAACGAGCGGGTGTTTAAGGTCGTATTGTGTCGATGAAAATGGAAAAGAACACACTTTACAATTTGCCATTAAAAATTGGTGGATTAGCGATTTCATTGCTATCTATAATAATGAATTGGCAACACTTAGCGTAGAATGTATAACGGATTCAAATATTATTGAGTTTAACGCCTCGAGGTTAGAAGGAATATATTCGCAATTTCCTGAATTTGAAGCTTTTCAACGAAAAAATTTAGAGCGTCATGTGGTTAGTTTACATAAAAGAATATTAAATCAGTTGCAATTGACTGCCCCTCAGCGGTATGATTTGTTTTTAGAACAACATCCTGACATAGAGCAATATACCCCGAATTATCATATCGCATCTTATTTAGGAATCACCCAACAAAGCTTGAGCCGAATACGCGTTGAAAAAGCAAAAAAATAGATTTCTTACCCTAGGGTAATTTTTAGCAAGAATAGCTGCATTACCATTGCATCGTACTTAAAAACAAAGATTATGATGAAAAAGATTTTGATAGGATTAGCAAGTTTTACTGCGCTCGTGTTGGTAACGTTATTCTTCACCACCCGACCTAAATTAGAAAGTGATGGTTCATACACCCCCTCTAGTTTGGCTTTAACCTTAGGCACTGTTTCTAAAACAGATTTTGAAGACATTGAATACACCAAATACAAAGGAACTAAATCGAAGGTATTGGTGATTTTCACGGAACAAAAAAACTTGGAAATGAAAAACGGAAAAATGTTCTCTACTGGAAATCATCCCGTTGAAGCACTTGTGCCTATGCTACACCTTAAAAATGCTGGGTTTGACTTTGAAATAGTTACCCCAACAGGTAAACCTGTGGTATTTGAAATGTGGGCTTTCCCGGAAGAAGACGAAAATGTAAAAGCTATTTATAATGCGTATAAATCGCGTTTTGAACACCCCCAAAAGTTAACTGATTTTGTTCATAATTCATTCGCTGATTTTGATTCGTATGCTGCTGTATTTGTACCCGGTGGACACGGAGCAATGAATGGTATTCCGCAAGATAAAAATGTGGGTAAAGTGTTGGAATGGGCTAATCAAAATGATTTATTTACCATTACACTTTGTCACGGACCAGGTTCACTATTAGCTACTACATTAGACCATCAAGAATTTTTATACAAAGGATATAAGATGGCGGTATTTCCTGATGAGGTAGATGAAATGACTCCGGCCATTGGTTATTTACCTGGACACATGACCTCAGGGTTGAGTGAAAAACTGAAGGGCTTAGGAGCAATTATTGTGAACACAGAATCGGACAATACCGTGTGTAGAGACCGAAAATTAATTACTGGAGCAAGTCCTTTAGCATCCAATGAATTAGGGAAATTAGCCGTAAAAACGCTACTAGAAGAATTGAACTAAAAATCATTCTCCCCCACTAAAAGCTAAGCATCTTGAGAGTACTCTCAAGACGCTTTTTTTTGCTTAAAACCCATTCTATCGGATTATTAATTTTCACCATTTCCTGAAATGTTAATAGTTGGTTAATTTTTGGCATGACGATTGCCTAGATTCGGTACGTTTAATCAAATAACAATTTTATGAAAATCACACCTTTTATCACGCTCGGAGTCATCGCTTGTTTAACCATCTCTTGTAAAGTACAGTTTGATGAATCTACCCGATACCGCATTGAAAGCTCGGATGATTTAGCCATTGAAAATGTCCAATTTTACAATGACAAACCTATTCAACTTTTGTATAAATCAACTTCCAAAAATGACGCCATTCAAGGTGGGAAAGTGAAGTTTAATAACGGTTTCTACTACTATCATATTAGCATCCCTAAAAACACAAAAGCAGTCGCAAAAGTGACCCACAAAAACGAACTGCAAGTTTATTTTGAAGAAGGTAAAAAGGGCTATTTAACCTTTAAAAATGGCCAACGAGAAAACTGGGAATTGTATCAATTAACCACTACCCTAACCGATACGGGCCAATATGTAACTTACGATGGCAACCTAATGAAAGTAACCAATGGAAACCAGGCGTTACTAAAAATCAAGAAATCGCTCAAAAACGTTAATGACAAAAAAAGAAGACGTTTAAAAGGTGTTAAGGTAAATTAACCCAACTTATTCAACCCAAAAACCGCTGCGTTTCCCTAGTTAATTACACAAAAAAAGAGTCTCTATTCAGAGACTCTTTTTTCATTACTATCCTTTTAACAATCCTTATTTTGGATTACCAATTCCTGTTTTAATTGGGAATTGCGGTACAACTACTTTCGGTGGTGGATTGTTTTTCAATCCATCATTTACTAATTGAATTGCTTTATCTAGCTGTGTATCAATTCCATTATACATATCTTCAGATGTAGCGTTCACTTCATAATCGGGGGAAACACCTTTTCCTTCTACATCCCATTCTCCATCTAGGTTAAAGAATGCAAAGTTGGGTGAAGTCAAGAATCCGTTATCAATTAAGCTAGGAATTCCGCTAATTCCAACTAATCCTCCCCAAGTACGTTTTCCTACTACGGGGCCAATTTTTTCTTGCTTGAAAATGTAGGGGAACATGTCGCCACCAGATCCTGCCCACTCATTAGCAAGCATCACTTTAGGACCGTCCATTCCGTTGAATGGAATGGTCATTGGGTCTTTATCTCTACGTGAGAAATGACTTCTTACCGGTCGGTTGAGCAACTCTACAAAACGATCCGGAATTTGTCCGCCACTATTCCATCGTTCATCTATAATTAGCGATTGCAAATGAAACTGACCTTGATACATTCTAAACAATTGGTTTTGTCCATCCACACCTGTGTTTGGCACATAAATATACCCACATTTCCCGTTGGTAGCTTCCAGCACTTTTAATCTATTCGCTTCAATCCAAGCTAGGTTTCTCAAACGCGCTTCATTGCTCATTAGCTCCACTTCTACTTCTCTCGAATCGCTTCCGGAGGCAGATGAAGAAATGGTAAGAACCACTACTTTCCTGTTCAAATTTTGGAAGGCCGCATACGGACTTTGAGTCCCATCAATGGGTTGGTGATTTATGGCAACAATGTAATCGCCTTCATTCACATCTACGCCCGCTTCTTTTAATGGAGAGCGAGTGGCATCCCAAGGAGCGCCTACATAAATTTTATCAATCTTAATCGCTGCTTTACCATCGGTAGATAAATCGGCACCTAATAAGCCAACACCCAAACGTTCGGCATAAGGTGCATCACCACCACCCACGTAGGCATGACCCACATTTAACTCTCCAATCATTTCGCCAATTACATAGTTTAAATCACTCCGAGAAGTACAATACGGCATTAATTTTCCATAACGCGTTTTTACTTCATTCCAATCTACGCCATGCATATTGGCATCGTAAAAGAAATCACGTTCCAATCGCCATGCTTCATTAAAAATTTGATTCCATTCTTGCACCGGGTCAATTAATGCACGCACATCTTTCATATTAAGGGTGCTTCCACCGGTGCTTTGACCAGCGCTAGCACTTATTATGGCATAGCCACCCGATTGGGTTCCTACCATTAATTTGTTACCATCGGCCGACATTTCAAAGCTAAAAGCATCTTCTAAAACCGTACTTTCTTTTTGATCCTCAATGCTCCACATTTTAATTGCAACTCCATTTGAAGTTCCTACCCCATAAATTAATTTTCCATCCGCAGCAGCTAGGTTTCCATAATTTGCTGGATCCACCGGCAACACTACCGAACGAGCTTCAAAACCATCAAAATCGATGTTAAATTCTGGTTCTTTATCCTCTTTTTTAGCGTCATCTTTAGCATCTTCATCGGCAGCTATTTCTTCCACATCATTGGAAGGAGTTAGAATCGACTTATCGGTTTTGCTTAATGTTCCTGCCATCAAAACGGTTGAATTATTATACACCCAAGTGCCATCAAAATTGCTATACGTTGGCCAAAAGCTACGACTAGAAGTATAAAACAAATAGGTGTTGTCGGCTGAGAAAACGGGGCTTCCACAATTGTAAAATTCACTGGTCATTTTATGGGTATTTCCATCTTTTAATCCATACACCATTATCACACTATTTTGACTGGTAAAGGCCTTGGAATACGTGATCCATTTACTATCGCTCGACCATTTGAAATCGGTAATATCCGACATACGGCTTTGGTCAATATCTGTAATCTTTTTGCTATCCACATCAATGTAATGTGCAGACCCATCGCTCTCATTAAAAATAATTTTCTTGCTATCAGGCGACCATAAGGTATTAAAATAATAGCCTTTCAAATTTTTGGTCAATGCTATTTCTTCTCCAGTTCCATCCGCATTACGCATCACTAGTTGGTACTCGCCAGAAATATCAGTAAAATACGCTACATACTTTCCGTTTGGAGACCAATTTGGAGATTGCTCATGGGCATTAGAAGTATTGGTCAAATTGAGGGTAATTCCGCTTTCTGCAGGTACAGTAAAAATCTCCCCTCGCACATCAAAAAGTCCGCGTTTACCAGTAGCCGAAATAAAGAAAGTATTTACATTATGACTTAAATCTTTCCATTCACTACGTGCCATAATATGCTCAGATGGCACTTGAATATCAACTACCGATGTTTTGCCTGTAGCTAAATCTAACAAATACAGTTTTCCACCATTTTCTAATACGATATGGTTATTTCCTAAACTCGGAAATTTCACATCATAGGTATCAAAATGGGTTTCTTCCTTAAATGATTTGTCGGTGGTGTTATACGACCAAATGTTGGCTTTATGATTATCGCCTCTATCCGATAAGAAATAAATTTTATCTCCACTCCACATCGGAATCGCATCAGTACCTTTATAAGAAGTGATTTTAGTGGATTTTTTGGTTTTGAAATCATAAATCAACACATCACTTGCGGTTCCACCTTGGTAACGTTTCCAGGTTCGGGTGGTACGGTTTAGGTACTGATAAGCCAATTTTGACCCATCGCTATTATAGCTGCCAATCTCGGCATAAAACAATGGTAATTGATTTGGGTTTCCACCTTTATTACTAATGGTATAAAACTGATTAAACCGATTGGAGGGAGATTTTCTACCTGAGGCAAACAATATTTCAGCCCCATCAGGAGTCCAATCCACGGTGCGATCATTTCCTGGGTGATAGGTAATTCTATTTACATCATACCCTTGATGATTAATGGTGTACACATCATAGTTACCATCATAATTCCCGGTAAAAGCAATGGTATTGCCATCGGGAGAAAATTTGGGATGAAATTCCATTCCGGTAGCCGAAGTAATTCGTTTGGCCATTCCGCCATTAATGGGGGCTACCCACACGTCTTCTGCATATACAAATGTAATTTCATTGGCCGACACATCCGGATAACGCAGCATGAGCGCATCTGGCGAATCTGTTTTTTGTGCGGTGGCAAATAACGAAGCCGAGGCTACCGTCAAGAGGGTGAAAATTTTCTTCATCATTGTTGGATTTTTGTTTGACGCAAGATACATGGATTTCATGGTCAGTTTCAATTTTTTTGGTGAGGGGTTTTATTTTAGGATGAATGGATTTTATGACGGAATAAATCAGGATTTTTTCTGGTATGTTGTTTAGAGATTATTGGAATCTAACCCATTGGACAATGCTAATTGAACTAATTTCGCAGCATGAAATTAATCTCCATCTATTTTGTTGTCACCATTACTTTCCTTAATGCCATTCCGGTATTTGGACAAGTAAGCACAGATTCGCTAAAGATTGAACTCAAAAACGCACCTAATGATAGCGTGAAATTTAGTGTTCTTGTAAGCTTGGCCTATGCGAATGAGGCTAGTAATTTTTCAATCGCAAATAATTATTATGATTCCGCAATTGTGGTAGCAACATCTAATAAATGGTACAAAAAGGTAGGAAACTGTTATTTTAATAAAGCCTTTTACTATCATTACAGCCGCAGGTCTGATACCGCATTTGAACAAGTAAGGCTCGCACAAAAGTGGTATGAAAAAGCAGGAAATGACTTGGCAGTATTAAACTGCTTATTTACTATTGGTACATTTTGGATGAACGTAGAACAGTTTGATAGCTCTGCCTTCTATCTAGAAAAAGCCATAGTTTATGGAAATAGTATAAATGATACCGTTTACCTACATAAAATTCACAATAACTTAGGGTTACTTTACCAATACCAAGGGTTCTCAGATAAGGCCATTGAAAATTTTATCATAGCTGTAAAAATCAAAGAACATATCCAATCGCCTGACATTGGTACTACCTACATTAACCTAGGTTTAAGTTACAATTCCGCTAATCAAACGGACCAAGCCATTGTATACTACTCAAAAGCGTTAGCCCTTTTTAAAGAAAACGGCAATCAAAAAAACGAAGCTTTATGCCTAAATAATATTGGGGAAGTATATGAGGATACAAATACAGACAGCAGTCTTTTTTATTATAATCAGGCATATACAATATTCCAAGTGCTTAATGATTCTAATTCCATGGCGCGGTCTCATAACTTTTTTGCAAAAATTTACGAGGGGCAACAGAAGTACCCTGAGGCAATTGATGAATATGAAAAAGCTATCGAAATGATTCCTTCGGATGGATTAAAAAGATTGCAGATAAATGTACTTAATAATTATACCCAATTAAAATTAGAATTAACAGAAAACAATTCTCCTGACCTACGCGAAATTATATCCTTAGCTAAAAAGGCGCATTCTTTGGCGGTTGAATCAGCTTTATTACAAGGGCAAAGTACTTCAGCATACATCTTATTTAATGCCTATACGAAAGCCAATAACCCAGTGAAAGCCGTGCCTTACGGGCAAGAATATATAACTATAAATAGTTCTATTAATAGTCAAGCTAGAATTGATGCGCTAGCCGAACAACAGACTCGTTTTGAATCCGAAAAAAAGGAACTAGAAATTGCGTTTCTAAATAAAGAAAACTTACTAAAAACATCGGAAATTGAAAAAAACAATGAGCTGCAAGAAACACAAGGTCTCATTATTAAAATTTTAGTGGGTGGAGTGTTATTAACGTTATTATTTGTGGGGGTTATCTCCATCTATTACCGAAACCAAAAGAAATTGAATTTGGTATTAGCCACCAAAAACAAGGTGATTAATAAACAAAAAAGGGAAAAAGAAGTTCTATTAAAGGAAATTCACCATCGGGTAAAAAATAACTTACAGATTATTTGGAGTTTACTCGACCTGCAAGCTCATTCTATTAAGGACGAACAAGTAAAACTTGCGCTAAAAGATGGTAAAAACAGGGTGAACTCTATGGCTATGATTCATACCATGTTGTATCAAAACAATGATTCGGGTAACATATCATTCTCGGAATACCTCAACAAATTGATTCGACAAATTAGTAGTACCTACGCCAATTCTGATAATGTGGAGATGAAAGTAGACGTACCTGCCCACCTTAAATTCAATTTAGATACGTCCATCCCTTTGGGTTTATTAATTACAGAGTTATTTACCAACGCCATAAAATACGGAATCAAAGATTTGGAAAACCCTATTATTAAGGTGTCTTTAATGGAAGGCGAAAATTCAGAATACACGCTAGTAATTTCAGATAATGGTCCTGGTCTACCGGAAGAATTTGATATTAGAAAAACGAATAGTCTTGGATTAAAATTGGTGACCAACCTAAGCCAGCAGCTTCAAGGAAATTTATCCATTGCTAATGTACCTGGGGCAGAATTTACCGTTCGTTTTAAAGGAAAATCATTTACTATTGCATAGTGTCGGAGCGGTTAAAAATATTGGTGGTAGAGGATGAAATGGTTATATCCATGAATCTGGTTCTCATTTTGCAAAATTTGGGGTATGAAGTTGTGGGTCCAGTAACTAATTATGAGGACGCTATCACGATTTTGGATGAGGAAGGAGCCGATTTGGCCATTTTGGATGTAAACCTAGATGGAGTAAAAAGTGGGATTGATGTAGCTAATTACATCAACGACCATTGCCAAATGCCTTTTATATTTTTAACCTCCAATTCAGATTCTGTCACCGTAAACAGTGCCAAGGCTACCAAACCCGATTCGTATTTGATAAAACCGTTTAATGAAGAATCTCTGTATTCTACCATTGAAATAGCTTTATATAATTTTCAAGACCGCAAGGCACTTTTGGCAAGTAAAGCTAATGTGGCTTTTAAAGACTCCGTTTTTGTGAAAAACAAACACATGTTTTTAAAAGTGAAATTTGATGATATCTTATTCATTAAAACAGACCATGTGTATTTAGAGCTTTACACTGTAAATAACGAAAAACATGTGATTAGAGGCGGCTTAACCACCTTTGCAGAAAAACTACCTACTAACTTTTACCGGACCCATCGTAGTTATATGGTTAACCTCAACTATTTAGACGCCATAAACTCGGTCAATGTTATTATTAATAAGGTAAACGTACCGATTGGAAAAACCTACCGAGCCGATTTAATGGCCTCTATTAATATCGAGTAAAAATCTTCGTTTTTTCCATTACATTTCTAATCTTAACCCTTTCTCATAAAGCATTTTACATTTTACTTCCGTTCAGAACATTATAGCCTCCGTTCAGAACATTTGTTATTGCTTTAGCTCTATCTCGCTTTTGTTTTGCTTTTTAATAAAATGTAAACATCAAATTCAATTTCAAATTTCTACAATATGAAATCACTTCTAAAAGGATTATTTCTATTCATTTTCCTATCCTCGTTTGCAAGCTTTGGGCAAGCTGGAACATCTGTTTCCAATCCTATTATTGTTAATAGTTTTCCGCATACAGAAACTAATGTAAACTCAGCCAATGGAGCTTTCGCTTCTGGCATGCAAGGTAGTTGTTATACAATACCTTGTTGCTCGGTATTAGTTTACAAGGCCGTTCTACCATCTAATGGACTTCTTAGAGTAGAAATGACCAACTTTACCCCTTTAGCCGGTTCAATTATTGCGTACCGATCAACAGTGGCCAATCCAACTTCTTTTTCCGACTTAGAATTCATTAGCGCACAAACTGGAAATTTTTGTGGATTTAGAGACTCCCTTCAACTTGGTAGAGGATATACCGATGATTGGGATTTGATTCCTTATGGAGGATCTCCAACTCAACCATCAGGACTAACAAGCATATACGATTTTAATAACCCTTCTGTTAGCGCAGGCTTTATGCCCGCAGGAGATTACTACATAATATTTTTTAATGAAAACCAACAAAGCAACCAAGGAATTGGTAACACCACCAATTTAACTTTTGAATTTGCTGAGGGTTGCGCACCTCTAACCACACCAACTTCAATCACTTTTGATACCTTAGAAGTAACTAGTCAATCTGACACTTCTAGTTTTTATGTGAAAAACGACAGACAACAAGAGGTGATTATTGACACTTCTAATTTAATAATTGGAGGCACACACGCATCCGATTTTTCAATCTTAACTTGGCCAGATACCAGTTTAGCTGTTGGCGACTCCACATTAATCGAAGTCCTTTTTACAGCTTCGAGTGGCGGACAAAAAAATGCAACTTTAGAAATTCCGTTCGCAGATACTGTTTGTTCATCTTCTAGCTCTATTTCGTTATCAGGTACTGGTGCTGAAGCAGATATTAACCTAATAGGAAATTCGTCTACTATTACCAATAATGATTTAACACCGTCCGTATCTAATTTTACAGATATGGGCTCCATTGTTACTCATACGGGTTCTATAATTAAAGAGTATTTTATTACCAATACTGGAGCCGACACATTAGAATTTACAGGTTCGGTAACTTTAACAGGCAATGCTCAATTTGCCGTTATTAATCAACCAGCTTCTACCGTTCTACCTGGAGATACTACTTCATTTAAAATTGAATTTACTCCTACTTCAGATGGTTTAGCTTTTACTGATGTTTCAATTGTAAATAACGATGCATCTCAAACCCCATTTACCTTTAGAGTTCAGGCTACTGGTACCGAACGAAATGGACTTCATTTTGATGGCTCGAATGATTATGTAACTATTAATGATGTGGCTACTTCCATGAATGGAGTGACCACCTGGAGTATTGAAAGCTGGATTAAAGCCGACCCATCTCAAACAGGGTTGGACCATATTTTAGCCGTAAACACAACAGGTTCTGGAAATCCAATGCTATTTAGATTAAACAATGGTATTCTTAGTTTTTACGATGGGTCAAATAGTTATACAGGAGGTTCTGATTTAAGAGACGATACCTGGCACCATGTAGCCGCTACTTATAATAATGGTGTTGTTAAAATGTATGTGGATGGGTTTTTAGTTTCTCAAGCTACCGTTTCAACCATTTCTTTTGCTAGCAATTACAGATGGAGTATAGGTCAAGAATACGATGGCAACTCCAAGAGTGACTATTTTAAAGGAACACTCAACGAAATCCGTATTTGGAATACCGTAAAAACAGACCAAGAAATAGCAGACCATAAATACTGTGAGATTTCAAGTCCCGAAACCGTAACCGATTTAGTTGCCTATTATACCTTTAACCAAGGCGTTTCAAATGGCAATAATACCGCTATCACCTCTTTAATAGATGCATCAAGTAATGCATATCATGGCGTGTTAACAAACTTTGCAAATACGGGTACTACATCCAACTTTGTGCCTGCTACCAATGTAGGTGTGAATTGTAACGCGGTAAGCGTTACAATTTGTGATAATAACACGTATTCTGTAGGAGGAAATACCTACACCACTACAGGTTTACATATTGACACCCTAACCAATTCAAACGGTCAAGACAGCATTGTTTATTTAGACCTATCTATTAATTACAGTTTTTACGCTCAATCACAAATTTCAGATACAGTTTTATGTCCTACTGATGTTCTTACGGGGGATACGTTAAAGACTTCTTTAGTTTCAACACTTCACTTTGTAAAAAGCAATTCTGATTGGGTAGAGCTTGATGGAATAGCCGATAGCCTAATCAACACCAACAGATCCGTATTTTTATGGATGCGGGCCGCTGGACAAGTTTCAGGAACCCAACAGGTATTGGTAGGTATTAATACAAGTGGTACTGGAACGGTTACCAATTTTGGAATCGCAACAAACGAACAATTATGGATTAACGATGGAGGTACAAACCGTAATTCTGGAATTACCGTTACCGATGGAAATTGGCACCATGTAGGATACACTTACGATGAAGCTAGTAACCTCACTACCTTTTATGTGGATGGTGTAGCTGGAAACTCATTCTCTAACGGACAGTCAATCTCTGCTACTAGTAGAATCTCATTAGGTCAAGAATATGATGGTTCATCTACTAGTAACTTCTTTGATGGTGACATGACCGAGGTTTCTATCTGGAACGAAGTGTTAGACCTTTCGGATATTGCTAAAATCATGCATAATGCTATTTCTAATACGCATCCTAAATATGGTAATTTAATTTCATACCATACTGGAAACGCTTTGTGTTCAGATTACGCACATGAATTGAAAGATATGAGTGGTAATGGTTTGCACGGAGTAACTTCGGCTAACTCAATTATCAATAAAGATTCTTTAGTTACCATTACTGGATTCAATGCCTCTGGACATTTTAATGCATCATTGATTCATAACGGAGCTACATTAAGTAGCGCTAATCCATACTCATTTACATTCACAACGCCAGGAAGTTATGTGGCTTCAATAAGTCGCGATTTTTTCACTATTTCTGACACCTTTAACATTGCGTATGCAAATGGCTGTTCTGGGGTTATCGCTTCAATAACCACTGATTCTAACGTTAGTTGTAATGGAGGTGCAAATGGTGGCGCAACGGCATCAACACCTACCGGTGCGGTTCCAATGACTTATTTATGGTCTAATGCCGCAACCACCGCATCCATTACAGGTGTGACAGCTGGAACCTATTCCGTTACCATAACTGATTTCGTAGGTGATACTAATTCAGCTTCGGTTACTATAACAGAGCCTGCTGCTTTAGCATCGGTAGATACCGTTACTAATTGTGGTCCATATACATGGTCTAATGGAGTAACATATTCTTCCAGCACAAGTGCGTCTCAAACATTTACGAGCGCAACAGGTTGTGACTCTATTGTTAGTTTGATTTTAACGGTAAATCCGTTGCCCGTTATTACCCAACAGCCCATTGATGTAACCACACCTTTAGCGAGCCCTGCTAGTTTCACAACGCAAGCATCTGGCAATGTTACCTATCAATGGTTTAATAAACTAGATACCACCGTGACACGTACCACTGCAGACGGACTATTAAACAATGCGGTACTAGGCGTAATTGAGTATAATAATTCTATTTGGGTAGGTACTACAACATTTACTTCTCAGGGAGGTGGTTTAGTAAAATCAGATGATAATGGAGTAACATTCTCAAACAACGCTGCCTGGGATCCAATTCTAGCTTCAAGAGATGTTAGAGGAATGGCAGAGAACCAAGGGAATTTATATGTAATTGGCCGTTTAGGAGCATATAAATCTGTAGATGGTGGGGCAACTTTCAATTCTATTAATTTACCTAACATCTACCCTCAGGATATTCTTTTTACGCCAAACAACAATCTATATATTCCTACAAAAACTTCTGGAATAAATATTTCAACAGATGGTGGCACAACCTACACTACCAAAACAATGACGGATGGATTACCATCAAATAATATTTATAATATAGATTTTAATAACGACACAGCTTATCTCGCAACAGCATCAGGCCTATCAATCACCAAGAATGGATTTAGTACCTTTTTAAACAAAACCACCGCAGATGGGTTAGTATCTAATACGTGTATGGATGTTGTGGTATATAATAATACCATCTACGTTGCTACTTCTGCTGGATTGTCTATTTCAACCGATGGTGGAAGTACATTTACCACTAAAACTACAAATGATGGACTTCCTTCAAACATTTGTTATTCATTATATGAAAAAGACGGTTTAATATATGTAGGAACATATTCTGGAGTAGGTGTTTCTATTGATAATGGAAATTCTTTCTCTACTCTGTATGCTGGTGCAGCTGTCAGAGAAATTTATATCAGCAATTCAAGAACCTATTTAGGTACAACTGCAGGTCTGCAAATTATTACGAATTCATTTGCTCCAATGAGCAATGAAACATTGGCAACCGTCAACTTTAGTTCAGTTACTTACGCGGATACCAATTCATATTTTGCTCAAATTACCAATACAATGTCTGGTTGTGTAATTAACACTGATACTGTTCAATTAAATATTGGTATTGCCGGTATAACGGCATCTATCGCAATTGACTCAAACGTTTCCTGTAACGGATTTGCCGATGGCGGTGCTACAGCATCTAACACAGGCGGAACGGCTCCTTATATTTATTCTTGGTCTAATGCCGCAACCACAGCATCAATAACAGGTGTGGCACCAGGAACCTATTCTGTTACGATAACTGATGCCAACACCGATACCAGTTCAGCTTCGGTTACTATTACACAGCCGGCTGCAATTACGGGGACTGAAATTGTTACCGCATGTGGGTCATACACTTGGAATGGTATTACTTATACCAGTAGTAATTCTACGGCTACCGATACATTAATTGCGGTAGGTGGTTGTGATTCTATTATTACTTTAAATCTTACTATTAATCCGTTGCCAACTATTACTCAGCAACCAACGGATCTTGTAACCGCTATTGGAAACAACGATAGTCTTTCGGTAGTTACTTCAGGCGCTAATTTAAGTTACCAATGGTTTGGCTTTTCTAACGGGCTTACCACCTTTACAACTTCCAACGGCTTGAGAAGTAACAACACCAAACCACCGCTTGATTTTGGTGGTAAACTTTGGGTCCCAACAACTTCAGGTATTTCATTTTCTACCGATAATGGGCAGAACTTTACTCAAAACCCAAGTTGGTACATAGGTTTACGTTTAGGATCTGTCAGTTTTGTGAAAGAAATTGCTGGCGAAATACTTATTGGTGCTGGTACTAATTTGTTTCGCTCTACAGATAATGGTACTACTTTCACCTATAGAGGATATTCCGATGGAATTCTTGGAACAATTTCAGATGTTACCATTAAATCAGGAAAAACATATATCCCTACTACCAATGGGTTTGCATATTCTACTAACGGTACTAGTTATACCAATTACTCCACAACCGATGGTTTAATTAATAATAACTGTACAGGAGTTGATTTTTACAATGACACCATTCTTATTTCAACCGCTGGAGGTTTGTCTATTAGTAAAGATGGATTGACATCATTTATAAATAAAACTACCGCTGATGGTTTAGGTGGCAACTACTGTTTGGATGTAATTCAGGTTAATGGAGTTATTTACGTAGCTACCACAAAAGGAGTTTCTATTTCTACAGATGGTGGTAATACTTTCGTAAATAAAAATACTGCGAATGGACTCCCAAATAATTACGTGAAATCTTTGTATGAAAACAATGGTAATATTTATGCTGCAACCCTCTCAGGAGCAGCAGTTTCTACGGATGGCGGCAATTCATTCTCTTTACTATATAATACCGCAAGCGGTTTACCTAGCAATTCTGTTTCTGGTTTTTATAAATCAAATTCACAATTGTATATTGCTACCCAAGCTGGTTTAGTTACCGAAAGTAATGGGTTTGCTCCAATTTTAAATGACACCGCATCGGTATTGAAATTCTCACCAGTTTCCGCAAGCGATAGTTCTACTTATTATGTACAGGTTTCTAATTCAGTTACCCATTGTGAAATAAATTCAAATACGGTCAGCGTAACCATTTCAAATGGTCCTGTTGCTTCCATAGCTACCCATTCAGATGTAACCTGTAACGGGTTATCCGATGGTGCTGCTACTGCTTCGGTTTCTGGAGGAACTGCACCATTTACGTATGCTTGGTCTAATTCAGCTACCACCGCATCTATTACTGGAATAGCTGCTGGAACATATTCCGTAACCATTACAGATGCCAATACAGATACAAGTTCGGCTTCGATTACGATAACGCAACCGGCTGCTTTAGTAGCTAGTGTTTCATTAATTTCTCATCCTAAATGTAAGGGTGACAATAATGGTCAAGCGCTCGTTTCTGTTACCGGAGGTACAGCGCCTTATTCTTATCTATGGCCAAGTGGTTATACCGGGTCACTATATACTTCTGCCTCAGCTGGTACATACACCGTAACTTCTACCGATGCAAACGGATGTTCTGATAGTAGCTCAGTAACATTTATTGACCATCCTGAATTTTTCGGTTCTGTTGTTATTGACTCTAATACTACAAATGGGGCTTCTAATGGTGGTGCCACTGCTATTGCTTCCGGTGGTGTTCCTCCTTATACATATCAATGGACTACAGGCGATTTAACGGCTTCCATTTCTGGCGTTCCAGCAAATTCTTATTATTACGTTGGAATTGGCGACAGCGCTTTATGTGGTATAGTGATACGAGTTATCATTACCAATTCAAATGGAGTAAGTGCTTCAACTACCATAGATTCAAACGTTACTTGTAACGGGTTAGCTAATGGTGGCGCTACGGCTATTGGTACAGGTGGTCCAACTCCTTATTCTTATTTATGGAGTAATGGTGCAACTACCGATGCTATTACCGGACTCGTAGCCGGAAACTACACCGTAACTATTACAGATAATAGTTCAAATACTTCTACTAGTACAGTTACTATTACACAGCCAGCTATTTTAACTGCTGCTACAGTTGTAGATTCAAACGTAACTTGTAACGGCTTTGTCAATGGAGGTGCAACGGCTTCTGCTACCGGTGGAACAGCTCCTTATACTTATGTATGGAGTAATTCTGCTACTACGGCTTCTATAACTGGAGTAACCGCAGGAAATTATTCTGTGACTGTTACCGATGCA
>TARA_R110002050_G_scaffold300778_1_pt1 | contig 43904 bp, 29 predicted proteins | sample TARA_R110002050 | Tara Oceans TARA_R110002050 (sample SAMEA4396988) | marine metagenome | biome: Polar Biome; feature: [DCM] deep chlorophyll maximum layer (ENVO:01000326); material: water (ENVO:00002006), including particulate matter (ENVO:01000060) such as... | depth 25 m
TCCTTTTTTAGTGATACATATCTCATAATGAGATAAATATAGCTATTTTATTTCATTAAACCTACGAAATACGACATTATATTATTCTTAATACTTAGACTCCATCTCTTAAGCTTTCAATTCAGTTTGGTATCCTATATCTTCTTTAGTGAACTTGATTTGCTTTAATCTCGATTCCGGATGAAAAAAGCCAGTCCACCTTCTGATGTTTCTTTATAAAAGCTTGACAAGTCAAGCCCAGTTTGCTTCATAGCCTGCACCACTCTGTCGAAACTTACATAGTGCCTGCCATCCGACAGCAGTGCATAGGTATTGTGGCTTAACGCCCTTGATGCAGCAAAAGCATTTCGCTCGATACAAGGTATTTGCACCAAGCCAGCCACGGGATCGCAGGTCAGGCCCAAATGATGTTCCATACCCATTTCTGCAGCATATTCTATTTGGTATATACTTCCCCCAAACAATTGGGCAACAGCTCCCGAAGCCATCGAACACGCTGTCCCAACTTCTCCCTGGCAACCTACTTTGGCTCCGGAAATCGACGCGTTCCACTTAACCAAGTTCCCTATTAATCCCGCAGTGGCCAATGCTTTTAGTATTTTGTCTATCGGAAAATTGTACTTCTTCTTCAAAAAATACAATACCCCAGGCAGTACGCCACTGGCCCCACATGTTGGTGCCGATACGATTTTTCCGCCCGAAGCATTCTCTTCACTGACGGCCAGGGTATAGGCAAAAAGCAATGCACGGTCTCTTAAATCGCCACTCAAATTTTTTGCTTTTGCCTGATAAGAGCTGGACTTTCTGGGAAGCTTTATAATGCCGGGCAAAGCGCCTTCTTTTTCCAAGCCTTTTTCAACTGAGTTCGCCATCACCTGCCATATTTCTCTTAGAAAATCCCAAACTCCGTTCCCTTCAGTTTCTTCCACATATTCCTAAAGTTGTTTGCCATTCGTCTGGCACCAGTTCAATATGTTGTCCATGGTGGTCAATGGATAAATGGCACCTGCTTCCGGACTGTAATCATCGTCGATTACTTTTCCACCACCGACACTATAGGCTGTCCACTCTTTAATTAACTGATTGTTGGCATTGAATGCTTCAAATTTCTGGGCATTGGGATGACGCGGCAAAAATTCTTTTGGTTCCCAAATCAGCTCATACTTTTTTTCTTTAAATGCGTCCTTAATAACCAGGTCAGTAAGGTGCCCTTTCCCGGTCGCCGCCAGGCTACCATAAAGTGTGACCCAATAGTGGGTCTGCATTGGGCATAGCCTCAAGAAACATTTCTGTTGCTCTTCTGGGACCCATTGTATGGCTGCTGCTGGGCCCATGCCCTACCGTAAATATTTCCCTTATTGTATGCACAACTCTATATTTATTGTCATTATTCCAGCCACCTGTCCAAATTTTCCTTCACAAAAGCATCATCGTTCAGGTGTGGATAGGCTGCGCAAACCCGTTCTATTTCTTCCTTCTGCCCGGGCGAAAGGGCTTCTTCTTCATTCAGTGTCCAAATTCCTTCCAACAGGCCTTGCCTCCTCAGCACTTCATGGAGTCCGGTGATACAGCCGGCAAAATTATTCGCCGCGTCAAAGAAAACAGCATTAGTGTCGGTAATTTGGTTGGCAAGGGCCAAGGTTTTTTGTATATCGTTGTCGAATTTGCCGCTATGCGCATCTTCCAGCAATTGAACTGCCGACTGTGCCCAAACGGCCCAATGGCCCAATAGCCCGCCCACAATCCGCTTTTTAATGGTCTTTCCGCCCACATTGATGTGGTATTCCGAAAGCAAATCAACCAAAATATTGTCATCATTTCCGGTGTAAAGGGCAATTTCATCGGCCCTCCCTGATTCGGCAACAGCACGCACCACATCCAGTGTATAATAGCGGTTGAATGGCGCCAATTTAATGGCAATCACGTTTTCAATTTTGGCGAACTCACGCCAGAAGTCAACATCCAGCCTTCGCCCACCAACGGCAGGCTGCAAGTAAAACCCAACTACAGGCACAATCGCTGCAACGGTCCGGCAATGTTCCAAAATCTCACCATTGGATGCATCTTTGTATGCCGCAATACCAAGCAACACGGCATGAAAACCTTTTTCCAAAGCCAGCTTAGCCTCACGAACAGCTTGTTCTGTTTTTCCGATGACCCCGGCAATGCGCAGGATGGGCTTTCCGGGTGCCTTAGTAAATCGGTCAAATTCTTCTTTGGCTATTTGCAAAATCGGTTCATATAAATTGAACTCCGGTAAACGGATTTCAAATTGCGTGGTATGAACCGCCACGGCAACCCCGCCGACCCCGGCATCAAGGTAGTATCGCATCAAGGCACGCTGCCGGCGCTCGTCCAGTTCTCGGTTCTTGTTTAAAGCCAGCGGCAGCGCCGGAATGGCAACGCCTTTCCGTAAAGCGCCTAAAACATCTTTGGGTAATTCGGTGTGGTTCATTTTTCTAATATTTCCCATCTCTGACTTCAAAATGGGTTGGTTTGCCAAGTAGCCTGTGGTCCTCATTTATCCAGTTTGCGGTCCATGCGACTACTTTTTGTATTGGCACACGAGGTTTGCCAAACAAGCTGCTAGCCAATCGCGAATTGCTGAGCAAAGCTGTTTCTGCTTCTTCACCAACAAATTTTGGTTCGACCCCAAACAATTTTCCAAATTCTGCTGCGACTTCTCTGACTGAAAGTATTTCATTTCCAGCAACATTGAGCACCAAAGCAGGAGTGGAGGTGTGCTCTAATGAGCGCAGCACAACCTCATTAGCATCGCCCTGCCAAATGGCATTGAAGTATCCCATGGCCAGATCAACCGGCAAATTGTTTTTCACTTTCATACCGATATCGACCAGCACACCATACCGGGGCTCCACTGCGTAGTTTAAGCGAATAAGGGCCACAGGCGTCTGGCCCTTTTGGCTTCCATACTCGAACATTCTTTCACGTCCCAGACACGACTGGGCATATTCGCCAACCGGTTGTGGCATATCAGTTTCCAATGAACCTCCCGATCCGACTGTTACAAGCGGATAAACACAGCCGGTTGAATAAGCGACAAATCTCGAATCTTTATAATGACTGGCTACTAAGGCAGGCAAATAAGTATTCATTGCCCAGGTAAGGGCAAGGTTGTCTTCGGATCCGAATTTCATTCCTGCCAGAAAAAAGACATTTTTGACTTTTGGCAGACTTTCCAAAAAGTCTTTGTCCAATAAATCCCCTTGGATCGTTTCAATGCCAAGGCTTTCGATATATTCTTTTTCTACTTCGGAACGGAAACGTGAAACGCCTATAATCCGTCGCTTGACACCTGCTTTCTCGCAGGCCCGCCTGGCCATGTTTGCCAATGAAGGACCAATCTTTCCAGCTATTCCAAGGAAAATAATGTCCCCGTCCAACTTCTTGAACAGCGCTATTGTTTCGGCTGATGGCCGTGATAGCAATTCTTCCAGCTGTTCTTCATTCAGTATCTTTTCAGGATAATCATTCATCGATAGTTCCTCTTTTAAAAATGATATTTTTATAGATTTCGACAGCCTCCTCGATTTTGGCTGTATAGCAAAATTCATCGGTCTGGTGTGCCATTTCGGGTTGCCCGGGACCAAGGATAATGGTCGGAACACCATTGTAAGCGGCCTGAAGCACCGATCCATCGGTCAGGTATGGAAGTGATTTTGGATAACCCTCAGCACCTTTGGAAATCCCACAAACCGAATAGACCATCTGCACAAAAGGATCATTCTCATCGCTCGACACTGCTTTCAGGTCGACAAGTGTTTCAATTGCTACTTCGTCGCCAAGTTCTGCTTTTAGCTGTTTCAATAACTTTTGATGATCTATTTTGGTCGTCGTCCGTGCATCAATTGTAAAACCGGCCTGGTCGGGCACCGAATTGATGTTCATCCCGCCAAAGACTTGACCAACGTTGATGGTTGGGAGGCCGAGCAACGGATCTTCCTCCGATCTAAAATCAAACTTTTCAACTTTCAGAATGGCGCGTGCTGCTTTGTAAATGGCGTTATCTCCCAGGTGAGGCATCGATGAATGGGCTGTTTTGCCTGTTAAGCTCAAATTCAGATACAAACCGCCTTTATGCCCGATAGCCGGGACATTGGCAGTTGGCTCCCCAACAATAATACCGCTTGCTAATCCCAAATTTTTGTGTGTTGCAACCAACTGTTTTGCTCCCTGACATCCCAGTTCTTCTCCTGATGTGAAAATCAAACGGACACCGCTTGGAGGATTTCCTTCGGTGAAAGCCAAAATTGCGGCAACAACCATGGCTGCCAACCCACCTTTCATATCGCTGGATCCGCGCCCATAGAGTTTATTGCCTTTCACCGTGCCTTCAAACGGGGCGACCGTCCATTGCTTAACTCCGAGCGGAACTGTATCAAAATGGCCCGTTAACACAACTGCCGGACTTTCCTTCGAACATCCTTTTTCCGCAATTAGATGTACCCGGTCTCCTTCAAATGGGATATATTCGATGCTGAAACCATAAGAAGACAGCAGCCCGCCAATATAGTTTGCAGATTCGCCTTCGTTTCCCGGTGGATTCACTGTATTAAACGAAACAAGTTTTTGGGCGATTGATATGGCGTCTTTTATTATCATTTATTCAGTCATTAGATGGATCCTAAAAAGGTAATCAATTTCGAATACATAAAATAGACAATGACACTGATTAAAACAAAGCCTAAAACAGCCAAAATGTTTTGCCACGTGTTATTGCGGAATTCCCCCATGACCTTCTTGTTGTTCAGAATTAAGTACATCCCAATGGCGATCAATGGCACTGCCAGAATGGAAGAAGCCTGCGCCAGGATCAGGGCATAAATTACGTCACCGCTAAAGAACACGGCAACTAGCATCCCCAGCAAAAGGATCACAGAAGTAAATACTTTTGGCATTTTTTCATTCATCGTCCGTCCCAACCCTAGCCCGTCTGATAAAAGCCCTCCTCCAATAACTGCATTGACCATCAACGATGAAAAAGCGGCCGCGCACAGGCCAAGGCTGAAAATAATCTTGGCATAACTGCCAAACAGCGCCTCCAACTGCAAGGCCATATCAGCAGCAGAGTTCACCGTAATCCCCACTGGATGTAAGGCAGCAGCCGAGGTAATAATGATCAATATTGAAATCAGTGCAAGAAAACCGATCCCCATGTAGCTATCTTTTAATCCGCGCTTTAAACTAGAAATTTTCCAGCCTTTGTTTTGAGACAAATAGGACTGGTAGATCGCACCATTCAAAGCAAAAGTTGTGGCAACCAGGGCAGCTACAATATCCAGATGTTTAAGTTTTAACGAAAGTGGCAAAAATCCCCTTGCCACTTGAGTCACATCTGGTTTTGTCAGTAAAAGGTTCACAAAAAAAGCAAGGATCATGATCATCACCAAAGCCATCATTAGCTTTTCCAGGACCTTGTATAGGTTTTTGGCCCAAAACAGGAGCGCAATTGCCAGCAAAGTGAAAACCAACGGCCAGACACGTTCATCAATTCCTGTAATGCCTTCCATTCCAATCCCGATCCCCAGGTTATTCCCAAACTGAAAACTTGAAGCCGACAGAAAAGAGGATATCCCTATTAAAACAGCGAACCACCTGCCGTATTTTTCGGCAATGGCTTGAAGAATGGATTGTTTATTCGTAACCCCAAACCTTACAGCCATGGAAGTGTAAACAATCATGGCTATTGCCGCCAGTACAATGACCCACAGAAAAGAATAACCCTGTTCAGAGCCAATTCGCGAGGCGACAGTAATGCTTCCGGGACCCAGAACAACCGAGGCTATAATAAATCCCGGGCCAAGAGATTTAAAGACGTCTTTTATTTTTTCAATTACGTGCATCTTATTCTATATCAGAATTCTATCGCCATCCTACAACTACTCAGTATGCATGCTCCTATTTAACGCTTCCAAAAAGTAATAATCAGCATATACCAGTGGCACATCAATCTCGACCGAATGGGGAATACTTCCAACACTGTGATTCAGGATAAAATACCTGTTGTTGTCCGACGTGGCCATATATGCAGGTGAAGCCAGTGATTCAATGATTTTTGTGGCAACCGCATAATACCTTTCCCTGTTTTCCAATGAATATTTTCCCAGTTCAAAGAGTGCGGAACTAGTAATAGCCGCCGCAGAAGCGTCTCTGGGAATTACGGGATACCCCGACGGATCATAACTCCACTCGGGAATCAATCCATGATCTACCACGTTGTAATCCCAGTAAGGGATCATGTCATCCGGCAAATTCGGATGGTTTATAATATAGTCGGCAATATTCTCGGCAAATTTCAAAAAGCGTTCGTCCTTTGTATATCTGTAGCACATGGTAAATCCATACAAACCCCAAGCCTGTCCACGGGCCCATGATGATTGATCAACAAATCCCTGACAGGTAGCTTTATCCAGAACGTCCCCGGTAATCGTATCATAATCTACCACATGGAAGGATGAAAAATCGTCTCGATAATGATTTTTCATCGTGGTTATGGCGTGTTGAACAGCTATGCTTCGAAAACGATCGTCACCACTTAACCGGCTTGCCTCGAACAACAGCTCCAGATTCATCATGTTGTCAATTATTACCGGGTAAAACCACTCTGTCGTATCATTCCATGCTTCGCGATAATCCCATGATTCAATACTTCCTGTTACCGCACTGTACCTCTCGCTAAGCGACATGGCTGCCTGAACCAGTACCTTTTCATACTCCTTATTTCCGGTGAGTCTCAGAGCATTTCCATAGCTGCAATTAATCATAAACCCGATGTCATGGTGATTGCTGAAATATTGAACTGAATCAAGCGCTTCTGTCCATTTTATTGCTTCTTTCTTCCATCTTTCATCTTCGGTGAGCTCATACATATACCATAGGTTCCCAGAAAAAAAGCCGCTTGTCCAATCATAAATGTCAACAGTTTTTAAATCTCCGTTTTCAGTAATTGTCCTGGGAATACTAAATGGATCATTGGCAATAGTCAATGCATTATCAAACTGATTTTCAATAAATTTCATCTGACTCTCGTTCAAAACTGTCGTTTCTTTTCTTTCGCATGAAAATAAAACCACTAAAAGACTGAATACGATAAATCCGCGCGTGTATTTTCTCATGTTATAAATTTTTTGTTTCCAAATCAATGCTTGGCTCCCATCAATTGACCTAATTATTTGATTCTAAAATACTAGTAGAAGTTCAACGAATCAATCTCTTAAAACGCCTAATAACTTTTAGTTTTAAAGATCTGCTTTCTATATTCGATTATTTTTCCATAGACAAACCACATGCCCGGGAATAAATCCCCGCAACAATCTGAACATAACTGTGAACCAAATCTTTAGGATCTGTGGTAATCAAGCCCTCGCCTACCTGATAAAATTGAACAGGCATAAACTGGCTTAAAAGAGAGTTGGGTATTCTATTTCTTTGCAAGTTTTTAAACAACCTGTTCCTAGCCGAATCAAGTTCAGCCATCGGCCAATAATATCTTAACCGGTCGGAGAAACTAAACTTTCTTTTAAAGAATTTTAGCTTCTCATCGCCGGGATAGTACCTTTCCCAGTATTTTGGTTCTTCAACCATTGCGTCTTCAAGCGTATCGCGCAATCTCGACAAGCCTTTATGATCTTTCCCAAGGATTTCAATTTCCATTGCTTCCAAAGCAAAGAGAGCTTCCCGATAGGCGAAAGTCAACCATGGACCAACTTTGAGGATACAAAAATGATCCTCTACCAGCTCTCTCAAATGTGACTCAGTCTGATAATCTGTTGAATGTGCTTCAAAAACAAGATGATCAAACTCCAATATTTTCTCACTGAGCACCTTCGCATTTTCACGCTGATAGTTAAAAACCTGGTCATCCCCGAATTCAACACCTGGCTGAACCACGACACCAATCACCCGTTCCCAGGCATCGGCCAATCCGGCATTCGTAAAATACTTTTTTGTGACCCCAATGGTTTGAGCGGCATCTCCAGGTGTGGTCGGGATCACTCCATCCTCCTCCTCACGAGCACCTCCCGGAACAGGGACTTCAGTTCCTATGATATAAATTGGCTTTGGACTATCCTTCCGGTATTTTTCCCAGGTATCTTCGGCAACCCTGCACAAATTCGCTGCCCTTTCTGCAACAACTTCATCCGGCAGTGGTTTTGCCTTATCGCCTTGATCATCGACACAGAACATACTGGTATCCAAATGTATCTTCTGATATCCGGCTTTAATATATTCTTCGATCAGCACTTTCGCATTCTCCATAGCCACCTTTGCCGGCAAGTGCTGCCACGCATTCGGTCCCAAATGGTCGCCCCCCAAAAGCACCTTGTCTTCCGGAAATCCAACTTTTCGGGCCAAGGTGTATACATAACTGACAAAATCTGCAGGTCTCATTCCCGTATACCCGCCAAACTGATCAACCTGATTTGATGTGGACTCAACCAATAGAATTGTCCCATCTGTTTTGGCCTGCTTTATGCATGCTTCAAGCACATCGGCATTGGCAGAACACACCGAATACATGCCTGTTTTTTTTCCTTTCCGGTTATCCGCCATTAAATCAAGAAAAATATCCCTGGAATTTTTCATAAAAACTAATTTTCATAAAAATGTTCAACTTTACCCGTTGTGAGCCAACAAGTCATCTAGACCTGAAGTGAACTTACCGATCCATACTGCTGGAAATCACTTGATATCCGAATCAACGAGGCCATAGATCTTCACACCCTGTACTACCCTGGAAATCGAATTGGATTTCGAAGGGGAATCCGGGGACAAGCCCAGACTTAGTGACTTATAAAACCCTATGATTTGGGCTGGTAGAATGTAGAATACGGATAAAAAGTCTTCAGGGACATCATCTGTTCCATCGGGGAATTGAATTGCAAGATCAAACTTGAATTCCTTTTCATCATAACCATTCCCAACAGCAACCGACTTTTCTCCCGCGTTGGTTGCAACCACCGATCGCACCAAATCCAACTCATAGCGCTTAGCATAAACGTTGTTAGAAAATAGGTAAACAACAACAGTGGACTCATTGACAACTACTTTCGGACCATGCCTGAACCCCAAAAAAGAATCAAACTTGCAGATGACCTTTCCATCAGTCATTTCCTGTACTTTTAGATGGGATTCATGCGCAATACCAAAAAGAGGGCCCGATCCCAAAAACACCATTCTTTCGCAATCTATTTCAGCGATCCTTCTCAAATCATGAAGGCATTCATCCAAAATATATTTCCCCATATCCCTGATCTTTTTTATGATCGGTTCCATTTGCTCAATTTTCCGGATATTTAAGATCAACAGTCCCGCAAGCAACATAGAGGAAAAGGAACTAGTCATTGCCAAGGAATGATCATTTGCTTCTTCAGGCAGCAGAAATACATATGAGTTTCTATCACATGTCCTTTTTGCCAAGGCACCTTCCTTGTTACATGTAATACTAAATTCATACAAATTATCGCAGTGTTCTTTTGCCAGTTTAACAGCAGCTACACTTTCGGGGCTATCGCCAGACCTCGCAAACGATATCAACAAGGTAGGCCTCGATTTTATGAAATAATTTTCGGGATGGGTAATGATATCTGTCGTGGCAATTGCCCGGCAGTACGCCTTCGTCTCTTTCTGAAAAGCTCCCACTAATGCTTCTCCAATAAAGGCTGATGTCCCGGCACCAGTCAAAATAATATACGGAGATTCATTCTCCCATGCTTTTTCAAGAAAGCGCAACAGTTGATTTTCCTCTTCAATAACCTTCAAAAAGGTCTTCTCCCACAAATCAGGCTGACTGCAAATTTCTTTGCCCGTATGAACCCCCCCGTTTTTTTGCAAATCCCCAATATTACAATCTAAGTATTTCATAAAAGCATCTATTTTTGTTTCAATACAAATATATATATTTTCATTTTCTTTCCTATTACTTACGATCAATTTTCGTTATATTATTTTCATGCAATTTAGTTTCGAAATACGATCATTACCTATCAGTCATGGATCCATGAATTTTAGAGGATGAAACCTTATATTCCATACAATCTAAAAATCACTCACATACGACTATACATCAGTCACATACATCTACTCCACCAATAATTTCAAGAAATTTAAAAGCTTATTTGAGTGTACACAAAAGGAAATAAAAGAGCTGACAACTCACCTAAAGCTATTCCCGGTGATCAATTTGAGTTACTACTAGGGCATCGAAGACCAAAAATCTTAATTTCAACGGGTTGCGTCAGTGTTTTGATTCAGTCATGCAAGGTGACTTTAAATTATAATACCTAAAAAATGCGAAAAATAAGGAAAAGAAAATGCAGGTCGCATCACTCTCTAATGATTCAATGACAAAGTAAGGTTGACAATCGAGGCAACAGCGTTGATCAGTGGAACGACAATAAATACTTCGCCATTTAATGGAACAAACCCGAAAGACAAAGATCGCAAGCATAAACTGTAAATATCCAATTCGATCCCTCTTGGTCTGCTCCTGGCAAAACACAATGACAACTAATGCAATAGTGATTCCGGCCCAATGCCCGCTTCATTGTTGTTTCTTGCAGAAATTCAATTAACAAGACACCCGCCATCGCAGGGGACAAGGAAAGAATTGAGAAATCGAGATAAGCAGCCCATAGGCAAGGGTGTGAAAAAAGGGCTAGTTGGGCACCGGCTCCAAGCCGCCCGACTACCAAATCATAAATTACCGATTTTAAAACCTACTCCCACTACACAGAACTACTGTTATCGCAAAAACAAACAACGACGAAAACGCTTATTAACAATGAAATAAAAAAAATAAAAAGGCTAGTTTCCTTCAGTAATCATACAATAATTACTTCTATCCCACTTTTTTCCAAGCGGTTTCTATCTTCTTCTTTGATCTGCGAATCGGTGATTACAACATCAAGATTTGATATCGGCCCAATGAAGGCAAAACGTCTTCTTTCAAATTTACTCGAATCAGCTACTACAATCACTTTTTTAGCAATTTTTATCATAATCTGATTCAAATGAGCTTCCTCCGAATTGGGCGTTGAAAGCCCATGATTGGTGTCAAAACCATCGGCTCCAAGGAACAATTTATCACAATAGAACTTTTCAAAGTTTTCGTCAGCAAGGACACCAACCAAAGACAAGGATTTCTTGCGTAATGACCCACCGGGCATAAAAATGCTAATCCCCTCGTATTCTGAGAGAATACTTGCTATATTGAGGGCGTTGGTTATAATTGTCAGACTACTGAATCTCTCTAGATTTTTGGCTATCTCAGTGGTCGTAGTCCCAGAATCTAAAACAATTGTATCACCCTCTTCAATTAGTTCCACCGCGGCTTTGGCAATACGCTGTTTCTCTTTCAGAAATTCCTTCTGCTTATCTGAGAAGGATGGATCAATCCCATTTCGCTGATACTTTATTTTGATGGCCCCGCCCCTTGCGCGAATCAACATGTTCTGTTTCTCGAGGTGACCAAGATCATTTCGAATTGTCACTTCGCTAATATTAAACATTTTACTCAGTTCGCGCACTGACACCTGCCCTTTTAACTCAAGCTCGTCAAGGATTTTCGCCCTTCTGGAAACGGTAGATTTACTAAATGATCGGTCCATTATTTTTCAGTTCAATTTAATGCACTAATACTATAAAGAATTGCCAGGATTTAGACTCATAAAATCACAATCCTACGAATTAATCAAAAACAAAAATACCTTTCATTTTGACAATACCAAAACGAATTGAAAGATTTTTTTAGAAGAAATCAAACATTCTAAAAAAGAGTCGACTCTCTTAAATTTGTTTTCAAAGATCCAGAATGCGGCAGAGCTATACCTTCCCGACACACTCATGGTGAAAGAAATGGCCAAATTCCAAAAGTTTCAATGCCTTATCCATCTCCTGAATAACCGAAACCAATCCCCACGAAGCTTACCACATCATTCACATCTAGTGCCAGACAAGAGCGGATCGGCTTAACTTCGGTTCAACTGACAAGCACAGGAAGTTTGTGTCGCCGCAAAAGCCACAAAACTGCCGCAATCCTGGTACAGGATCAGGCCGCTCCCGCCCTGCATTGAAAACTGTAATTCCACCAAAACTGGCCTCGCCTATATCCGGCCCCTACCTCCGCTTCGTATACTTGATTGACCTGGAGCAAAGAAAAGTAAAAAGCCCATAGGGTTTCCTCTATGAGCTTTTAATCTTATTAAACCAATCTACAAAAAAACTAAACTAATGATCAACCCGTTCATCAAACCGAACATCTTCGTTGATTTCCTATTGTGAAACCCATGGCGTAGCACGTGTTTCAACTGTTTCGGGATGTGGCTTGAATGGATCGGGATTGGCTTCCCACCAAAAAGTAGTGGTTCGCTCGTCCATACCTTCTCCACCCAGACGCTCCAACGCTATTTGGTATTGTTCACCATTAATCAACTGTTCATTTGTTGGCCAGGGCATCCTGCGTGGCATTTTTCCGTTGAGCGGTGAATTTTCCACGCCAACAAGTATTCTTGGGTAACCGGTCCTCCTGTGCTCAGTCCACCCTTCATGCTCCATTGGGAACAGAGCTATTATTTTTTGATTGATAATTTGCTCCAGCTTTTGCTCGTTTGTACCAGTTAATGTTACTGCAGGCTCATTTGCCAAAAAATCATCAATTTGTGCCTGCGTGATCTCCTTCTCAGCAAGAAGGTCGGCCAGGTAAGTCGCTCTTTCCTCAGCAGATTTTCCGGCGAGAAATAAATCAACAACCTCGGGCAGTTGAGGAACAGCATCCGTGTACATCTTTTTGGTATGGGCCATAGCCAGTTCAATCCCCTTTTTATAATGAGCCTGGGCATCCCCCGATTTCAGGTCAAACAAGGCAGCTTCAGCCAGGTTGAAGTAAGTTTCGGAAGCCCTATATAAAGGCAATTCCTGAAACTTCACCCAAAACAGATGTGACCATTTGGAGACGGTGTTATCGCCATAAGCATATCCTTCTTGTGGATTTTCGCCACTCAGCAAAGGCCTTCCCCTGTAACCAAAATACGGGACATCTTCATAGCCCGGCGTTTGTGGAAACCATGCGGTTACTGTATCACAATAAACATGCAGTCGTGGGTCGTTATTATATTTTAGGATATCAAGGAATGTTTTGGGGACTGTATTCTTATCCACTGTCGCTTTTCTTGCAAGCAGATCATTATACCGTGCATCCCGATGATTAGGGTAATCATCAATATTCCGAATGAAAGCATCGTCGCTACTGGATGTGATCAAATCAGCTTCAGTCAGATCAGCCATTTGCTCGCTTGCCATTGCTGGATCGACATAACGGACACGCAAAGCCAAGCGGAGCCTTAGTGAATTGCCAAATTTTTTCCATTTGTCCAGGTTACCTTTATACAAGATATCCGAATTCCCATAACTGGGCTTGGAATCATCAATTTCAGCGACCGCCTCCCTTAGCTCTTTAAAGAAATCGGCATAAATATCCTCCTGCTTGTCATACTTGGGAGTGGTTATGGCTTCATCTACTGGTAGGCATGCTTCAAAATAAGGGACATCGCCGTAGGTATCCGTAAGTCTTGCAAATGCCCAAACCCGTAAGATCCTGGCAATAGCTTTTTTATTCACGAGGTCAGCAGCATCGTCCCTTTTTGTACAAATATCGATAATGTCGCTTAAATTCCGTCCGGAATTATTGTAAGTACTGTTCCAAACGCCACCACCCTGACCGGTAGCAAAAGGTGTGTTGGCTCCTGAAACCGACATGCCCGCCCAATTCCCCGTTGTTCCAAACCCATTTTCAGGGCTCTCTACGATCGTAGTTGCCAATACCCGGGTAAATAGCATGTTGACATCAACAAGGTCTTGGGTAATCAGATCCCTTGCGGTGTTCATCTCGTCAAAATCATCGGTGCAGGAAAGCCCCAGTAGCAACATCAGTGAAAATAATGCTGTTATTTTTATGTGTGTTTTCATATTCTCAAAAATTTTAGAATGTTAGTTTAACGTTAAACCCATAGGTCCGGGTTGAAGGAACCCCCAACGCCTCGATGCCTGAAGCGCCGCCGGCTGTGTTAGGAGCCGACTCAGGGGACAGCCCAAGATAGTCCATCTCATTTTGCAAATACAATAAATTCCGGCCAATGGCAGTGACAGTCAACCCGGTAAATGGGGTTCTCTTCAATACCGAAGGATTAAATCTATAACTCATCATGACTTCTCTTAACGAGATATAACTACCATCTTCAACAAATTCCTCGCCAATGCCGGCCCATGCTCTTTGTCCCCAATACACCTGTCCGGGTACGGCTTTTGTGTTTTGTTCATAGCCGGTAACATTTCCGTCGGTATCTTTAATTTCCACGACACCGTCCAGAACTCCAGTATATGGCATAGGGTCGCCCACTGACGAACCTGCGGGGATATCATCACCTGCGGTATATCTGGGTTTTGGCCTTCTTCCTTCCACCGTCCAGGCGCCGGTTCCTTTTCTGGTCATTTCATATTTCGTTGCTGAAACAACGTCGCCACCCTGAACGAAATCGAGAAGAACATTCAACGAAAACCCTTTATATGAGAATGTGTTGTTCAAACCACCAATCCAATCCGGAGTGATGTTACCAAGTACTGAGGTTTCACTTTCCCGAAGGTATCTGCCCGCATCACTAACAATCTTTTGACCGTCTGGCGCCCTTTGATACGCGTAGCCAACTATGTTTCCATAAGGTGCTCCAACCTGGGCATGAATTCTACTAAGGGCGGGTTCGTTCGCATTTCCAATAATCTGGTAGGTCTGAATTTGACCATCCAGAACAACAACTTCAGATTGGTTGGCTGCGTAGTTGAAATTGATGTCCCAGCGGAAATCTCTTGTTTTAACCGGAATTAGTCCTAAGGTTGCCTCGATGCCGCTGTTATTTATTTCACCCGCATTGATTACCGCGTTTTGATAACCTGAAGCGTTGGAAACAGTTAGTTCTAATATCTGGTCAGTGGTACTCGCATCATAGTAAGTCACATCCAGATTGACCCTATTATTCAGGAACCGCAAGTCCACTCCAATTTCTACTGATTCGGTCAACTCGTTTTTCAAATCCCATAGTGGGATGGTCCCACTCTTGGAGGCATAGGGCAGTCCGTTAAAACCGGTCGTACCAAGACTATAACCTCTACGTGTTAAATAAGGACTGGAGTCATTACCTACCTGCGCCCAGGAAGCACGTAATTTACCGAAACTTAAAACATTCTTGCTCATGTTGATCGCATCGGTAAATACAAAACTTGTACTAATAGATGGGTAAAAAAACGATTGGTTATCGATACCAAGCGCCGAAGACCAGTCGTTACGTCCGGTAACATCGACAAACAGAAAATTTTTGTATGCCACCTGTCCAGTAAAAAAGACCGATTGCATTTCTTTTTCGTAAAGACTGGAAGACGGGCGGACATCATTAAAATTAGACACATCCCAAACATCCTTCGCCTTAAATTCTCTAGCATCCCAATACATTCCTTCGCTTCGATAAGTACGAACACTAGCGCCAAGCACCCCGTTCAGGCTAAAGTTCTCTGAAACCTTCTTATCAGCTGTCAGCATCACATCTGCATTCAAGTCACGTGCCCGGTTGACCGACTGTGTCATTTGTCCTTTTCTAGACGCTGAATTTCTTGAATTTGGATCCTGCGGCCATCTGGTCTCCCGTACTTGGCTGTAAAAATCAACGCCGACCCTGCCCATTAAACTCAACCAGTCATTAAACTTCAGGGTCGCAGATGTCAATCCAATCACCCTATCTTGAAAGTCACTGTTTTTTATCTCATTAACCATGTAATATGGATTGTAGTTGACGCCGGGGTAACGAATATTTACTTTAGTTGCTTCATATTGTTCTTTTACAAAATCAAGCGGGGTAAATCTGGACATGCTTATTAAATTATACATGGGATTTGAAGGGCTGTACCCGGTGCGTGGGCGCTGGTCGCCATCCGTACGAACATAATTTACTTTCCCGTCAAATGACAAGATTTTATTTACCTGCGTGGTTCCGCTGAAACTAACCGATTTCCTACCCACCTCATGGTTTGGGACAATCCCTGTTGTTGATACGCTCCCTAAAGATAACCTCATCGAGCTCTTGTCGTTTGACGAGGTTAAGGCGACGTTATTCGAATAGGTAACACCTGTGTTGAAGAAGTTTCGTACATTATCACGAGGCTGTGCCACATAAGGAATTGCTTCAGTGATCGGATTATCCCATACACTGGACGGGATGGAACCATCTTCAGGCAGTGTAAACCAGTTCGGAATCTTAATGCTTCCGTCCAAAGGTCCACCCCAACTGTCTAGTTGTCCATTTTCAGGCCATGGATAGTAAATATCATCGAAGGTGAACCCCCCCCATGAATAGTTTGCGTAACCTTCATCATCGTATCCAGAGCCAAATTCGTTCTGAAAGTTTGGGACCAAATACAATTCTTCAAATGTTACACCTGAATTAACTTCGACCCCAATCCCCTTGGGTCCTTTTTTCCCTGATTTGGTGGTAATCAAAATAACACCATTGGCACCGCGTGACCCATAAAGAGCTGTTGCGGCAGGTCCCTTCAAAACGTTCATTGACTCGACGTCCTGTGGATTCAGATCGCCAATACCATCACCATAGTCAATACTGGCAGTGGCAACGCCGGATGTATTGTTGTCATTTGAGTAATTAATAATGGGAATACCGTCAACCACGTAGAGCGGTTGGTTGCTGCCGGCAATAGAACTACTACCACGGATAATAACATTAGTGGAACCACCTGCACCGGTACCGGATTTCGAAATCTGCACCCCGGCAACCTTACCTGTCAGGTAACTTGCCACACTCGTTTCCCTGGAAGCAGACAAATCGTCTTCACCAATTCGTTGAGCTGCAAAGCCCAAGGCTTTCACTTCCCTTTGAATACCAAGGGCTGTAACAACAACTTCATCCAACGACTCAGTTGATGTTTCTAGTGCTGCATTTACAATATTGGACGCACCAATTCTCACAGTCATGGGGTCCATCCCAATAAAAGAAAACACGAGGTTTTCTGCCCCTGCAGGGATTTGAATAGAATATTCTCCATCTACGTCTGTAACAGTGCCAACAGTTCCAGCTTCCTTCACCACTACAGTAACTCCGGGTAACGGAAGTCCGTCAGACACAGCAGTTACAGTACCTGTGACCGTGCGTTGCTGAGCAAACACACTACCAAGCAAGGTGAGGATTAGTGTAAAAGTGACAAATAACTTTTTTTTCATAAGATTTAGTATTATTTAATTATAAAAAACTTGGTTGATTAAATTTCACCCTAAACGTTATCGTTGATTGGAAACAAAATTTTCTACTGTTCGATTAATTATTCAAATTCATTTCGAATACCTAATCCTTCAATAATTCAATCAGACTTCAACACCAAAACGCCCTTTGGCAGTACTTTTAAACTTATCGTAGCTCTCAAATGCCTTGGTGCCTCCTTCAGCCGTTGTTGAAACCGCGCCTGTCAGATTGCCAAATTTTTGGCATTCGGCTATATGGTAGCCCTTGATGAATTTGAGGATAAAACCTGCATTAAAACTATCTCCGGCTCCTATGGCATCAACTACCTGATTGTTTAAAAATGGAGGGAGATTCGTCAGCTGATCCTTATAGTGAATGAATGACCCCCTGCTGCCTCGTTTAACAACAAGAATATTGGTGTATTCCTTAATCCGTTCAATCGCTTCTTCGATCCTGTTTTTACCGGTCAGAAACATCAATTCCTTTTCATTTGGAAGAAAAACATCAACAAACGGAAGCACATCGGCTATATCCAGCTTCCAAGTTTCCTGGGGATCCCACTGCATATCGAACGAGGTGGTCAATCCAAGCTTTTTTGATTTTCTGAACAATTCGCCCAAACCACCCCACATACCCGGCTGAAGAAAATAAGAAGAAAAATGAAGGTGTCTGGCTTTGCTTAAATCACTGTCGGCAATATCATTTATCGTCAAATGATCCATGGCTCCCGGATAGGTCGTATTTGCCCGGTCTTCATTTACATTTAAAATTACTGTTGCGCCTGTACCCAGGAGTTCATCAGTTTTAATCATAGAAATATCCACTTTTTTCTCCTGAAGACTCTGGAGCACGACTTCCCCGAATTTGTCTTTTCCAATTCTCCCAATAAAAGCAACCTTGGCGCCCAAGCTTGAAATGTTACTTGCAAAAATAGCGGAAGAACTACCTAATGTTAGTGTCATTTTTCGGGCAAGTACTTCTTTACCCACTTCAGGAAATTTATCAATGTCATCCAGAATGAGATCAACATTCAATTCCCCAACAACTAGTACATCATATATTTTTTCCATTTTCGTAATCTTATTATTAGTAATGGCAATACCTTTCACCGAGGTCTGTCGATTATTTTATATGATTTTAAAAACAAATATTTCGGTTTCAATCGAAGTATAGACATCAAAAATAAGATAATACTTTAACTAACGCAAGGTTTTATTAATTATTTTGATTTTTTATATCTTATTTCACACCCATAATGAAACGAAATGAAAGAATAGCTTCGAAACATACTCCGAATGCCAATCATTCTATTCATTTCTTCTTTCAAATACGTCAACCCTTAAAAAGTCATTTTTTTATCCATTATCTCAATCCGATATCAACATATCATCTATAGCTGGTTGTTTGATGATGTACAGTTCTCACTTTGAAGTCAAAATATTGAGCTATGACTATTCTGTCAACATATTAGGTGAGCCACGCAGACAAAAAATCAGGTAGAAGTGTTATTTGCCGAAACAAACGGCAGAGGGTAAAAGCTGATGCGGCCATCAGGACATTGATATCATCCCGGCGGAGCGTTTCAGGCAGTTTCGCGCCATTCGAAAATCAGATTTGGCGGCTCGATTGCTACCCATCAGCTGATAACCACCGAAACAATCACCATGGTGGATTTGGAAACGGTACACGAAAACTCTTATTCAAACTGCACTAATCAGGAATTCACCTCTCGTCCATCCATTTTAAAAAAATCTATTTATTTCGTGGTTGGATCCACTTCCTATATCACTATCGTGATTTCTTTATTTTCATCCAGATCAATTTTCTTTGTACTTTCCCCAGTGATTATTTTGTACGGGCTTTTGAATGATTTTTCACGATCACGATAATCATACTCCACCAATTCTTCGGAAATGATCCCGGTCTCTGGCGTTTTACTATTGAGCACTTCTTTCCCGTCTTTGTCTAATATCTGTACGCCAGCCCCGTTAACCGGATTTCCGTGCTGGTCAGCTACTTTTATATTTAAGGTCCAGTAAACAGAGTAAATATGGTCCTGCTCAGTAGCATCAATTTCCATTTTTCCACCTTCAACTTTATTCGACCTGAACTCAACATTTTGCGCCACATACTCCGCGCTGGCCAAAGATCCAATCTGGAAAGTTTTAAAACTTGCCCCGTCGAGCGGGATAATGGTGTTGTTGTACAACCTTGAATTGGAAGCACCACCATACATAGTCGCAATCCAGGCGGCCGGAACGTTGGTGGTGATACGGTTGTTATAAAACTGCCCTCCAAAGTATTCCGGGCCACCGCAAATGTACAATGCCGCCGTCTTTACCTTTGACGATGGTTCTATTTTATTCACCACGATATCGTTATTGTAAACAAAATTTTCGCCACCCCTGGCACTGTAATAAATTCCCCAGCACATCGGGGTGTATTTTTCAGGTTCAGGATAATTTTTTGCCGTGATATAAATTTTATTGCCGTGTATCCTGCTGCCAACCGAAGCCCTGGGAGAACCGGGAACGGCATGGTAATCGCCCAGACGAATGGCGGCCGTACTGTATTCTTCCCTTCCGTATTCGCATGTTGGCGGCGATGTTTCTATTTTGAAAATGTTATCGAATACTTCGGTATATCTTGACACATAAATTCCAGAACCTTGCCTGGGTTCAAACCGATTGTTGTATATCTTGGAACCTTCGCCAGTGCCCATGATGCTGTAATGGTTGGTCATGGTTTGATTGTTCACAAAAAGGTTGTCGTGGATCAACGAATTTTTTGCTTTTATCGACAAGCAGCCCTGGCCGCCATTAAATTCACAATTGGCTATTTCCGTGGGGTTTTCACCTCGTATGACCACGGAACATAAGCCTACGTGACGCTGAATCAGAAACGGCATATCCACATCGAACCGGCAGTTACTGATGTCAGCATACGGAACATAAATAGCGCCACAACTGATCCCGCTTGCTTTGATATTCACATTCTCCAAAATGATCTTCACATCTTCTGCTGAAGACTGGATAGCCCATGACTGAATCCCTGCCACGCCATTTTCGATAGCGCCGTTTTTAATGGTGATAGTCCCGCCACCAACTATTTGTGGTAATGAAGACAGCGGACTCCCAGTTGTCATGTCTTCCGTATAATCATAAAAAGCGGGGATTGTTGGCGGACGCGTTTCAGCAATTACATGATCGTAGTGGGCCATTGGCGTCGTTTTTTCGATGATGCTGATCGCGGCATCCATCGCAGGACGAATATCTATTTCATCCACCAGGCAATCCGTATCAGCCTTTACCCGAACCCGGTATTTCCCGGCAGGTAAGCCGGTGAGGTGGGCATACACAAAACCACCCCCCAAACGAGGACGTTTATTTTCCACCGGGCATCCTTGTTTTGCTCCATCTCCATATTCACCCAAACACGTCACTTCATTGCCCTTTTCATTCTCAACGTACACGCTCACCCTCATTTCATCACGCGGATATTTTTTCATGTCGTGGTAATAATGCCCGGTGATGCCGCACATGGCAAAATAGGAACGGTTGGCCACCGGGAGATGTACATAAAGTGAAACAATCTCATCACCGGCTTTCAGGCTCATCAGTTTCTCGCCAAGAAACACATGCACATCGGCGGTGCTCACCACTTCGGCTCCGGGCGCTTTCGAAATATCCCAACCTTGAAGGCCTTCTTCAAACCCGCCATTCTGAATATGCCCGTAATTCGCATTCGCATATTTTATGGTGTACCCGTTCAGGTCGAGCGTGACATCTTTACCAAGAAAGACTGTGCTTGCTTCACTTGAAATATCATTCGCCAGTACGTAGGTCGCTCCTGCCTTGGCATAACTGCCCGCGGTTTTTACTGCAATTTCATTTCCTGAAATTGCACGATGTTCAACTGGCTGATATTGTGCTACGCAGATTGATGCCATGAATAAAGCAATCAGCAAGGTCGTAATATTTTTCATTTTATTTTCTTTGTGTGTTTTGTGTCTTTGTTGGATAAAATAATCTTCGAAACGGGTTATAAACAAAAGGCAACATCAATAAAAAGGGGATGATCCACATTGCCCAATAGGAAAAATATTCAAACCAGCTATCGACGGAATAGACATGTTTCCTGTCCCCAAAAATCTTAACCAGATAGTCGGTGGTGTACGGATCTTTTGCATCGGGATAGTACAAATCGGCCATTTGACTGTAAGGTGCTCTTGCTAACTCAGGATTTGCTGTAATGGCGGCGGTATCAAAAGGAACAACAATTCCGTAATCGGGATCCAGGATGTATGTAGCGGTATCATTTAGTTCGGCCCGCACAACTACGTGATGACCGCCAACATCCAGGAGTTCAGCTTTGATCCCATTGTCCAGCAAAATACCTTTAACAATGGTGGAATGTGTTGAGCAAAGCCCGACACCTCTTTCCAGGTTTTTCTTATAATTGCTGAACTCGTACCGCTCGTATTTTTTTGGGTTGATATAGGACGCAGCAAACAACAGGTAATTTTCCCAAACGGGTACCCGCAAGTGATATTTTTCAATACCTGCCTTCTTCCAGTAATGGGCAAAACCATCGTTAACTACTTTATTGATCCTAACCCCAAAATCGATATTGGATTCGTTGTCCTTCTTTTTCAGCAGCTCGTTTATTTCAGGATAGGAAATGGTCACATCATTGATCCTGTTCCTTAACGTTATTTCTTCAGTATAAATTGCCGGGTTTCTCATGGTTTTGAACAACCCGTAAATATTGACGCCCAGCAATCCAATGCCAATGATCAGAATAATTTTTTTTAGCATTTTCATTTGTTTTGTTTTTAAAGTTATGTTGTTATTTTAATGAAAGCCAGAGAACAGTCTCAGTGTTCCAACTTTTTTAAAAACATCTCCTGAAATTCAATTCGACCGGTAACCTTCTCGCGTTCCGGGTGAGTTTCTGATTTTCAGGAGTTCCGTCTTCATTTCATTTAAGATATCTGAACGGTCGTCTGCAAGGTTCGTTTCTTCTGCAATATCAACCGATAAATCATAGAGCTGAGGTAAAGGTGAAAGGCCTAAGTCAATACCTGTTTTCAGCAACCAGTCAGGCATTTCAAACACTTGCTCCTGTGGATGAATGTATTTCCATTGACCTTTCCTCAGGGATAATGAAAAAGCTTCTTCCAAAATAGTCTCACGGCTCACATCGGTTTTACCAAGCCACGCATCCAACTGTTCAAAACTATCCGGGGCTTCATTGGCTGTCAGCGGTTCGCCAACGAGTTTTGCCAGTGAGGCAAACCAGTCAACCTGAGTGAGCAATGCATCGCTTTTACCCGACGCAACCACCCCCGGCCAATAAACAATGGTTGGCATTCTTGTGCCTGCTTCATACGAGCTGTATTTTCCACCTTTAAAAGGGCCGGAAGGCTGATGGTTGCCCAATAATTCAACGGCTTGGTCGGCATAGCCATCGTCAAGGACAGGACCATTGTCGCTGGTGAAAATAACAAGTGTATTCTCAGTAAGTCCAAGTTTTTCCAGTTCCTCAATGATCTGCCCGGTACACCAGTCCATTTGTGCAATGGCATCACCACGAAGCCCCATGCTGCTTTTTCCGGTAAATTGTTGATGGGGCACCCGGGGAACATGAATATCATGAAAAGACATAAAAAGGAAAAATGGGTTCTTCCGGTTGTCGGTTAAAAACATTTTTGCCTGCTCCGTTAATACAAGCGGAAAATCTTCATCCACCCACAAAGCGTTCTTGCCTCCGCTCATAAACCCAATCCGGCTTATTCCATTTACGATGGTATTGCTGTGATCTATATCTGGTTTTTGCCGGAGCAGTTCCGGATGATCAGCTCCGGTGTAAAATCCGTCCAATTTTTCATGATAACTGATTTCAATGGGATCGCCCGCTTCAAGCCCAACGACTTTTTGATTCTCCATAAAAACACACGGTACGCGGTCGCCTGTTGCCGGAATAAGGAAACTGTAATCGAAACCGATTTCAGCGGGGCCCGGGCTCACCCTTTCGTTCCAATTTACCTGGCCGCTTCCAAGTCCAAGGTGCCATTTACCCACAACACCAGTGGTATAGCCAGCCCTCTTAAGCATTTTGGGCAAAGTCCCCTGATTTTCGGATATGATCAATGGGGCGTCGCCGTCAAGGATTTCGGCATCTCTCCGAAACGCATAACTACCCGTCAGTAATGAATAGCGTGATGGGGTACATGTCGCTGCAGTGCAATGGGCATCTGAAAAGTTGATCCCTCTGGAAGCCAGCAGATCAATATGAGGGGTTTTTACGCCTTTGGCCCCGTTTACTCCTATATCACCAAATCCAAGGTCGTCGGCATAAATAATTACGATATTGGGTTTTAAAGCAGTCATTTCCTTTTTGGCAGGAGAACAGGCTGCAACGGTTGCCAGACAAATCGTAGTAAGCAGTAAGTTTTTCATATATCATTGAACTATCCGTACATTTTTACAATCTTTTTGAGTGGCCAATTCTATTTCAGATGAAGTCTGGAGCTGTGGATACCTGATTGAGATGCCCTGAACATCATCCAAAACAAAAGCCGGAAGCACATTTTCGTTTTCCATGATCAGGCGGACATTATCGAACGTGATATTTTTCACATGCCTTACAAATAATGCTGAGGCAGGCAACACATTCCCAAACATGCCTGAAGTTGGATAGCCTGCATCCTTTTCAGGAACAACAATAGCGCCATCTTCTGCTGTCGCTTTGCTTTTGTTGGTGATCTGGATGTTTCCCAGGTAAATGTTCTCGGCATAAGCCCCCGGAATCCCGGTGATATTCGACGTAGTTTTCGACGAAGTGGTGGCCATTACATTGGTGATAGAAACATTCCGGAGCGACCCGATCAAAGGCTGCGGGGCTTCCGGTGAATACTTTCGCGCCCTGTTGCCCAGGCGAACAAAGATGGGGCATCGTGTTTCCAAAATGGTGATGTGGTCAATGCTGACCTGATCCAGGATACCGCCATCGACCATTTCCACTGAAATAGCAGACTGCCCTTCAGGTAGGCCGTAAAAGCAGGTTTCTTTTGCGGATGGGCTTACCAGACAGTTTGAAATTTGAATGTTCTGAAAGCCACCAGTTGTTTCGGTACCAAGTTTCAATGCATTGCAGTGTGAATGGACCACACAGTTATTGATGGTGACATTCCTGCACGCACGCGGACTGGTGCTTTTCAGACATATCCCGTCATCATCACTATCCACAATGCAATCCGAAATAATGACATCGTGGCACCCGTCAATATCGATCCCGTCGTTGTTGTAATTGCAATGATTATATACCCTGACACCCCTGATTTGCAGGTTGTCGCAAGCCAGGTAGTGTTGCATCCAGGCACCGGAGTTCGTCATAAAAATGCCTTCAACCAATATATTTTTACAATTGATGAACTGAATAATATGCGGGCGGAGGATCCCCTCGTCATTTCCATCACGGACAAACACTTTTCCCTGCCCATCGATGGTGCCTTGCCCGATGATGCCAATATCGTCCTGACCTTCTGCAAAAATGAGTTGTATGGTTTGTTCTCCAGTCCTCAGGGCGACATAATCCGGCTTGATTGGCTGATAATCTTCGAGGTTTGTGCTTCCAAGCAGGGTGGCTCCTTTTTGCAGGTTCAGGCAGACCCCGCTTTTCAATATGATAGAACCGGTCAGGTATTTGCCTTGGGGAAAAATAACATCGCCGCCACCAGTTTGAGAACATTGATCAATGGCTTTTTGAATAATGGAAGTATTTAAAGCCAGTCCGTCACTCTTGGCACCCATATCCAGGACATTCAAATTCTCACCCTGACTTATCAGTACTGAGAATAAACAGAACAGGAAGAAAGATAGCTTGAGCCTACGGGGCAAATAATTATTTTTCGTATTCTTCATCGTCATGTTGGTTTATAACGGACCGTGCAATCCTTTAGAATTCAAATAGTCTATCAACAGTTGCGGACGATCAGTCTGGATGATGTTCGCGCCACGCCCGATAACCCAACCCCAGGTTCCCTCCGGATCGTCAACAGCCCTGTCGTCGTCGTGCTTTCCGCAAAGCGATTCCCACAATGTGTTGACCCAAACCCGGCTTCCTTCTGATTTTATTTTTTTGATCATCGGGAACATGGGCGAGTCATCGCTTCTGTAAATAACTTCAAAAGCTACTGGTTTTTGTTTTTTCAGGAAATCATCAATAAATCCTTCCAGTTGAGGATGATTTTCAGTTACAACCGGCATGTAAATGATTTTGTCCAACAACGAACCATACTGTTCCTTAACTTGATCCAGATTTTTGCCTCCTTTCAGAATTACCTGATCAACCGTTCCTGTCTTTACCAATATTTCATAGACCAGGTCCATGTAATCAGCCGCTTTATCAAGATTTATCAAAATCTTTCCTTTTGACACGATCATGGCTTCTTCCAAAGTCGGTATTTGATGTCGCGTCACCCTTCGCAACCCGTTTCGGAGGTTGATGGTTTTCAGCGAATCAAAGGTCCACTCCAATATGTTGCCTGTTCCGCTGGTGGTCCTGTCCAGGGTTCTATCGTGCATCAAAACCAGTACGGAATCTTTTGTCATTTTTATGTCAATTTCAACAATATCAACTCCCATGCTGATACAATTTTTTATTGCCTGGATCGAATTTTCAGGAGCATTACGCCAGTCGCCGCGATGTGAGGCAACCAACACGTAGTCATCTGACGAAGAATTTAAAATTTGCACCAACTCCCTAGACTTTTCTTCCTGCTGAATTATTACCGGTTGGTTTGCCAGTACGTTAAATCCTTGAATAACAATAAAAAGGACACAAATAAAAGCTTTTGAATACCGAATCATCTGTTCTATTGTCATTTTGCAAGTCTTTTAGTTAGCATTTTGCACTAAATCATACCTCACAACATAAATTCCATCATTGACTTTTCTAAACCTGAAACCCTCCAATGTTTTAGATGAATTTCCTTCTGGCAGTTCAATATCTCTGAATGTCCTTTTCTCCAGCGCTTTGCCTTTCATATCTTGCAATTCAACGACCAGATCAACACTCCGACTATCGCCCCGATGGTAAACAACAGGAATGATAAGGTCATCGGGACCATAAACCACATCGACATTGTTGCTTCCGGCCCATGTCTTTTGAAAGGCCATTTTGTTGGTATAGAACGCCAGTTTAGGATGGCCCAGGTTATCAATCAAAGGCTTTTGGTAGGTACCCATATTCGCACCCCCGTGCAGGCAACACCACGAAAACCCGTCGTAACCCAGCAGCGTTTGCTTTTTCATCGATTCCCAGGCCGAAAAGGCTTGCCATGCCTGGCTGGCTTTCCATTCATCGGTAGAAAGCTTCCGTCCGATGCTGCCTTCATCGTATTCCCATTCATACGACTGCAATAAATACCAGGGTTTCCCTTTGCTCAAATCCCAATTGGGTTGGCCGGCCGATTCTTCATGCTCGAAATTGAAATATGCTTTTTCTTTTGATGTGATACATGAAGTGGCCCAGTCATTCGGGGCTTTGCGAATAGCCGACCAATCGGCTCCATAGCCCGTATAAGCATCCTGGCTTCCACGGGTAACGAGACCTTCCATAAATTCAGGAACGGCCTTTATTTTATTTCCCTGATAATCGAGTGTCCCCTCATAATTGGCGTAATGCGTATGTTGCCAAAAAGTGGTAGGTGATATCAAACGGCTTTGGTCGGTGGAATAAATCGTATCATAAATCGTTTTCACGTAATCATCGGTATCCGCAAGATCGTGGTCCTTAAACTTATTGGGATGGTTCCCTGCTTCCCAAATCACAATCGAAGGATGATTGTAAACCTGTTTCATATATTTGGGATAACCATCAAAATCAACATTCCAGGCTTCTCCTTCACGTATCCAGGCAGCCGTTTGCCATATCAGATAAATCCCCATTTGATCGGCCAGCTCGGCATAACGTGGATCGTTGATCCCATCAGCGGTATCTTTTTCGGCATGAACATGCATGCGCAACAGATTGCCGCCCATTTTTTTGATCATGAGCATCTCTTCGGCAACAGTTTCAGCAGGCGCACACCGGTTGTATTTCGACATAGTCTCAATGGGCGTGCGGAAACCCATGATCTGTGCTCCGTTCAGCATCTCAGGTTTCCCGTTGACGTAAAAATCACCGTTTTTTTGCTCGATGGTACGGATTCCTGTTGTGGTCACATAGTCGTCAACCGGCATCCCGTTTTGATCTTTCAGGATTACTTCGACTTTGTAAATTGATGGGGATTCGCTGCTCCACAAATTTGGCGATGCAACCGGAACCTCCATTTCATACCCGTTCACAATACGCGGGCGAACCTGAATATTTTTGCTGAATGTAGCCATCCTGCCGCCCTCTACAGGAAACCACTGATAGTAATTTATCTCGACACTACCTTGAAAATAGGAATTTCCATTGTACTGAATTTGAATTTTATGCAACTGAATTGCAGTATCTGTAAGATTGGCGGTATTGACCATCACATTTTTGATCATACATCTCTTTGTGAGCAGCAACTTTGTTCGCCCCAGAAACCAACCGATATGCGGATCTGTTGGCGAATGCGTCATCGCATTGTTTATTTGGTACGGTTTAACCTTGATGGCAACCAGGTTTTCGCTATTGGAGTTCAGGTATTTGGTCACATCCATTTCTACCGGATGACGGTTATTTACAACGCCCACTACCTGGTTATTGACCCACACTTCACCTCCCGGATCAAGCGTTTCTATCATCAATGTTGCCCGCTCAAAATCACCTATCGCAATTTTTTTCCGCAGGTAATAATCTTCTTCCTTTTCCCTGACGCCGCCGTGTGCTGAAGGTAAGTCGACTTCCTTCCACCGAAGATCATCAAAAGCTATTTGCTGCCACGCGCTTACTTGGGGCTTCACTTCAAAATCCTCATCCAAAACCACCGTTGACGCATATGGCTTTCTTACATTATCGACTGGCGTGTGGTTGAAAATAAAAAGATCATCCATTTGAACTTTTCCTTCTGATTGAATTGAAAGTTGCGTAATTGAAGCCGCTTTTGTATCGGCCATGGGTATGTAATACTGAAGTTGTTTCCCGTTAACGAGCAGATTGAAACGTTTTTGTGTAAAATCGCCTTCTATCTCCAGTTTCAGCCAATCAGCAGTCTTAACTTCCATATCAATGGGTTTGCCGGAAGAAATTACTGAAAGTATGTTGTTTTTCAGGTTAAGTTCAATAGACTGTTTTTTACCGTTCCCCAATGAAAGGCTACACCCCGAAGCCTCGGGGTTCTTTTCAATTTTGATTTTAATCTCCATCTTAAACCGCCATGTCAAGGTGTCAATTTGGTGTTCGATAGTCGAATTTTCAAGCAGCAATGCACCATCAATAATACTTGCGCCTTGATACGACTCCCATTCTTGAAGGGCCTCTTGCTTTGCGACATCTTGTCCTTCTTTATACCCGTAAGCCTTCCATCCATTTAAGTGCAAAGTTTGACGGATAGTTGTCGTGGGCTGAGGTTTTAAATTGCTTAGAGCAGCTTGTATTTCCGTTTCGCTTACAATCTTCTTATCAAGATCAGGATTTCCGAAATAACGGGAGGCATATTCCGAATATTTATTTAAAAACTGGACGCGCTGCCCGGTGTTCATCCACTCTGTTTCGCCCTTAAAATCGGTTTCTCCGTTAGCCTTCTTGTCCCCGCTGAAATACCTCATCTCAAAAGTACCCCCGTGTACTCGGGGTTGTGCAAAAAGGTTCAAACAAAATAGCAACAAATAGGTCGTTATAATTAATCTCATCAGCGCTTGTATTACTTATAAGTTTACTTTCTAATGATGATTTCCTTGTTTTTGTCAAGGTTCACCATCTCTTTTGCTTTCCCAACTATGATTTTATATGGGCTGCTATAAATTTTAACGGAGTTATGGAAGGCGTATTCCATCAGTTCTTGCTTTATGGTTCCGTCTTCACTGGTTTTCTGGATTGCAAACTCTTCACCGTTTTTATTAATAATCTTCACATCAGCACCACCAACAGGATTTCCCTTTTTATCAACCACCAGAACATTCAATGTCCAATACACCGAATATTCATGATCCTGCGCTGTGGCGTCCAACTCAAAATTAGAACCAATGATTTCATTCGAACGGAATTGAATTCCTTTTGCCACGCAATCTTTCCGTTCGGCCCAGCCCATCCGAATTGGCTTGAAGCTTTCGCCTGCATTTGGCGATTTGATGATTGTATTATTGTGCAAACTGGTTCCTTCAGCTCCTCCATAACGTGATGCAACCCATGCAGCGTGTGTATTGGTTGTTATCCGGTTATTAAAAAACTGCCCTCCAATCGTACCTCCTCCAATATAAAATCCGGCTGTCTCATTTTTAGCGCCGAGAGTTAAATCTTCAATATGAATATCATTTCCAAAAAAATAATTCTCCCCTCCGCTGGCACTATAGAACACAGCCCACGCCATTGGAATGTAATCAATGTATTCAGGATAGTCTTTTCCTGTTACGTAAATTTTGTTGTTATAAACTTTGTTGCCGAAACATCCGCGTGGAGACCCCGGCTTGGCATTGTAATCGGCAATGCGGATGGCAGTTGTACTGTATTCTTCATGCCCATATTCCGAAGTTGGTGGCGCTGCTTCAATATGGATTTCATTGTTGAATATTTCCATTCCACGATGTACATAAACCTCAATGCCTGAACCAATTTCAGGTTTTATTATGTTTTCAAACACGAAGGAGCTGTCCCCCATAGCCATGATGCTGTAATGATTGGTTACCGTTTGGCGATTGGCGAAAAAATTATGATGCACCTTCGAAAAATCACCTTTAAATGCGAGGCAGCCCTGCCCGCCAATGAATTCACTATACGACACTTCAGAAGATTGACTACCACGAAGGTCCACCGCGTAAAACTCGGAACCATGCCGGTTGATAATGAACGGGTTTTCAACTTCAAACGTACATTTTGTGATGGTTGCCTGCAATAGATCGGCTGCTGTTGCATTTATTCCTGAATTCAATACCTTGACATTATCAAGAATAACCATGACATCCTCAGCAGTAGATTGGATGCCCCACGAGATTGCGCCGGGAGTACCATTTTTAATGATGCCATTTTTGATGGTCACGGTACCTTTCCCGGTAACCAAAGGGATGCCTGCAACAGGTGTTGATTGCGATGCATCTGCTGTATAATCGAAAAAGGCGCTGTGAGCCCGTTCATACAAATGGTCGTTGTGCCCCATGGCATCGGTTTTTTCTACAATGCCAATCCCCACATCCATTGCTGGACGGATATCAACATGATCAATCAAGCAGTCGGTTTCGGCTTTTACCCTTATCCGGTATTTTCCTGCTTCCAGCCCCGTCAGGTGGGCAAAAACAAATCCACCCCCCAATCGCGGTGAACGATTTTCAACCGGGCAACTTTGTTTCACACCGTCGCGGTAATTCGTATTACAAACGACAGATTGCCCTTGTTCATCCTCAACATAAACACTCACTTTCATATTGAGCTTGGCAACGCCACACATGGCCACGTACGAGCGTCCGGCCACCGGAAGGTTGATGTATTGCGATACGATCTCTTCTCCCTTCGATAAACGTAAAACTTTATCGCCAACAAAAACATGTACTTTGGTATCTTCAATTTTGGCGGTGGGCGCTTTGGAAATGTCCCAGCCCGTCAGCCCTTCCTCAAAGCCAAAATTAGGAACATGCTGGTAACTTGCATCCGCAAAAGTGATGGTATATCCATTCAAGTCTAGGGTGACATCTTTTCCCAGAAAAATCGCGCTACGCGGACTTGAGATGTCATTCATCAGCGTATAAGTTGCACCCGAAACGGCATAACTTCCGGGCTTGCTGATCGGTATTGCATTCTCTGTCAACGGTTTGTTTTTTGATTGGCTATATTGTGCCGTTACTTTTACTGAAGCCAGGCACAATGCAATTGTGCAAACAAACAGATTTGATGTTATAAATAGTTTTGACATTTGTATGTATTTATTAATATTCATCCCCTTTCAATGCAAAAATGGGCTTGTTGGTCATCCACCTGCCACGAGTAAAATCGGGAAATTCCTGAGGTTCTCCGTTATTATCGATCGAAGTTTCCGAAAGTGGGGTAATAGCGCTCCAGGCAGCAGCATCATAAACATCAATCGGCGGATAGTCCCCTCTTTTAATAAACTCAACAAACGCATGGTCAACAAAAAAGTCGATGCCCCCGTGTCCGGCTCCTGTAGCATGTTCACCCCATCTTTTCCATAAGGGATGATCATATTCTTTCAAATAACTATCCATGCCTTCCCATTGATGATGCTCTGATCTTCCTTCAACATAAATTCTCTGGTTATCGGAATCGAATTCGGTCAGGCCCTTAACGCCCTGCACCCTGAAACCTAGCGAATAGGGCCGTGGCAGGTTGGTATCGTGGGTTATCAGGATGGTTTCTTCATTGGCCGTTTTAATTGTTGTTGTAACTACATCTCCCAGTTTCCATACCAATTTGGCATTGGGATGGTTGGTCCCGCCCTCAGGGTGGTTGACAATATAATCATTTAAGCCCCGTGCCTTTGTAGCTGCCGAAGTGAGGGACACAAACCTGTTTCCCCGGTTTATATTGAACATGGTGGCAACAGGCCCCAAGCCATGTGTTGGATACAAATCCCCATTGCGTTTCAAAGAATGTTCCGTTCTCCAGCGAGCTTCACTAAACGCCTTCTCTCCAAATTCGACCCCGCCGCCGTAAGGTTGTTTACCATTGTTGAATTTCACTTCCCTCAGGTCATGTTGGTATCCGCATCGGGCATGGATCATTTCTCCAAACAAATTGGCCCTTACCATCTGAAGGACAGCCATGACATTCCGGAGATAGCATGCGTTTTCTAATATCATACAATGTTTCCCGGTTTCCTCATGTGTATTGACAAGATCCCAGCATTCTTCCATGGTATTGGCGGCCGACACCTCAACTCCGACATGTTTTCCTGCTTTCATGGTTGCCACAGCCATCCGGGTATGCCACAACCAAGGTGTGGATATAATAACGCCGTCAATATCGTTGCGGGCAAGGAGGTCCATGAAAGAATAATCGCCGCCTGTAAAAAACTCAGGCATTGGATGGTTGTATTTATTTATTAGTTTTTGGGCTTCAGTTAACGCGTCCGGATCGATATCGCAAATCGCGGGAACAACCACATCATCACGAAGAAGAATGTTTGTAAGGTGATCCCTCCCCCTCAGGCCTACGCCAATAAATGCGATCCTGACTTTTTCAGATCTGCCCCGAGTCCTCGGGGCAAAAGCTAATGATGGTGCAATTGCAAATCCGGCGCCGGCGGCAAAGGTGGTTTTAATGAAATTTCTTCTTTTACTATTCATGTTTTTACTATTTAATAGTTCAACCTATTTTTTCAATTCCAATAACGAAAAACAAATACACACAAACATCTTGCAAGTATATGAAATTATATCTACTTTTGAAAATAATCAAACGAAAGATTACAAGCCAAAATAATCACAAAACGACAATCTATTTCTTGAAAAATGAAATCTCCTTTTAGAAAAACAAAATATTTAGTTGTCCTCTTATTTTTTTCAATTCAGGTATTTTCACAAAAAGTAACGATCCTGGATAAAACCCATTACAGCATTTTTTTTGGAGAGATCCGGAATTACCGGATTTTTCTGCCTCCCGGCTACGATATAAGTTCATCAAATAAATATCCGGTCATATATTTTTACCACGGCTGGTCGCAGCGTTATTTCGGGAGTATTAATGATTTTAAAGCAGACGAAGGGTATAGCAATGAGGGGGACAACATCGCCAATTTTGTGGCAGCAAACGAGGTAATTGTCGTGAAACCCGATGGATACAACAGGCAGCCGTTTGAAGAATATTATCTAAGGCCATACAATATTGGGCCTGTGGAAACACACCGGCAATTCCCGCTTTATTTTCCCGAATTGGTTGAACACATTGACACCAACTTTAGGACCATCGCTGACCGGGAGCACCGGGCAATTTCCGGTTTGTCTATGGGAGGTTTTATGACCTTTTGGATCGCTGGGAAATACCCGGACCTGGTTTCTGCCGCCGGAAACTTTTGCGGCTCCACCGAGTTTGTCGTTGGGCCAAAAGACTTTCCGGTCGAATACCGCCATCAGGAGATGTATAAAAACTATGCTGGCGTAAAGGTTCGCCTGAACTATGGTGATGAAGATTTTATCAGGGCATACCATCAGGATCTGAACAAGGTCTGGACGCAAGTGATGGACAATTACGAATTCAAAATTTATCGCGCTGGACATTCTACCTGCGGGCTCGGGGAAATGTTCGGTTTTCTTATGGAAACGTTTGAAAATCCGCCCGCAAAACCGACCAAATGGGACCATGCGGATGCGTATCCTTCTTTTGCGATTTGGGGCTACCAGGTAAGTTCAGATCGGGATGTTCCCGGGTTCACCATCCTTGAAAATGTTGACAAGCGAGGTTTCAGATGTTCAGTACGCACATTTTTACCGGACGGAGAACTATTGCCATTCGTAAACATCTCTTTCACAACATCTTCAATCTATGAAAAGAATAAGAACTACAGAATTACGGACATTAATCCGGCGAATGGACAATCGTCGGAATATTTTGTAAAAAGCAACGATGAAGGGCAACTGAAAATTGTGATTGATGGCGGGTTGCATGAGATCGGGATCAACAAAGAAGAAGATGCCCCGAATGTTGTTGTTTCTTCATTTAAGGTTGAAAACATGGATTGGGCAACTCATAACAAGAAAATTAATCTGTCAGTTAATCTTCTAAATAAAGGCGAAGCTGCGGCTGGAAAAGTAACCGCTAAATTGGAATCTACCCGGAAAAGCGCGGTTGTTTTGCAGGCCTGGGCGGAATTTGGCAACCTTGAAAAGGGAGAAACAAGTCATTCAGAGGTGCCTTTTACTTTCCTAGTAAATGATGAAAGCATTGATATAGAAAGATTTAAACTAATTATCAAAGACGATTCAGGAAAAGAGTGGAACGATTTTATCGACCTTCGCATAAGAGTTGAAGGACCTGAACTGCAAGACTTTGTCATCGCCGACGGAAAAGAATTTGCCGTAGCAGCAGCCGGTGATGATACCACAGCCGTTTTTTTAGGCCACGGGAATGGGGACGGAATCGCCAATCCTGGCGAATCCATCGTGATTTTAGTAAATGACAATGGCAGGTATTTCAGAACTCTTTTGCACACAGCTGATCCTCTTGTTAACCCGTCCGGAATTCATATCAGGAAATCCGACTATTGGACAAGTTATGACCACGTTGGCGCGTCGGCTAAATATTCAGTTCCGGTTTTGGCATCCGGCTGTCCAGAAGATCATTCTGTTAAATTTTTCGCGGAATACTGGTTGCCCAACTATCCTGACCACATCATCAAGCGTGGTGTAATTAGCATTAATGTGAAAGGGAAAGATGAAGCTCCCCCGCAATTGAAATGGGTGAAAATTTCAGGTGACAATACCATCATGGCAAAGCTCTATGACGGGGGGAAGATTTTAGCCGTGAAAGCCAGACTTCGTTTAAAAGATGAGCCAACGAAATCGTTTAGTGTAGAATTGAATAATGATGGAAAACAAAACGTCGATTTTAAATCAAACCTTGTGTTTAGTGGAAAAATTCAGGAAAGAGGTTTTGGTTTGTACCAAGTTGAAATTGAAGCTGTGGATGCTTTTGGGAACAGAATCATGGAGGAATGGCCTGAAATCATGGTTGTTCATTGAACAAAAGACAATGAATACGATCGGAAAGAATGCTTAATGATTGATATCATCTCAGATATAAAAGTTCGATAACCCATTCAAAACAAACAAAACATGACACATTTTAAAAAGCCTGCACCGGCCTATTTTATAACGTTCATATCCCTAATGCTGTTAACTACGGGATGTAATTCAAAAAAAAACGGACAGTCAGAATTTTACTCAGAGAAAGATTTCCTGAAGATCAATAAAATTGATATCCATTGTCACGTGAATACAGAAAGGCCGGCCTTTATGGAGCAGGCAGTTGCCGATAACTTCCGGATATTAACCATCAATACCAACGCACCACTTGGTGTTACCATCGAAGAGCAACAGGATTCGGCTATTTTTCAGCGCGAGGCTTTTCCAAACAATCTGGAATATCTGACTACCTTTTCGATGAAGGGATGGGACAATGATGACTGGCAGGAAGGGGCACTTGCTTACCTGAAAGAATCATTTAAAAAGGGAGCAATCGGCATGAAGGTCTGGAAAAACATTGGCATGGTCGAAAAAAATAAAAATGGCAACTTTATCATGATCGATGATCCAAAATTTGATGCCATCTTCAACTATATGGAGGAAAATGGCATCCCGGTTTGCGGGCACTTGGGAGAACCGCGCAATTGCTGGCTACCCATCGATTCAATGACTGTCAACAATGACAAGTCATATTTCCGTGACCACCCTGAATATCACATGTATCTGCATCCTGAATACCCATCGTACGAAGAACAAGTTGCCGCGCGCGACCGCCTGCTTGAGAAACATCCGAATATGAAATTTATGGGTGCTCATCTTGGAAGTATGGAATGGAGCACTGATTTAATGGCCGTCCATTTTGACCGGTTCCCTAACATGACCGTCGATTTGGCTGAACGAATCAGCCATATCCAAGCCCTAACACTAAACGATTGGCAAAAGGTGCGTGATTTCTTCATTAAATACCAGGATCGCATCATTTACGGAAGTGACCACGGAGATTATACAGCGTCGGAAAAAGACCCGAAAAAATTGAAAGCAAAAGTACATGAAGATTGGACCAGCGACTGGACGTTCCTGACTACCGATGAACTCATGACTTCACAGTTGATAAATGGTCAATTTAAAGGGCTCAAGCTTCCGAAAGAAGTAATCGATAAAATCTATCACAAAAACGCGGAGAAACTATTTCCCGAATTCAAAAACTTGTAGACCTGACCCAACCATCAACCCGATTTTTCAGACATATCTGTTGATTGAATGCAAACCACTGAAATTGGGTGTTATCCACTAAAATTGAACTACTTCAAAAATATCCAAAATGCGAACTAAATATAACCAATGATGAATCGCTTAAAGAGTTTATTGATCGTTTTCTGCCTTACGTTTTCATTCCTCGTATCCGAAGCACAAACCACTTACCGTGTTGTTGAGGAGTTGGATGTTAAGGTCAGCATGAGAGATGGTATCAGGCTTTCTACAAATATTTACCGACCGGATACAGTTGGGGTTTTCCCTGCCATTCTCATCCGCACCCCTTATGGGAATGGCGGTAAAGGAAATAAGGATGGGCATTTCTTTGCAGAACATGGCTATGTTTATATCGTGCAGGATACCAGAGGCCGATATGAATCGGAAGGGCAATTCTATGCCATGCAATCTGAATTGGAAGATGGTTTCGACATGCAGCAATGGACGGGCAGCCAGCCCTGGAGTAACGGCGAAATTGGCACCGCCGGAGGGTCATATGTTGGCTTTACCCAATGGATGCCGGCTCCAAAACACAGCCCTTACCTTAAAACAATGATCGCGGCTGTTACCTTTTCCGATTTGTACAATACGGTTTATCAGAACGGAGCGTTCTTTTTGGGTTTGTTTGGCCCCTGGGGTATTGAAATGACACTGCCATATGCTGTTCCTGACGACTTTGTTCGCCACCGCATGGACAGTATTCTTTTATCACTCCCACTAAGTGAAATGGACAAAGCAATGGGCTGGAGGGTCCCTTTCCTTCGGGATTGGATGGCACACCCGGCACGTGACAAATTTTGGGAAGCGACAAGCGTTGGAGATAACTACTCAAAAATAAGTGCCTCTGTTCATAATATTGGTGGATGGTTCGATATTTTGCTGAAAGGCACTATCGAAAACTATATGAAAATGACAAGCGATAACATTGCACCTGAAACCAGGAAGAAACAGAAGTTGCTTATTGGTCCGTGGGTCCATAATTACGGAAGACAAAAAGTAGGCGAACTGGATTTTGGGGAGGACGCCCTTTTCAAAAACAGGGAGTTTCAACTTCGTTGGTTCGACAACCAGTTAAAAGGTATAAACAATGGAGCAATGCAAGAACCACCGGTCAAAATCTTTGTGATGGGTGTCAACAAATGGCGTTTCGAAAATGAGTGGCCCCTTGCCCGGACGAACTATCAAAAATATTATTTACACAGCAGCGGCAAAGCCAACTCTTTGGATGGTAATGGATGGCTGAGCATTGAGCCAGCAGATAAAGAACCAGCAGATAAATTCACCTACAACCCGGCTGACCCTGTGATTTCGAAAGAGACCATGGGGCCATACGATCAAACTTCCATTGAAAAACGGGAGGACGTTTTGGTTTATTCAACTCCCAATTTAGAAAGCGATCTGGAAGTCACCGGTCCGGTTAAGGTCATCCTGTTCGCGTCAAGTTCGGCAAGAAATACCGACTTCACTGCCAAACTGGTTGATGTTTATCCGGATGGCAGGGCAATGCGAATTTGCGAGGGGATCATCCGGGCAAGTCACCGCAATCCCGAAGAAATCCCTTCCAACATCGAACCTGGGACAATCTATGAATATCCTATCGACCTGTGGGCAACCAGTAATGTGTTCAAAAAAGGTCATCGAATCCGGGTTGAGATATCAAGTAGTAATTTTCCCCGATTTGACCGGAATCTGAATACCGGGAATAATTTTGCAACTGATATCACCATGGTAAAAGCAGAACAGGAGATCTACCACAATGAAAATTACCCAACTTGTATTGTGTTACCAGTGATAGAAAACTAACAACGACTTACGACATGCACAAAAAGAATATTGCAATCTTATAGGAGCAGCGGAAAGAAGCCAAAAATAGAATTCAATTTAGGTATAAAAACGAATAATCTTTAGACTAAAACATCATGTTAAAAAAGCAAGTAATCATTCTACTCAGCACCCTGTTCTTCACAGTGACGTTAAACGCACAGAAAAATTACAAGAAAATTTCAGCTAATCTAGACGGAAAATTGCACAACACAAACAAAGCGACCATCTGGCGGTGGCGGCAGGCATATCAAAACGACTTTGTAGCCCGTATCGACTGCACAATCAAAACCTATGAAGATGCTAACCATCCGCCAGTTGCTGGGCTCAGCCGTCCAAACAAAATTACAGCAAAAGCGGCGAAAAAGTTGTATTGGATGCCGAAGGTTCGAAAGACCCCGATGGTGACGAACCCTTGTATGAATGGATTTATTACCGCGAAGTGGGGACTTTTGAAAGCAACCGCCCAATAGAAATACAGGATAAGAAACTGAAGCAGGTATATTTCATCGCGCCTATCGTCAGCCAGCCCGAAACAATCCATATCATATTGGCAGTAACTGATCACGGGGACCCGGCTTTGACACGATATCAGCGGGTAATTGTCTCAGTATTACCCTGAGGAAATTACTAACTTCGACAGGTTTTTTGAAACCTGCCCGGGTTCATTCAAAATTTATAACAATTTAAACAGATTCACCATGGATAGCTCTTTTTTCAAACAAATTCTTTTGGGAGGCTTAATGGCCAGCCCGTTTTTCGTGCAAGCCGGGCAAAAACCCAATTTCGTTTTCATTATTGCAGACGATGTGGGCTGGGACGATTTTGGCTGTTATGGCAACCCCGTGGTCAAAACCCCAAATATCGACCGGTTGGCAAGCGAAGGCTTGCGTTTTACCAGTGCTTTCCTGACTGCAAGTTCTTGCAGCCCCAGCCGCTGCAGCATAATCTCGGGAAAATACCCGCATTCAAATGGCGCGGCAGAATTGCACACGCATTTGCCCGAAACCGAAATTCCTTTCCCGCTGTTGCTCAAGGGAAATGGATACTACACCGCCCAAGCAGGCAAATGGCACATGGGACCGAACGTGCACCGCGCGTTTGACCGCTACACAGACAATAATGGTTACGATAACGGGAATGGTGGGGAAGATAACTGGGTTCCTTTTTTGAAGGAAAGGCCCAAGGACAAACCCTTCTTTTTTTGGCTGGCCTCGTTTGATGCGCACCGTCCATGGGGTGCCGATACTTTTCAAATTACCCATGACCCGGCAACTGTCATGGTGCCGGTCTATTTTGAAGATACGCCCGGAACAAGGCAGGATATTGCTTCTTATTACAACGAAATTGCCCGCTTCGATTTTTTCATCGGGAAAGTCCGCGCGGAGCTGGAACGGCAAGGCGTGCTCGATAATACGGTGATCATGGTCATGTCGGACAACGGCAGCCCTTTCCCAAGGTGCAAAACACGGGTGTACGACAGCGGGATGAAAACGCCCTTGGTTGTGCACTGGCCAAAAGGAATCCAAATGGAAGGGGAAGATCCATCGGGGTTGGTCAGCGCCGTTGATATTGCGCCAACCATACTGGAACTTGCCGGCATTGATGTGCCGGAAGAATACCAGGGAAAAAGTTTTGCCCCGGTTTTGAAAGACCCTTCAGCAGAAATAAGGACACAGGTTTTTTCGGAACACAACTGGCATGATTACGAAGCCCACGAACGGATGGTCCGGACGAAGGACTTTTTGTTCGTTTTAAACGCACGGCCAAACTTGCCGAATGGCGGCCCGGCAGACTCAAAGGTTTCCCCAACACAAGCAGCCCTGAACGAGGTCCGGGATATGGGGCAACTGACCCCCGCTCAGGCAGATATTTTTGTGGCGCCACGGCCTTCGGAAGAACTTTTCAACCTAAAAAATGACCCGCTTCAATTGTTGAACCTTGCTTCAATGCCGGAGTACCAGCAAAAGTTGGAAGAAATGAGGCAACTAGTGAAGGACTGGCAGGAGAAAACCGGTGATTCAACCCCCAGCGATCTCACACCCGATTGGTATGACCGTGAAACGGGCAAGGCATTAAAAACGGTGCAAAGAAGGGGGACAATGCCGGGGGTTAAAAACTGAATCCGAAAAGGGAAGGAATTTTTAACCGCAAAGACGCAGAGGAGCAAAGCTTTGTCAATAAGCGTTCAGCGGAAAACGGCGGGTTGTTTTTTAATTTAGATTGTGCGAATCCGCTTAGCACATTTGAAACACTAAACTTCGCCCAACATGATAAATAAACTTTTTCCAGCCAGCATTTTTGCGCTATCGGTCAGCTTGTTTTCCTGTTCCGCAACAGGGGCCAAGAAACCCAATATCATTTTAATCATGGCCGACGATATTGGTTATTCCGATATTGGGTGTTACGGCGGTGAAATCAGTACCCCGAATATCGACCGACTGGCAAACACGGGGCGTGAGGTTCACTACTTTTTACAACATGGCCAAATGCAACCCCACGCGGAGTTCGTTGTTAACGGGCTTGTACCAAGGCGGCAATGGTGCGGTGCACTTGGCACAAATCACAAAAAGTGCTGGTTATCACAACATGATGAGCGGGAAAGAGCATTTCGACAATTGGGTCCTCGATTATTGCAAAGCCGAAAATGTATTCGACCATTCATTTACATTTTGGGCAACCACCGAATATTTTGTTCCCCCTTCAGGACAATTCGAACGGCAGTTTTATCTTGAAGGAAAGGAATTGGAGGCCAGTGAGATTTATCATGAGAAATCACCCATGTACAAAACCGACTTTATTACTGATTATGCTATAAAATGGTTAGGGGAAGCTTTCGTAAAGGAGGAGCCTTTCTTTCTTTCTTTATCTGCCTTATCATGTGGCACATTACCCTTTACAGGCAAGGCCAGAGGATATTGAAAAATACAGGGGAAAATATAAAGTTGGCTGGGATTCGCTCCGGGAACAGCGTTTTAAAAGAATGCAAAAAATTGGCATCCTGCCTGAAAATGCGAAGTTAAGCCCACCGGAAGGAAACCTGAACAAATCAAGGGGGCCGCTCGTGCCGGAATATACAGACTATTATCCATGGGAAAGTTTGTCCGAAGCCCAAAAGGATTCACTCGATTTAGAAATGGCCGTTTATGCTGCCATGATTGACCGGATGGACCAAAACATCGGTAGGGTACTGGATCTATTGGAAACAAACGGGGAAGCCGAAAATACCTTGGCCCTGTTTTTTGCAGATAATGGCGCGTGCCCCTTTTATCAAAACGACATTCCCAATGTCCAGCCGGGGCCGGCCGACTCTTACTGGAGTTTGCGCGCTTCGTGGGCAAACCTTTGCAATACCCCATATCGGCAATACAAACAGGCTGGCCATGAAGGGGGCTGTAACACGCCATTTATTGCGTCCTGCCCGGGGGTAATCCAGCCCAACACCATTTGTTCCCAGCCCGGCCATGTTGTTGATATTGCCCCGACTTTTCTGGATATCTGCCAAGTGGATTATCCCGAAACGATCGATAACCACCCGGCATTGCCGCTCGATGGAAGTTCGCTGTTGCCACTTTTGCAAGGTGAAAAACGAGAAGAACCGGATTTCTTCCTTTCGGGAATGGATGATTTCCGGATGTTCTGAAAGGGTCATTATAAAATTGTACAGATGAACGGTGGTGACTGGGAGCTTTATAATTTGGAGGATGACCCAACGGAATTGGAAAACCTCGCGGAAAAATCGCCTGAAAAAAAGGAAGAGCTATTGAACCACTATCAAGAAATTGTTAGAAGGTTAAAATAGCTCTTATGTTCTTCCGAAATAATTCGAAGATATTATCGTCCCTTGTTTTCAGGTGCAGGGTTTGTTATTTCAGATGTATATCAGCAAACTTGATGTATTGTTCCCAATCGAAATCAGTAACATCATGTTTGCCTGTCCGCATATGGTATCCAATGGTGGTCATTACCGGATGATTAACTTCGGGCATTTCATCTGTGGCTAATCCAGGTTTGCCAAAAAGTTCGTAAACAGGAGTGGCATGGTAACCAGATAAATATTCTCCCTTAGGATCTGCCCATTGATCATCTTCGGCACTTGCAATGTAAACCGGTCGGGGTGCGATCAGGGCAATCAGCATGTGCTGGTCAACAGGAAGGCTATTTTCATTATCACCGTATTTGTTAAGATTATCACAGAACCAGTGTGCAAAGAAGGTGTTCATGCCACCGATTCGTTCCCCATATTGCCTGCGTGAAAGGGCGGCGCCCCCACATCCTGAATTATTTGAAATGACCAAGGCGAATCGCTGATCGAGTGCCCCCGCCCACAGGGAGGTTTTTCCAAGACGTGAATGCCCCATTACCGCAACACGCTTCTCGTCAATGTCATCATCCTTCTCAAAATAATCCATTGTGCGGCTCAGGCCCCATGCCCAAGCCGAAATAGCTCCCCATTCATTAGGCAAAGGCATCGTTTGTCCCTTTTTGTAAAGCAACGGGTGAACGCCATCAGAAAAATCGACTTCACTGCCGAATTTGTCAGGATCAACATCTCCGTAATACATGGTAGCCAATCCATAACCAGCATCAATGATTTTTTCAACGGCCCACCTGCTTTCCCTTGTCCCGCGAGAATTTTCAGTAGGCTTATTTTCAGAAATGCCGAAATCTATATTGTTCCTTGACCAAGAACCAGGAACTACGACGGCAGGATCGTTTGTAATGGTGTGGTTTCCGTAAAAATTGTAACCGACAAACAGTGGTGCTTTTTCAATGTTTTTAGGAAGATAAATTAGCAGATTGACACCAAGTTCTTTACCTTTCTTTTTAAAAGTTAACAGAATTTGCTTCCGTATGGCTTTGCCTCCAAGTGCATCTTGACTTTCTTCCAGTACCTTCCATGATGAAATTTTCAACTTTCCAGGAATTTTGCCGTAAATGTTTTCTTCGAAGAGCGCAACAATTTCCGGCCTTCGTTTTTTCATCCAGCTTTCCTGATCAGTAATTTTTTCTCCGTCTTGTGCGACAAATAGTTCCGGCAAAGCATATTCAGGAACTTTGCTTTCATCGTAAATTGCTTGGCCGTTTGCCGCTTTAAACAATGCAAAAGTCAATAAAATCACGAATATAAGTCTGACATACAGATTGATGTACGTCTCTGTTAGTTTAATCGATTCCATGTTTCTCTCGTCCTTTTTTTAGAATATCTTACAAGTTATTGATTTGCTTTAGTTATTTTTCCAATTGATTTTCAACCGGCACCACCGTTTTTTGATGCTCTTCCAATACTTTTCTCATTTCAGCAATAACCTCGGGATGTTCCGCAGCTATGTTATATTTCTCCGAAGGATCGATGCTGACATTATAAAGCAATGGTGTTTCCTGAACTGTCGGGGTTTTATTTATTTCAACTTCAGGATCCGTATAAAGATGTGCCGTTCTACTTCCGTACTCCAATCGAGTGATAAAATGGGCTTTATAATCACCCTTCCGAATAGCATAAACCTGCTGGCCACGGTAATAAAAGACTTCATTCCGGGGACTTTTCCCTGTTCCGAAAAGCAGTGGTGAAACATCATATCCGTCATAAATCCGGTCATCGGGAAGCTTGGTACCTGAAAGGCCGCAAAAAGTTGGCAACAAATCCATGGTCGTTCCCATTTCCATCACCACCTCCGGTTTTACTGTTTTG
>TARA_R110002050_G_scaffold68095_5_pt1 | contig 43722 bp, 45 predicted proteins | sample TARA_R110002050 | Tara Oceans TARA_R110002050 (sample SAMEA4396988) | marine metagenome | biome: Polar Biome; feature: [DCM] deep chlorophyll maximum layer (ENVO:01000326); material: water (ENVO:00002006), including particulate matter (ENVO:01000060) such as... | depth 25 m
GCTGGTTGGTTTTGTGTTGTTGTTTTCATGATAATTTATTATAAGTTGTATTTTTTATCAGATGGTATTCACCCTTAAAAATAACGTGGGTTTCGTTTTAATATAACATGTGTTTTTTAGTGCTTTTTCCGCATTGTTAAACACTCTGGCTATTTGAACTCATTTAAACTTTTTCAAATTTTGATTCGTTGTTTTCATGACGTCCACATTATTATCGAATCGCATAGCCACCATCCACACGAATGGTTTCGCCCGTAACGAAGTCGGATGCTTTAGCTGCCAAAAAAACAGCGGTACCTGCAAGCTCTTCGGTATAACCAAAACGACCGGCAGGCGTTCTTAAAATTATTTCATCATAAAGTGGCATGGTCTTTACGGGTGCTGTCATATCGGTTTCAATCCATCCCGGTGCAATGGCATTAACCTGGATGTTATACGGCGCCAACTCAATGGCCATTGATTTGGTTAACTGAATAACAGCACCTTTTGCTGCACTATACGAAGGCGCAAAATTGGATCCAAAGAAAGAATACATACTACCAATATTGATGATTTTACCTCGTTTTTTTTCAACCATGGATTTTGCGACCAGTTTGGATAATAAAAATACCGCGTTTAGTTGTGTCTCCATTAAGTTATCCCATTCTTCTTCTGTTTCATTAAGAATGCCTCCGCTTAATACAGCAATACCGGCATTATTTACCAAAACACCAATATCGCCCAATTCATGCTCTACTTTTTTAATGGCCGGCTCTAATTCAGAACGATTCGTAATATCAATTTGAATAGCCATGGCAGGAACTCCAATTTTTTTTAATTCTGCAAGGGTGTTTTTGTTTTTTTCTTCGTTGCGACCCAATATGGCTATTGAAGCTCCGGCTTCTGCCATACCTATTGCAATACCGCGGCCAATGCCACCATTTCCGCCTGTGATTACTGCTACATGCCCCGAAAGGTCAAATAATTTTGTTGTTTGCATAGTTTTAAACTTTAAAGTTATTTTGGATTTACCGGCATTGATAAAACAATAGGCTCTAAGACCGTGTGTTTGTCTTTAAACACTTGATTCTTTGGGTCATTGATTATAGCAGCAAGCATCTCTACATCTGCATCTTCAAATACCAATACCACAGAGTTTGGGTTATCTGTGTCTTGAAAAGTTCTGAAACTGGAAACTGCTGGAGTAAATAGGTTCACTCGGTCTTGATGGCCTTTAAGCCATGTGTCAATGTTTCCTACTTTGTGACGGGTTACGATTGTTTGTTTCATTTTATTTGTGTTTTATAGTTAATACTAAAGAAAAATCAATATAATTACATTCTGCGGTCTGTCGAGCTAATCTTCCGGTTGCAGCAATACTAATTGTTGGCTTCGGTGTCATGGCTTATCTGAATTAATCATTCAATGGAGATGTTTGTTGCCTGCCGTGCAATCATTTGCCATTGTTTATTTCTATGCATCCAGATATCTGTAAATCGTCGTTTCTCTGTCTTGCCAACATTTCCCGTTAAACCGGTCGGTTTCACTATCTCCAGGCCCATTACTATTCCTATGTCTTCAACAAATTTGATGGTGTCAATTTGCTGCTCATAGGACGAATAATTAATATAGCCTTGTCTGAAAGCTTTCATAGCCATATCCAGGCCAACAACAGTGTTACTTGGCGCATTAACAACTAAACCGCTTGCCACTATTCTTTTAATAATCGTTGAATCTTGGTCAAGAATTCCTTGAACTTGTAGCTGTTCCATTTTTCTTATTTGTTCTTCTGCAGAAGACTCCTTTACGGTTTCATTTTTACAGCCCATCATAGAAAACGATAAGAAAAGAGCTAAAACTCCGATGAAAAGGATTTTGGTTAGTTTCATAATTATACTTTTAAAATAAGTGCTTACTCAAGCGGTTTTAGGCTGCTCCGTTATTATTTGTATTATTTTTTTAGTGCATCAGCTAGTTGCTTGGTATCTACATATTGCTGAAATGCTGTTATTTTACCATCTTTAAGTGTCCATAAATGGGATACTTGGGCATCTATGGGTTTGTTGGTCTTCTTATAGGTCCCATTATATCGTAAAGTGGCTAGCACTTGATTATTAGACATATCATGCAACTGAATATCCACTAATTTAAATCCATCCCATTCACTTCCCACTCGAGCAAAAACACCATTTAATATAGCATCTGGACCTATGTAAGGATTCCCATCTGCATAAGCGTTACCTTCGGCTTCATTCCAAACAATATTAGCATCCATGGCTGCAAGTACGGTAGGCATTTCACCTAATTCAAATGCTTTATATAAATTATTAATGATACTAACGTTTTCTGGAGATGAAAGGATTCCTAATTGTTGCATAAACAACATGTTGTCCATAAAATCCTGTTCTTGGGCAATCTTTCCGTCTTTCATTTTAACGAGAGTGACACCTTCAACATTAACTGATTTACCAGTGGCTGGAATACCAAAGAATTCGCCAGTATGTGTGCCTTTAAAATTCCAATGTTTCACTATTTTATCACCTTGTCCAAAAACATCAACTATGGTGAATTTAATGTCTGAAAATCCCGTTAGGTAATTTTGATAATAGTCTTTAAAACCTTTAATTCCTACTATGTTTTCAGGACTCATAATGAGTGTGATACCTGTATCGAAATTGGTATCATTGATGAGGTCTATTTTTCTGTTATTGATAATTTCATCCCAAGTGTTGGTGTACATGTTTACGTTTTTTTCAACTTGATTACTGCATGCTGAAGAGAAAAGGACAAGGATAAGGATGGGTACTAATGTTAATTTTTTCATGTCTGTTTTAATTTAATGGTTAGTCTATTTTAATGATTTGTTTATTTCGCTTTATGCACTTCCAATTCAATTTCGATCATAAACCCGGGCAATGCCAATTCTTTTACGCCCAGCCATGAGCCCGTTGGGAATTGTTTGGTATAGATTTCATTTCGATAAGTGGAAACTTCAAGAAATTTTGGCATGTTGGTTGTAAAAATATTTTCAACTACCACATCGTCAAACGTGCAACCGTAATGTTTTAACACTTTGTCTAAATCGGCATAACAGTTTTTCATTTGTTGCTGCAAATCGCCAATAGCTGTTGGATTGCCTTCATTGTCCATACTTACGGCACCAGAGATTTTAATGTCGCTTCCAATTTTCACGGCATGTGAATATCCATAAGCTTTTTCTATTTCTGGGCGAAGGAGAAAGTATTCAGGTTTTTCTGTTTCAACCATTGGTTCGGTTGGCATTTCTGTTCTTTTGGCTGTTTCGTTACAGCTCATTAAAGACATTGTAACTAATAGTGTTACAACTCCCAGAGTTAAAAGATTTTTTTTCATGTCTGTTTTCATATAATGGTTCATATGATTTTTTGTTGAGTTATTACTATTTTAAATAATTGTTGTTCTTCTTTCGTTGTTTTCTTTTGTCCCTTTATGGACTCAATGTTGGTAGCTTTTATAAAAATATATGTTGTGCCTTTAGGTACAACATATATTATGATTTATTTTATATCTCGTACCTCACGGCACGGAGATTTGGTTCTATTTTTATGCTACCAACATTGAGTCCCTAACGGGACGTATTTAATTTCAATCTACTTTCAATATGTTGTCCACTTCGCCTAACTGGATGTGTTCAATTTCAATCTTTTATCAATATGTTGTCCACATCACCTAACGGGATGTGTTCAAAATTCAAATTCAATCTTCTGCACCATATTTTAGCTGCCGGTTATATTCTTCAGAATCAAAACTGCCTTTAGATTCTTTTATAAGCCCTTTATCGTCCAATTGCCAAAGTTCAAAACCACTGATATTTATTTTTTTTCCTGTGCCATTGGACCCTGTGTTGGTTCCGGTCAATGTCCAATGAAACTCAATGCCCTTTGGGGTTTTGACCAAACTGTCAAAGCCAACTTTCATATCGTCTGGAAAGGCATCCATAAAGGCTTTGGCGTCTTTGGCTATGGCAGTTCTTCCAACGGCAGCATCACCATTGTTTATGCTCAAGGATGCTTCTTCAGCAAAAAACAAAGCGACAAACTTGGGGTTTTGGCTGCACCATGCCTGGGCATAGCTTTTTGCGAAGATCATGGGGTCATAGATCATGTCAATGGCCGCAATACGTGTTGAGGTAAAGGAAATGTTTACAAACTTCCAGTCATCGTTTTCCTTGATGAGCGTGAAGTAGTCTATATTATGTTTGATCGGCACGCCAAAATTATGTAAAATAGCATCAGCTTGTACGAACGCCAAACGGCCTTCGCTCACATGGATGGTGTATTGGTTTACAGGCTCGTAGTAGGGCTGGTTGATCCTGTTTTTTGCGGCCACAAAGTAATCCTCAACGAGCATTGTTTCGGTTGTCCACTTTTCATCTTTTAACCTTGTAATCCCAAGATTGGCTTTATTGGCCATCATTTCTGCCATGGCATCGAGGTTATAGTTTCCCGCCACAATCAAAAATTGTTCTACCTTGGCCTTAACGTCGGCTTCATCTTGTGTCCAGACATGGTCCTTTGCCTTGTGGTTGTGTTTCATAGTATCGGTATTTTGCCCAAAACTTATATTTGTCATCATCAATCCGAAAGTTGTACATATTAAAACGTAATTTTTAAATTTTTTTTTCATGTCAGTTTAAGTTTATGGTTTCTGTGTTTTAATGGTTAAGCCAATCATCAACATGACTTATCTTTTATAATTTATATCGGTAAAGTGTACTGGAACCTTTTACAAAAGGATATTTTCCTGAAGTCCAATACAAATATTCTTCTTTACTGTCCAACGTACAATTAGAGGTAAATTCAGGAGTTTGAATATGTCCTAATAGAACTCCTTTTGGAGAAACAAACCATATACCATTATATCCTGAGAGCAGGATGACACCTTTCCTTGAAACGGTCATGCCATCAAAAAAGGGCATTGATGACGATGCAGCACGATCTGTTATACCTTTTATGTCAAAGAAATTTACCGGTTTAATAATATCACCTTTTTTGTTCAATTGATAGGTTAATACGTTTCCGTTTTCAGTATCCGAAACGTATAAAAATTTAGCGTCTGGTGATAAGCCAATGCCGTTAGGTCTTTGAAGGGAATCAATCAACAGTTCAACTTTATTGTTTTTAAGTTTATAAACTCCGTTAAACGATAATTCTTTAAGGCTATCTGTATCTGCATTTGTTAGTCCGTAAGGCGGATCTGTAAAATAGAGCACCCCTTTTGGGCTTAAAACAATATCATTGGGGCTGTTGAATTTTTTTCCGTTGAAATCTGTCACGAAATCGGTTATGGTTTTATTTAATTTAGGATTGATAATTTTACCAATCTGCCTTTTTGTTTCATTGGTGGATGCATAATTTCCCTGCATGACAAGTAAATCCCCTTTTTTGTCAAGTAGCAATCCATTGGCGAAACCTGAAGGTTCCAGCCACACCGAAAGGCCTTCGGTTTCATTCCAAAAATATATTTTGTTTTCCGGAATATCAGAGAACAGCAATCCGTTTAAGGCATCAACCCAAACAGGTCCTTCCAAAAAATGTTTATTGGGAACAATTTCCTCAATGCTGTTTTTACTTGAAAAATAAGTATCAAATTGATCATTAAAAATCAGGAGTTCAGGAAAAGGGATATGCTCTTTTTGTTTTAGCACATTGCTGTTTTGAGCTGAGACAATCGAGCTCATGGTCATTATTGCCGAAAGCAAAAAATATAACATGTTGTTTTTCATGGGTGTGGTGTTTTTATGTCCGTAACTATTCTTTAAAAAGTACATTGCTTTTTTATTTTTTAGTTTGATTAAAATAGGCTTTACAGTATTGAAAAAGTGTTTACTCATTGGCACTCCACATGCCATATATGGATATCCATTCCCCTTGCGCATTACGCTTTAATATTTCTGTGTATTTTCCTATATCAGTAATTATTGAACCATCTTCTGCTTGGAATTTTAATTCAAAAGTTCCTACCTCATAGCCTAAATCACCATCACTTGATGCATCTATGGTTTTTACTGAAGCGGCCACTAAACCTGCATCAATGGCTTCCTGCCAATAGTTTTTAATGTTTTCGCGTCCGGTAACCATGGGTTCATTTGGAGGTAATAGCGATGCATTTTCAGCATATAAATTTGCTGCAGCAGTTGCATCTTTTGCAACCAATGCTTTTGCAAAATCCCGGTTCATTTGCCCGAGTTCTTCACTGGTGGCAGGTCTTGAGGCTGCTGTTTTTGTTTCCTTTTTGCAAGCTGTTACCGATAGTAATAATGCCACTACGGTTAGTGCTAAAAATTTGGTTGTTGTTTTCATAATAATGTTTGCTGATTTAGTTAGTATTTATGTTAATGCCAGAATATTCTTTTTAAATGAATCTAAAGTTTTTCTATGCTTTTTAAAGTTTATTAGTTTTATAAAAAATATAGTTATCAAAGGTGATATTGCGGTTATTAATAGCACATACTCCCAAGACATAAGTTCTTTAAAAATGCCTACAAGTCCGGAGCCAGCCGCACGACCCATGTTGGAAAGGGCCATAAAAAGCGTGAACTGTGTAGCTGCTACGGTTTGCCAACAAAGTTTCATGCTGGCTGCAAAAAAGGCAATAGTGAGAAATGTATAAAACAGATAGTACAACAGAATAAAGCTAAATATAAATTTATCATTCCCCCATAAATTGGGCGATAATGATAGTCCGATAATCAATATTACCAATATGCTTAGGTAAAGGATGATCATTTTTTTGTCGCCAAAAAAATCAACCAATGCACCTCCTATAAACATGCCAAAAAAGCCTCCAACAACAGTAGTAATTGAATATACTTGCGAAAAGGATGTGTTGGTCCAACCTAAGTCTTGAATGGTGAAAATGGGTAAAAACGTATCAATCAACCCAAACATGACACCAACAATAACCGAAGCCATACCCATAAAGAGGGTCGATGGTAAAAGGACTACTTTTAAAAGACTTTTAAAGATTTGACGCCAACTCCCTAATTGTGCATTTTTAGAATCGTGAGATGGTTTCCCTTTTGTCCAAGGCATGATTTTTTCACCTGGACGCTCCCTAAAACAAATGGGAACAAGCATGATAAAGGCAACGGCAATGGATAACGATGAAATTGCCGTGGCAAAACCCAACAGATTAATTAAAGCAGTTCCAATGACCAAGGACAATGATACACCAATGGTCTTTGAGCCCCACATTAATCCGTTGGCCCTGGCTTGTTCGTTAATTGGCACTACATCTATGGCCATACCATCTGTGGCAACGTCTTGGAATGCCCCAAAAAAGCTAATAAAGAATCCTGCAATCATTAACCCATTCAGATTGTTTAAAGGATCTTGAACCAAGCCAATAGATAAAAAACTAACTATTAATCCCAATTGCCCAAAGATTACCCAAGGGCGTTTCCGGCCCATGGATAAAATGGTAAATCTATCCATTAGTGGTGCAATAAGAATTTTAAAACTCCAAGGGATGCCAATAACAGCCACAAAACTTGCAATTTCAACGGGCGTTTTATGGTTCATGGCCAACCACGCCGGAACAGCAAAATAGGTAATACCTTCGGGAATACCTTGTGCGAGGTATAATGCCGAAAATGTCAGGTATCTTAAAACAGGGTTCTCGCTTAAAAAACGATTGTTATTTATTGATTTCAAGTGGGTGGTTTTTATAGGCAGCTTGTTTATTAAGCTGCCTTTAGATTATATAACCTTATTTAGCATTCAACAATGAATCGCTATAATAAATTGTTTGAGAAATAATTTTTCCTTCAGCATCAAAACCGTTGCTAAGATGAACCATTAATGCTATCTTTTTCTTATCTGATTTTCGGATTACATTATATTTCCACCAAGACAATACTTCGCGACCATTACTCATTTCGTATTCTAAGTAATCAGGGTAACCTACAACGTCTATACTTGTAATTTCAAAGTCGTTTAAAAACCCTTGCCACATTGGTTTAGTCTCTTCTTTTGTGTAAGATTTTCCAAATTCATCATTAATATCATTGAAAGTAGCATCATCACTGTAATAGCTCAAAGATTTATCTACATCTAAATTTTCAAAAGCAGACATCACTTTACGAATTGTATTGATGTTTTCATGATGATTGTAAATGGTTCCATTTGTTCTATTTGAATAACTGGCAGCTATTTCGTCGCCAATGCTCGTATTGTTATAATTTATTATGGTCTGGATTTTATTGTCTTTGTTCACAATAAAAAGGCGATGCATGGGCATATTTACTTTTACACCTGTTTTTTTGTGAACCCCTTTTAGATCTTCCCAGGTTTGAACCCAAACAACGTCTTTTTGGTTGTTATCTTTATATTCTATAGCATCTGGATAGGCACCTTTTGAGCGACTGATAGAATAATAATCCAAAGCATCAAACCAGCCTTTTGCACTTTTAGAAAAAGAGGCTTTATCTTGCCCTTTGTCATTAGGATTCAAACCTACACCATTGTATGATTTGAAATCGTCTGCTAAATAACTGGCAACTTTATCGGAATCACCACTTACAAAAGCTTTAGTCATATTTTCAACCACCGTTATGGCTGGATGTTCAATATAAATGGTTCCATTTGTTTTTTTCTGTCCAAATGTTGTAAGGATACTTGCTAAGGCAAGAACGAGTAATAAATTTAGTTTTTTCATTATTTTTGATTTATTAATTATTTAAAATTTAATTGGATTGTTGATTTCATGTTATTTTAATATAAAATATTGTCAAGTACCTTATACAAATAGCGCTCCTGATTTTGAAAATTTTTGTCTGAATTAAAAACTTCAAGGACTTCATTTTTCAAATCGTTGATTTCCTTGTGTGAATATTCGTGTTTCCCTATGACATATTCAATCTTTTCAAAACAAGTGTCCTCATCATCATTTCTAAATTCTTTGTATATTCTTTTGAAGATTTTTGAATCTACTTTAGACTTTATTAAATTGATTTCAATCTTTGATTCTTCACTATCTATTTTTGCACAAAGCATCAAAATGTAAATTTTCAGCTCTTCCTTTGACCATTGTGATAATTCATTTTTCATTTTTTTAAAATTTTGAATGTGATATTTAATTATGCATTGTATTGTTCTAAAGTTTTCAAAACTGACTGAAATGGCAATCCCAAATCATGTTCTGCCATTGTATTTTGATAAATTATTTTTGGTTGATGTTTTGGTTGTTTATTATTCAACATCAATGAAACATCTGAAACCGGATAGGATGCACTACTTAATAAATAATTTTTGCCATGTAACCCAGAAATAGTGGCTGCTTTGTAAACACCTTCGGCAACATCTTTAACATTAACTATAGCCATATCTGCATCGGTGTCAAAAAGCATTTGAACAAACGGGTTAGGAGCTATTTTGTTTTTCAATAAAAATTGTAATCCTGTTGATGTAGAATCTTCTCGGTTGGATAAAGATTTTCCAAATACTGCTACAGGCGACACACTTGTAATTTCAAAATCAAGATTAGGGTGGGTTTTTATAAAATTATTTACGGTTTGATTCGCAATAAATTTTGCTTGTGCATAAGGATGGCTTTCCTCACTCATAAAAGGTGTGTCATTTTCACTAAAGCTGTCATTTGGTGTTTTGCCTCCTGCCGGCATGGGGAAATTAGTGTTCCAAGCAGCAACTGATGCTATGAGTACAACTTTATCAATGGTTGGTGTTTCCTTGATTACTTCAAGAAAATTTTTGGTCCCGTTTATGGTTGGATCAAACAATTCGGTTTTGGCATCTTTAAAGTCTAATTGAAATGGTGTGCCTCCATGAATAACAATATCACAGTCTTTCACAAATTCTTTTAATTCCGTTTTATTTTCTACATGTAGTTCACTAATGTACAAATGATCGGAAAAGTCAAGATTCATCAAATGTTCATATTTCTCCTGTTTTGAAATATTGGTAGTTGAAACTTTTACTTCAAATCCTTTTTCTAAAAAACGTTTGGTTATATAACTTCCTATGAAGCCCGAACCACCTATTATGCCTACTTTTTTCATTGAAAATGTGTTTTCATTCCCTTGAATCCCGATAGCTATCGGGAGGGAAATTGTTAATTTTTATTTTTATATAAACCAGACAGGTTTATGATGATAAAAAAACAGGCAGTTGGCAACATTTGGTGACTAACTCAAATAAACATTAAAACAAAAATTGATTTGTTACTATTGCCATATTCTCTCCCAAAAACCTGCCTGTTATTTACATTTAGTGCTCTTTAATTTCATTATCAATAATGCTATTGTATTCTTTGGATGAACGTTTCAATTGCTTACTGAACTATTTAGTTTCAGGAGCAGCAGGCATGTTGGTATTCCATATATTGGAAAATATTTTCCAGTTGCCATCTTCCTTTTTCCAAATGTTTATGTACTTTCCTATGTCAATGAGATCGTTTTCGGTAAAGCGCAAATAATAGCTGCCTTCGTCAATCAGGTAATCTTCGTTGCCATAAAAAGCCGTGGTTACTTCACTAAATTCTTTGATACCATAATTCACCCATTCTAAATTTACAGCTGAAATGGCAGCACGTCCTGTCACAACGTTGGAATTGGGTGGAAACGATTTGGCATCCCGTGTGAAGATGTTGTTCAAAAATGCAGTGTCCTTTGTTATATGTGCTTTTGTAAACTGATTGTTTTTTTCTTCAATGATTTTTTTCAATGCGGTTATGTCAAAGGATGAAGCACTATCTGTAGCGGTGTCTGTTGAAGCGGTATTATTGTTGCCGCAGCCAATGGTCAATAATCCAGCAAATGTGATTATTGGAATAATAATAGAAAATTGTTTCATTTTATTTGTTTTAAAAGTTTATCCAAAATATAAATTGATTGAACCCATCATTCTGTTAAGCTAATCTTCAGGGAGCAGTCAATTATTTATCAAATCTGGGAGATCAGTAAATTAGCCTAGACAGAAAGGAAATGCTCTGGTTGATTGTTTTTTTTAACACTAAAACTGAAAACTTCTTTTTAACTATTGCCGCATTTATCACCACAAAAAAATAGCTGCCTGTTATTTATACTTTATTTGGGCGGTATTTGTGTATATCCTAATTGATTGTATAGGGTTAGATTATCATAAAAAGCATCTTCTCTTGAGAATTTACCGTTATTTTGAATGGTCCATATACTATGGCCATGGGTAACTATGGCTTTGTTTGTGGCTGGATTACCTTGAAAAGGTTTGGTGTTTGTACCCGTACATGTCCAATTTATATGTATTTTGTTTTCTGTTATTTGATAGTCATTTAACTTGACTTTAAAATCGGGAAATGAGCCATGGAATACATCCATTAAATTAGTACCATATTCGGCAGAACCCTTAGCAATAACGTTTCCATTTTCTGTTCTCACAAAATTATCTGCCATTGCAGAAGCCATCAAATTTTTATCATTTGTATTCCAGGCTTTTACCACGGTTTCAATAGATGATTTCAAGGTTTTTTCTTCAACCGACATGTTTTTTGCTGCTTCAATCTCTTGAATGGCCAAAACAATTGGTGAATTGTCCCAATATCCATATTCCCTAACAATTTTACCGTTTATAAATTGTGCCGTTAAATGAACAGGTATGTTAAGTTGTTTGTTGTTTGCTGCCAATGTACCTTGCCAGCTGCCCCAAAAGTTGACCCAGGTACGTCCTTTATTGTCCACCACCATTTCATATTCTTGACCTTTTTCAATGATTTTTCTTGAAGAAAATGATGTTTCATTATTTTTATGAAAGGCTGGTATGTCAAGGGCTTTCATTGGTTTATTGGTGTTAAAAAAGACATTGGCCGTATCGGCATAATGAGACACCAAAGACTCCCAATTTTTATCGGTATAATCTTTAATTCCAGCTTTGTAAGTTTCAATTTCAGGAGCGTTTTGTGTATAACGTTGCTCGTTATTACATGATGAGAGAAGGACTATTGCAAATCCCAATAATATTATATTTTTCATTGGTTGGTTGTTATTTAAACCCGACAGGTTTTTAAGACCTGCCAGGTTTGGGTTGGTTGGTTAACAAAATTAATTTACTTATTTATTTTGATGGCTTATCTCTTCGCTTAACGTGTAGATGTATGACCAGTTGCTATCTACGGATGCCCTAAATTTGGCCCTAGTGGCATCTGTTTTCTTTTTACCATGTACTTTTTCATAGACTTCCCAAACACCATCGACATCAATATCCAGCCCTGCAAAATTTTTAAACGGAATGGATACAAAATAATCGGCTTGATCGGGAGCGCCTCCCATTACATTGAACCAAAACCCGCGTGGTTGCCCCTCTATAGATCTTAATGAAGAAGTAACATCTTTGATGACACTATTGAACTCTGTGGAATTATTGACCTTAAATGATGCTACCCAGACTAATTTCATGTCAGCCATAGGTGGTCTGCTAATTTCTGGAATAGAACGTGCAATATTGTAATTGACACTTTTAACATGAGGCATAATAAAATCTTTAATGGTTGCCCTGCATGCTTTATTGACCTCTGTGGTTGGCTCGTCCATTTCTGCCCAGTTGTTCATCCTACCGGTAAAGATATAAACGACACCTTCACCCTGAACACGTCGCCATAAATTCCAACTGTCGGGACCTTTGTTCTCCAGGTAGCATTCTTTCCAAAGTTTAACACCTTCAATAAATTGTGTTTCGTGCCCTTGTTTTAAAGTGATTTCGGTCATGTTCAACAAGCTGCTTTCATTGTTTTGAGCTAATGCTAAAACAGGTAGTAATACAATTAAATACATTAATTTTCTCATAATATTTGGTTTTGGTTAATAATTATTGTGATCAATTTTTATTTTTCTTGGCCTTTGTTTTAAATTCCACTTGGACGACTTCCATTGGGTATTTGCCTATGTTTTGGGGAAGATGTTGTGCGGCATCGGTCCACATGGTCGAACCTGCTTTTCCTGATGCCTCAATAATTTGTCCATCAGGTAAGGTAAATGTTGCTTCATAGTCTGTTACAAAAAACACATAGCCTCTGGCATGACTGTGCATGACCGATTTTTCGCCCGGGCCATATTTAATTCTCAGTACCCTAACTTCATCGTTTTCAAATTCTACGGTGTAGTGCTTTGGGTCAACTTTTGTGGCGTCCTGCGCCAGTATTTTTGTTGGGATCATTAATGCCAATACTACCAGTGCGGTTATGGCGATTGCTGATTTTTGGATTGATTTTTTCATGATTATTTAATTTAATGGATTAATTTAATTTAAACCCCACAGGTTTTCAAAAAACTGTAAAGGTTGGTTGGTTATTATTTTGATGTATATCCTAAATCTGGTCTGATATTCGCTTCCAGTTTTTCGTATCTTAAACAATTAAAATACATTTGGTTGATGATGTCTTGCGATTCTTTACCTACAATGGCATCATTCTCTTTTCCTGTTTGCTCCATATCAAGGGCATCTTTTGCTGAAATGGCCACCATAACATATTCGCCATCTGTTCCAAAGCCACTGTTATATACCCTGTAATACACTTTGGATTTTTTGGCCTCATTAAGTGCTTTTAGCTCTTTTAATTTTTCTTTGACTATAGTTCTATTTTCAGGGGAAACATAAAGAATATGATAATTTCGGTAGTTCTGGCCTTCTTGAGTTTGCGAAATACCTTCTGGCATATACGTTAGATCTTTGTTTAACGAAATGATGTAATCAAGTTCTGTATCATAGCATTTATCCATCCTATTAAAGAGATCTGCAATTTTATCTCTTCCTTCTTTCTCTATGAGTTGAGTAATGAATGAAGGCTTATCTATGTCTGCATAATTTTTAATTGATGAAACATATAAATAGTGTGAATTAGAAGTCACAGAACATAGCCAACTAGCATCTGTAATTTGATGTTTGTTTACCATAGCCATCATTTCTGCGAGAATTCCTTCATATTCCATAACATGAGATGGTTTTACAATATCTTCGTGTACACGATACATGTCTTGTGCATTTGAGAGCATTGGAGTAAACATGAGTAAGATTACCAATACCAAGGTTGATTTTAAAGTTTTCATAATTAATAGTTTTTAATGGTTAGTCAAATAAGAATCACTTGTGACTCCTTGTCTAAGTAACTCATAATCATTATAAAAGCAAAGGAGGTTAGGACGAAATATCGTATTAAATGTCCGAAGACTCCATTTTATTTATCAAAGTGCTATTAATTAAATCTCAGGTCAAACGGTACTTATATGGTTTGCAATCTGTTGAGTAATTCATCTTTTAAAGACTTACTTACAGGTATGGCTTTTTTAGCAATTACAATATGACTAGTGGCTATTTCATCAATTTGGGAGAGGTTCACAATAAAGGAGCGATGTACTCTTAAAAAGTGTTTTTGAGGTAATTTTTCATCAAGATCTTTCAATGTCATTACCAATAAATATTCTTTTAATTTACAGTAGATACGGCAATAATTACGTTCTGCTTCAATGTATAGGATATCTTTAATATCTACCCGTACCATTTTTTCAAGATGTCTTACAAAAATGCTGTCACTTAAAATAAATGGAGCTGATTTCTCAACTGAATGAGTCGCTGATTCATGTTCAGATTTAACCCTGTTTATGGTTAATTCTATGGCGCGTTCCAGGTCTAATTTTTTGAAAGGTTTGGAAATAAAGGCATAAGGATTTGTTGATTTTGCTCGATTAAAATTTACTTCATCTGCATTGGCTGTTAGGTAAATGATGGGAATGTTAAAAGATTTTTGCATTATTTGAGCCAGTTCAACACCATCCATATTGCCTTTTAAATTGATGTCCAAAAGCAAAATATCTGGTTGGTGTTGCTCAATATGAACCAAGGCTTCTTCACCTCTTGGAATGATGCCGGTTACTTCATAACCTAAAGTTGTGAGTTGTAACGAAATGTTCGCTGCTATTATCATTTCGTCTTCAATAATTAATATTTTAGTAACTGGATTCATTTATGCTGCAGTGTTTAATTTAAAGTGAAATAAAACAGAAGTTCCATTTTGGTTTTCTTCGTTCATTTCACCATTAAGTTGTTGGGTCAGTAATTTGATAAGTTGCGAACCAAAACCGGTTCCTTTTGGAGCTAAACCGAATATTTTACCTACACCATTATCGGACACTTTTAGTGTTAAGGTTTCTGGATTTGATTTTGATAAACTTATCATGATGTTTCCTGTTGCATTTTCAGGAAACGCATATTTTAAAGCATTGGTAAGCAATTCATTTACAATTAATCCAATAGGAATTGCTGTATCAATATCCAATTCTAAATTATCCATGGCGCATTCAATTTTAACTTTATCATCGGCATTAAAAGTATCTAGGATGCCTTCGCCCAAATTAAGAAAATAGTCTTTCATTTCTATACTTCCCAGATTATTGCCTTGATACAGCTTTTGATGGATGATCCCCATGGATTGCACCCGGTTTTGGCTGGCTATCATGGCATCTTTGGTGGCAGAGTCTTCTAACTGTGCCGATTGTAAAGCTATTAAACTTTTTACAAGTTCCAAATTGTTTTTAACCCGATGGTGGATTTCTTTTAAAAGCAATTCGTTTTCTGCATTTTTGGTATCCAATAAGCTGTTTTTAATTTGTAGTTCTTCATTTATTTTTTCAAGTTGAAGGCTGGTCTTTCGTTTCAGGCGGTAATTGCGGTAAACCAAAGCCAATACAAGTGCGCCAATGACCAAAGCGATAATGAAAATACGTTGTTGGGAATACTTCCGTTCCAATACTTCGTTTTGTTCAAGCAAATTGACCTCGAGCTCGTTTTCGCGCAGGCTTCTTTCGTTCGTTTCTTTTTCAAAATCAAGTAATTCTGAATAATATTGTTCTTTATATTTTAAGGCATTTATTAAATCTCCTTTTTTTTGATAAGCATTACCAATATATATCAATATATCTAAGGCAGATTTTCTGTTATTATGTTTTAAATGGAATTCCCTGCTTTTTTTATAATAGTCTATGGCAGCGTCATAATTTTTGTCCTTAAGCTCAAGATCGGCAAGCAATCCGAAACAATAAGGATAAATACTGGTATCTTTATTGTAGGTTTCCATAATTTTGATTGCTTTCATGATATGTCTTTTACCTTCATCAAATTGTGCAGGGCTGATGCTGTCCATTCCAGACGGTGGATAAGTAATCAATTCGCGACCAACTTTGGAATAATACCAAGTATGTGCATACGGGGTTTTATAATCTTTTAGCAAGGATTTCATGTCTGCCATATAATGATGGACAGAATCGTTGTTTACATCTGTATGGTACGAAAGCAAAAACTGATTGAGGTTAAAAATTTTCCAGATATTTTTCTGTGGAGAATGATTTTGGTAATACGTATAGCTTTTCAGTAAATATTGATGCGCCAGTTCCCGTTCATCAGTTAGTCCATATTTGTAGTGAAAAATGCCCTTGTACATTTGTATTCTTGCTTGTAATTCTTCACTAAGGTTTGGCATAGGCAAGGAAAGGGCTTTTGTGAATAAAGCCAGAGATTCTTTTGGTTCGGCAATATCCAGTTTTATTAAAACAGCCCATAAAGCGAGATAATCAAATTTTAGGATCTGATATCTTTCTATATCTTCCGGTAGTTTTTCAACATAGGACCACCCGGTTTGAGCGTTCAAATCCAATTGATCCATAGTGGTTGAATAAATAATCAGGTCCATATAAACGCGCCCTAATTGCTCAAAATGAGTGAGGTTATTTTTATCAAGGCAACGGATGGCCTTATTAAAATAATAGCGACTGCTGTCTTGATTGTATTGTGGCATGTCATTAAACCACAAAGCTTTATTTTGAAATATTTTACTTTGTTCCAAAAATTCATCCGTACCATTTTGTGGAAAAACACCGTTGAATACAAGAATAAAAAAGAGTGCTGAACTAATTTTCATAGTCAGTTGGATGTTTCTTTTTACGCTTTTTGAACCTGTGGAAGTCATTGTTTTTTATGCATTTATGCTGCTGTATTTAGTTTAAAGTGAAACAACACAGAAGTGCCGTTTTGGTTGTCTTCCTGCATTTCACCATTAAGTTGCTGGGTTAACAGTTTGATGAGCTGCGAACCAAAACCGGTGCCTTTTGGTGCCAACCCTTCTGTTTTGCCAATGCCATTGTCAACTACTTTTAGAGTTAATGTTTCTGGGTTTGATTTTGATAAACTGATGGATATGTTTCCTTTAGCGTCTTCTGGGAATGCGTATTTTAAAGCATTGGTAAGTAGTTCGTTAACAATCAGTCCAATTGGGACAGCAGTGTCCACATCCAATTCCAGATTTTCCATGGCGCATTCAATTTTAACTTTATCGTCCGCATTAAAAGTATCTAGGATGCCTTCGCCCAAATTAATGAAATAGTCTTTCATTTCAATACTTTCTAAATTTTCACCTTGATATAATTTTTGATGAATGATGCCCATGGATTGTACCCGGTTTTGGCTGGCAATCATGGCGTCTTTGGTGGCAGAGTCTTCTAATTGTGCAGATTGTAATGCAATTAAGCTTTTTACAAGTTCCAAATTGTTTTTAACCCGATGGTGGATTTCTTTTAGCAATAATTCATTTTGCTTATTTTTAGCTGCTAATAATGTATTGCTTTTTGTTCTGGCTATGTAACTTCTATATCCAAAAAACAGAAATCCTAAGAGTAAGGTGGCAAAACCTATGCTCAGCCATTGTACTAACCGTTGTTGTGCAAGTTGCGTTTTTTGTGATGCAATGGTATTTTCTTTTTTTTCGGTTTCGTATTGCGTTAACAGGTTTGACATCGTTTTATCGCTTTCTATTTTAGCGGTACTATCTCTCATGATTCTGGCTTTCTTTTGATATTTTAATGCTAAGGGATAATTACCAAGTTTTTCATAAATAGTGCTAATATGTCCGTAATTTTCAGTTAAATTACTTAAATCATTATCTTCTTCTTGAAAATTTACCGTTTGAAGTTGGTATTTTAAAGCTTCAGGATAATTACCGGTTAAAAGGTTAATTTCGCCTAAATTGGCAGATACTGTGGCAGTGGCATTTCTATAGTTTGTTTGTATTGAAAGCGCCAGCGCGTTTTCATATTCATTTAAAGCTTCAGGATATCTCCCCAGTCTTTTAAGTGCATTTCCACGATTGTTCATAAAATCACATAAGTTCATTGGATTAAACTGCAATGATGTTGCTAAAGTGAGTGCTTTATCAAAAAACAAAAAAGCATCTTTTGGATTGTTCATAGCAATTGTAGCGCTTCCTGCATCCGTATAGGCATAAACCAAATCTTCGTTTAATCCGTTTTGTTTACAAAATTCTATGTTTTTATTGGCGTATTCTAAGGCTTCTTTAAATCGTTCCTGCCGGCATAAATCTTCAGATATTCTGCTATTTGCACCTGCAATACCCGCTTTATCTTTTAAAGACTCCATGAGTCGTAACGCTTTTATGTCGCATTGCATGGCGTTTTCTATATCGCCTCTTTTTTTATAAACCCATCCAATTTTAAAAAGGGTCGTGGCTTGTCCTTTCTTATCTTCAATCCCCATATATTCATTTAAAGCTCTATCAAAATGATAAGAAGCAGAATCTAATTCAAGTAAATTGGCATGAATTCTACCTTTCATTTCGTTGAATTTAGGTTGCCAATTTTGGCTTTGATTATTATTTGCAAGTTTTACGGCTTGTCTTGCATAAACTAAGGCTTTTTTTAAATCGGTATTTGAAGCAATAGTTACGATTTGTTCTAATAAGGGAAATTTTTGAGTGACTATGGTTTCATTTGAAAGTAAATTATTAAGACTATCAATGGCTGTGTTTTGTCCAAGCGAAAATTGGAAAAACAATAGAAAAATTAAGGGTGTTAATTTTAATCTAAAATAAAATTTAGGACATAAATGTATCATACAGTCTTTTCGCTATAAATAAATATTAAAAAAAGACTTAGGGGAAATATTGTTTAAATATACTAAATATTATGAATTTGAAAAATTTTTATATTTTCTAGTATTGGCCTGTTTAAAATAGCAGGTCTATTAATGCCGGTATTATTTTCATTAACGGGGAATAAAAAATTTCTTGAAACCGACTATCCCCGCACAGCCATCGGGGAATTCATTAGATTAAATAGACAATTAAAAATAAGGATTAAAATCTGGGTATTTTATTAAAACATCGATGAAATATATAAAAAAGACGACATAATTAACATTTTTATTGAAATTTGCTAGGAGCATAGCAAAAATAATTGTAACAGTATCCCTTGAAGATTATTAGACCCAAATCAACAGTCATGAAAAAAATTACATTACTGTGTTGTATGATACTTTTCATAGTTTCTTGTGAAAAAGATTTAAATATAACTCCACAACAAGAAATATTGCAACCAGATTTAGTTTGTGAAGGTTGCGGTATAGATATTACCAAAGACAATTCCAGATTAACGTTGTATAATACTTTTGTGAATTTAACTCCAACTGGAAAAACTGGTAAAAATTCACTAATATCCAAAAACAGTTCTATTTCACTTGAGTTGAATGCAACTTTAGATCCAATATATATTGATATAAATGGACAAAACGTATTATTAAATGCAAATCAGGTGGCTGTTAAAAATAAAAGAATTGCAGCTTCATATAGCCTTATTGGTGAACCATATTCAGGCGCAGTAGACGTGTTAAGTGTTGATAGATCAGGAAATGTGAATCTTGATGGAACCTTAGTATTGCCGGATAGGGATATTGATGCCATTGATTTTATTAGTACTACTAATTTAATATTTGGAGGGGGATTTGACGCACGTGTTTATTATGGCTCCAGATATTTCTGTAAACAGTATAGACAAACAAGGGAATGATTTAGTAGTAGCAACTACTCTTGGATTAAGTATTTACAACATAAGTGGTTTATAATTAAGAATTATAATAACAACAATAAAGAATTTTGTTTCAAATCAACTTTTAAAAAAATAAAAGAGGCTGTCTAAAAAGTAGTCATTGCGAGTCACGATAGCTATCGGGAGAAGCAATCTGTATATTTCAAGTTATTGATTTACAGATTACTTCGAAATAAAAATTTCTCGTAATGACGGTTAATATATACTTTTTAGACAGCCTCTACATTTTGAATTAAAGATTCCGATTTCCTATTTTACAAGAACTTTGTCATTTTTAATTGCAAAATTTAATACAACAAGCTTAATGACTAATTAGATAGTTCTTCATTTAAGGTATACATATATGACCAGTCACTTGAAACGGAAGCTCTAAATTTCGCTCTTAATGCATCGGTTTTAGCTTTACCATTAGCTTTTTCATAAATTTTCCAAACACCGTCACGATCAACATCCATATCCGCAAAGTTTTTGTATGGAACTGCTACAAAATAATCAGATCCTTGTCCACCTTGAACATTATACCATGTTGCTCTTGAATCTCCTTCAGCTTTTTTTATAGCAGTACTTATTTCTTTAACTGCCTCTTTAAAACTATCTGAGTTGCTGGTTTTTACATTGTATACCCAAACAAGTTTTGTGTCTTCGGGCATTGGGGTTGTCCTACTTACCTCTGGCATAGAACGGGCAATATTGTAGTTCGTGCTTTTTATATGTGGCCTAATTAAATCAACAACTTTTATACGACATTTTTGTCCTGCTATATCGTTGTCTTCGTCCATTTCTGCCCATTTAGCCATACTGCTTGTTAATGTATAAACAGAACCTTCACCTTGTACTCTTCTCCACATATTCCATTTGTTCTTACCTTCATTGTCCTGATAACATTTTTTCCAGGACTTTACGCCTTCAATAAATTGGGCTTCATGACCTTGTTTTACATTGATTTCTGTTAAGTTCAATAAAAAACTTTCATTTCCTTGCGATACAACCACAAATGGTAGTAACAGTAATAAATACAATAATTTTCTCATAATTTTGATTTTAGTTAGTATTGGTTTTAATGGTTAATATATAATTGCTTTAGGGTTTAGTCTAACTACATTGGTAATCAAAAAAAAAAATCAATCTTGGGCAATCCTTAAGTTTTGTAATGAACTTTAAGGAATATTTTTAAAATCAGGTTATTAATTAAACTTAATTTTTGTTAAAAAATATTTGGGAGATTATAAATATAGTATTTTTTTTTGGTTTTTATCAATAGTTTTCTAATGATTAATTAGTTAGACTTTTTTCAATTAATATTTTGAAATAAAAAAATGCCCAACATTTATTGAGCATTTTTTCAAATTATATTTTATAATGTTTACTTGATTAGGACTTTTTCTTTTTTAGATTCAAAATCCAATACCACTTGATTTTTAAGAATATCATCAAATGTTTCCCTTTCTCTTATTAAATGTGCTTTTTTATTATACCATAAAACTTCAGCTGGACGTAATCTCGAGTTGTAATTGCTTGCCATTGAAAAACAGTAGGCTCCGGCATTTTTAAAACATAATACATCACCTTCATTGATTTCATGGATTCTTCGATTATTACCAAAGGTGTCCGTCTCACAAATGTAACCAACTACTGTATAAAATCGTTCTCTTCCTTTTGGGTTCGAAATATTAACAATATCATGATGAGAACCATAAAACATGGGTCTTATCAAGTGATTAAATCCAGAATCTACTTGAGCAAAAACAGTTGATGTTGTTTGTTTAACAGCATTTACTCTTGTTAAAAAATAACCAGATTGACTCACTAAAAATTTCCCTGGCTCAAAAGCTAATGTTAAATCTTTACCATATTCTTTGCAGAAAGCGTTAAATTTTTCGCTCAGTTTTTTTCCTAACTCTTCAATATTGGTTTCAATATCACCAACTTTATAAGGGACTTTAAAACCCGATCCGAAGTCAATAAAATCCAAATTTTTAAATTGTTTTGCCGTTTCAAATAAAATTTCACTGGCATATAAAAACACATCTATATCTAAAATATCACTTCCAGTATGCATATGAATACCGTTAACAGTCATTTTAGTGTTTTCAATAATGCGCAATAAATGAGGTATTTGATGAATGGAAATACCGAATTTAGAGTCTATGTGGCCTACAGAAATATTACTGTTTCCACCAGCCATAACATGTGGGTTTATTCTAATACAAACAGGAATATGTGGATGCTTTGTTCCAAATTGCTCTAGAATAGATAGGTTATCAATATTAATTTGAACCCCTAATTTGGTAGCTTCCTCAATTTCGTTTAAAGAAACACCATTTGGTGTAAAAATAATTTGCTCCGGTAAAAATCCAGCAGCCAGCCCTAACTTAACTTCCTGAATTGAAACGGTATCTATACCAGAACCAAGCGTATTAAAAAACTTTAATACAGAAATATTTGATAGTGCTTTAACAGCATAATTTATTTTAAGCTTTTTTACATCTTTAAAGGCTTCGGTTAAACGTTTATATTGTGAAGCTATTTTTTCGGCATCATAAACATAAACAGGACTTCCAAAATTTTCAGTTATTTTAAGCAATTGAGAATTTAACATAGCAGTACTTTCTTTTTTTTACAAAGATATTTTTTTTATCAATATTAAAAATTTTTAATAACAAAATTTCACTTATTAAACAATTTGTTAAATATATAACATTTATAAAATATAAATTGCATTACCTTATAAATCATTAGTGTAATTAATTGGTATTATTTACATTTGTGACACATAAACTATCAAGCAAATTATGAATTTACACGAATATCAAGGTAAAGAAATATTACGCAGTTTTGGAGTGCGTATTCAACGTGGTATAGTAGCCCAAAATGCACATGAAGCCGTTGCAGCAGCCAAACATTTAACTACAGAAACCGGATCAAAATGGTACGTTATTAAAGCTCAAGTTCATGCGGGTGGTCGCGGAAAAGGTGGCGGTGTTAAACTTGCAAAAAACTTACAAGAAGTTGAAGAAATTGCAGGAAAAATGATTGGCATGAATTTAATCACGCCTCAAACATCGGCTACAGGTAAAAGGGTTCATCAAGTTTTAGTTGCTGAAGACGTTTATTATCCCGGAGAAAGTGAAACAGATGAATTTTATATGTCTGTATTGCTGAATCGCGGAACTGGTAGAAATATGATTATGTACTCAACTGAAGGTGGGATGGATATTGAAGCAGTTGCAGAGAAAACACCTCATTTAATATTTACTGAAGAAATAGACCCAAGTGTTGGTTTAATGCCTTTTCAAGCTAGAAGAATAGCGTTTAACTTGGGGTTATCTGGTACAGCTTTTAAAGAAATGACCAAATTTGTTGCTTGTCTTTATGAAGCTTATGTAAAATCTGATGCGTCATTATTTGAAATCAATCCGGTTTTAAAAACCAGTGATAATAAAATAATGGCTGTTGATGCTAAGGTGACCATTGATGATAATGCTCTTTACAGACATAAAGATTATGTTAATTTACGTGATTTGCGTGAAGAAAACCCAATTGAAGTAGAAGCTAAAGAAGTTGGATTGAATTATGTGGATTTGGACGGAAATGTTGGTTGCATGGTAAATGGTGCTGGCTTAGCCATGGCAACCATGGATTTAATTAAACAAGCAGGCGGAGAGCCGGCAAACTTTTTGGATGTAGGCGGAACTGCTGATGCTGCCCGCGTTGAAGCAGCCTTTAGAATTATATTAAAAGATCCTAATGTAAAGGCCATTTTAATAAATATTTTTGGTGGCATTGTAAGATGTGATCGGGTTGCACAAGGTATAATTGACGCTTATAAAAATATGGGAACCATAAACGTGCCCATTATAGTGCGTTTACAAGGAACCAATGCCGATATTGCAAAAGACCTTATTGATAAATCAGGTTTAGATGTACAAAGTGCCGTGCAATTTCAAGAAGCAGCAGATAAAGTTCAAGCAGTTTTAGCTTAAAAAAAATATTTTATAATTAACTAACGGAATGATTTTTTAATCGTTCCGTTTTTTTTGCACTTTATTTTCTCCCTTTTTTGGCATAGGACCACGTAAATGTATAATTAAACCATTTAAAAAATTTCTTAATATTTGGTCGCCACATTCCATATATTTTGGATGGTCCTCACTTCTAAAAAAAGCGCCAAGTTCACTTTTGGATATTCTGAAATCCACAAGCTCTAAAATCTTTACAATGTCATCATCCCTGAGTTTTAAAGCAACTCGTAATTTCTTTAAAATATCATTATTTGTCATATCCATATTATGCAAAAAAGTAAATAGTATTTATTTACAAAATTAATTGAATACATGGAGGTTTTCTGCGTTTTCTGCATTTTTATGGAGTCACATAATATTTTTTAAAATATTTTAATTGATTTTATTATATAAAAATTAATTAACTAATTGAATAACAATAATATACATTGATTATTGTTATTATAAAACAAACGAAAAAAGGGTGAATTTTGATTGATTTATTTTGAGTAAATTGAAAATATATGATAAAGTAATTATTATTATCGATGAATTAACCCCCTGTTTTCGATAAGTTACAATATATCACCGATTATAAAAATACGTTTCTGTCGTATCTTTATAATGTAATTAATTAATCCATTCCCTCATGATTAATAGAGTAGAAAAACTAAGTCTTCTTTCGGAAATGATCGCTTTTGCGAAGTACGATAAGGACATAAAAAGTATAGAATATAATTTTTTGTTGGGCGTTGCTAAACAATTAGACATTTGTCGTGAAGATTTTGAATACTTATTGGAGCACCCAATAAACTATATTCATTTAAAATCCCATAGTGAGCGTATTGTTCAATTTCATCGTTTAGTGTTATTAATGAATATTGATCATGAACATGCCTCATCAAAAGTTATAAAATTATATAATTTCGGACTTAGAATGGGATTAAGTCATGAATCAATTTCTAAGGTGTTATACTTAATGGAAAGTTTTCCAAATAAAATAGTGCCGCCAGATGTATTGATAGATATATTTAAAACACAATATAATTAATAATATTTGCTAAGTTTAATTCGAAGTGTTCTGAATTAGAAAAAGCTATTCGTATGTTATACGTTTAGCTTTTCTAATTTAGATTGGTAAGCTTTAATCTCATCACGTAATTTAGCCGCTACTATAAAATCCAATGATTTAGCCGCTTGCTCCATGATTTTCCGTTTCTCCCTTATTTTCTTTTCTAATTCTGGTTTGCTTAAATAAGCGCTTTCAGGTTCAGCAGCTTTTAAAGCATCAAGTTCATAGCTATAAGTACTAACGGAATTCTTGGACAGCGCATTATCTAAACTTTTATTTAATGCTTTTGGTGTAATGTTGTTTTTAGTATTATATGCAATTTGTTTTTCACGCCGGTAATTAGTCTCGTCAATGGTTTTTTGCATGCTATTTGTAATTTTATCAGCATACATTAGGGCTTTACCGTTTAAATTTCTGGCAGCTCTACCAACAGTTTGTGTTAATGATCGTGCGGAACGTAAAAACCCTTCTTTATCGGCATCTAGAATAGCAACCAAAGATACTTCGGGTAAATCCAATCCTTCTCGTAATAGGTTAACGCCCACTAAAACATCAAATAAACCTTTACGTAAATCTTGCATGATTTCCACACGCTCTAACGTATCCACATCACTATGAATATAACGGCATCGAATCTGAATTCTATCTAAATACTTGGTCAATTCTTCAGCCATTCGTTTGGTAAGCGTTGTTACTAAAGTGCGTTCGTTTTTTTCAACACGAAGCTGAATTTCTTCAATTAAATCATCAATTTGATTTAAACTTGGGCGCACTTCTATGACTGGATCTAATAAACCTGTAGGCCGAATAACTTGTTCTACATAGATGCCATCCGATTTTTTTAATTCATAATCAGCTGGCGTAGCACTAACATAAATGACTTGATTTTGGATGGCTTCAAATTCTTCAAACTTTAATGGCCTGTTATCCATGGCAGCGGGAAGTCTAAATCCATATTCAACCAAATTTTCTTTTCTGCTTCTGTCACCGCCATACATGGCATGCACTTGAGAAATAGTGACATGGCTTTCATCTACAACCATTAAATAATCCTCTGGAAAATAATCCAATAAACAGAAGGGGCGCGTACCGGGTAAACGGCCATCCAGATAACGCGAATAGTTTTCAATACCTGAACAGTACCCTAATTCACGAATCATTTCCAAGTCAAATTCCGTACGTTCTTTTAATCGTTTTGCTTCTAAATGTTTGCCTATTTCTTTAAAATAATCATGTTGTTTTACCAAATCATCCTGAATTTCTTTAATGGCACCTTGTAAAACATCAGGAGACGTCACAAACATATTTGCAGGATAAATAGTTAATACATCATATTTTTCAATGACTTGATTAGTTTGAATATTAAAAGACTCCATATCTTCAATTTCATCACCAAAAAAATGAATTCTAAAGGCATCATCGGCATAACTTGGGAATATATCAACGGTATCTCCTTTTATTCTGAAATTTCCATGGTTAAATTCTGCTTCAGTTCTTGAATACAAACTTTGAACAAGTTGATGCAATAATTTGGTTCTAGAAATGACCTGATCGCGTTTCAGGGTTATGACATTTTTTTGAAATTCAACAGGATTTCCAATACCATAAATACAAGAAACTGAGGCAACGACCAGCACATCCCTGCGACCAGAAAGAAGGGAAGAAGTGGCACTTAAACGCATTTTCTCTATTTCTTCATTAATAGACAAATCTTTTTCTATAAAAACACCGGAAACGGGAATATAAGCTTCAGGTTGATAGTAATCATAATAAGACACAAAATATTCAACGGCATTGTTAGGAAAAAACTGCTTGAATTCAGAATATAACTGTGCCGCCAAGGTTTTGTTATGCGCTAAAACCAAAGTGGGTTTTTGAACTTTTTCTATAACGTTGGCAATAGTAAAGGTTTTCCCAGAACCCGTGACACCAAGAAGCGTTTGGTATTTTTCATTGGAATTGATGCCATTTACAAGCTCTATTATGGCTTGTGGCTGATCCCCCGTTGGACTAAATTCTGATTCAATTTTAAATTGCATTTTGCAAAATTACATAAAAATATATGTGTTATCGTTTTAAAGTAAAATGACTTTTAAAGATTCTACCATCTTGCAAAGCAACAGAAAACCAATAATCATCTGTCGGTAGTTTTTTGCCATTAAATGAACCGTCCCAACCTTTTCCAGAAAGATTTAATTCTTTTAGAAGTTTGCCATAACGGTCAAAAATATATATTTTAGAATTAGGTTGAAATAAACTTGACACACCATAAACTTGCCAAGTATCATTAAATCCATCATTATTTGGAGTGAAATATTTTGGAAATCCAATAACTGAGATTAAGCTATTGACGCTTCCACAATCATTTTTTACATCTTTAACATAAACCGTATAAAAGCCAGGGGTTATATTTTCAAAAACATGATTGTCTTGATATGGTCTGTAAACAATGTTGTTTTCATCAAGAAGTTGATATTCATAAGTGCCTTCACCTGAAGTATTTACAGTAATGATATTATTTTGAGAAGCATCAACTACATTTATAGATTGAATGGATGCAATGTTTGAAGCATCAACCATTATAGTTCTTTCTTTAGAGCAATTGTTGGCATTTGTTACATTTACTTTATAAGTTCCAGGTTCATTAACTTCAATACTATAAGTGGTTTCACCATTTGACCAGACATAAGTATAATTATTTGACGAGTCATTTAAAATGCTCGCGTTAATGGTAATTGTTTCAGGATACCTGTTTAAACAATAATAGGTAATATCTTCGGTTTTAATATCCGGAAGTTCATTTACGGTTAAAAGCACTTCACTGATGCCATAACAATTATTAGTATTTTCTACTCGGGCGTATATAGTTTGAGAATAAGGATTAGAATTATTTTTAAAAAAAGCGCCTAGATTATTTTGTTCTAAAAGGGCATCTTCATAAGTTTCAAAATAGGAAATATTCAATCCAGATGGAAGTCCATTAACCACCGCATTATCAGCATCTTCTAAGTTAAAATTGTAAATACCATCTTCTATGCCATCATCATCACATACTATAAGTTCTGTGTTATTAGAATCCGTAATGCTAACATCAAGAATTAATTCAGAAGTATCAAAACAGTCAGTTGCTACATTAAACACTTCTACATAAATAGTTTGAGGATTAGTTGTGTTGCCAAAAAGATTAGCATCTACTTGAATGGTTCTTAAAGGGTCCGTATAGAATTTTGTGGAAAGACCTGCAACACCGCCAGTTAAATTGGCATTGGCTTCATTCAAATTGAATAAAGTTTTCCCATCAACAATCCCGTCTTCATCACATTGTAATAATGTAACATTAAAAGCTTCTGGGTTTGGATTAAATACAACATAAGCCTGTCCTTCAAACCTATCACAATCACCGTTATTGGGGTCAATTAAAACCTTATATAACCCAGGAAGAGAAACATTTAAATCAAAATCAGTTTCAGTTAAAGCCACTCCATTTAAGGTCCATTGGTAAATGGCACCTGGAATTTCATCCCCTTTTAAAATATACGTATCTCCATTACATAGTTGTAAATTTGTAGACGTTGAATTATTACCAATAATATCTATTTTTTGAGAAAAGAAGGATGCTATAAAAGGAGGTAATCCTTGCCTTGAGTTTCTTGTTAAAGGAATGGCGTTATGTACATAATTACAACCAATGCCTATGACATTTGGACTGTTTATAACTGAAAGAAAAGGAGAGCCGTTGTTGTAAGTGATACTCATAGCCCTATAAATTTTACCGTCAGGCCCCAATTGTAATCCACCTCTATATATCTGTCTTTTATCAATTACCATTTCGCTGCTGCTAATATTAGGTGCGGATAAATCATATTGCAATAATGACCCATATTGAGCAGAAGCATCATCAAAATCTTGTTGATTTGAATTGTAATATGCCGATACGTATAATACATTGTTATTTTGGGAAAATTCCACTCCATAGGCCGATTGAGGTTTTGATACACTTGGTGAAAAATTAATGGTTATTTCTTTCTGATTACTCACTGTTCCTGAAGATGTGTCAAAATCATACAGATATAACCCAGAAGTTGCATTGGCACATACAAGTTTTGTGCCATCTGGTGAAAATTTTAAATAACCCCGTCCATCACTGATATTAATATTAAACGTGCTTTTAACAGGAGTCGTATTTATACCCAAAGCTGTTACTTCATAAGCATAAAAAGTATTGAATGAACTGGGATCTTTTGGTAAACCATCTTGAGAGGCAAAAGTAATAACCCAAATCGATTTTGTTTGACAATCTTTAACAACTGCACTAATTTTTTCTGAACTATCAGATAATAAAGGGAGGTTTTTAGATACAACATCACCTAAACCACCATTGAGACTTATATCTACTATGGAATAATTGAACCCATAATCTGGATCTGCTTGTCCTATTGAAGTGTCAACAGTAAATACATAATAAATATTTAGATTTCCGGGGTTTGGAATTATAATGGCCGATTGTGTACTGGATTTATCACCATACAGATTGCTGCCATTCGGCATAATGTTATTATTTCTGTCATAAACAAATCTACCATCTGTATAGAACAATAAATCGCCATTATTATCAGAAATACTTGTACAGCCTTCTTCAGTACTTAACTGTCCGTTGGATAGCGAAGTAATGGTTCCATCTGCATTAAATCGAATACCGGCATTATCGCCAAAATACCAGTTAGAAGCTTCACTTTGAGCAGAAATATTATAAACTACGCAACATAATAGGAAAACTAAAGTTTTTTTCATCTTTTATAAAAGCAATAGCTTCCAAAGATATTATAAATCACGACTTTTTAATAACCTAAACGATAAAAAGATAAATACCGCAGTCCAAGCCAAAACAATAATTACATCGTACCAGTGTACCGCATAATCAAAATCAAATTTTTCACCAACTTGATTGGCTACTGATTGTACTGCATTTAATCGCGAAAAAGGTTGCTTTATTAAATTAGACATAGAGTTTAAAGGAAAAAAACGCATGACAGATGTTGCAAATTCTGCATCCGTTTTCCATCGTAATAACCCGAAAACTATCCCTTCAATAAATTGCCATACAAATAAAAACCCTAAAGCAAAGGCTGAACGTTTTACCAAAATCCCTAAGAATAAACAAAATGAAAAGAACCCGACCAGTTTTACAAAAAAGGCAAGAAGATATTCCAAATCAGAAAAAATAATACCCAATTCTGTGTAATTGGAAAAACACCATCCTAAAATTAAAGAAACAACAAATAAAAATACGGTTGAAATACCCGAAAAGACCAGAACTGTATAAAACTTAGTTAATATAAACTCTTTTTTGCTTAAACCATCAATTAAATTTTGTTTCAAGGTTTTATTGCTATACTCATTGGCCATCATGGATACAATAACAATGGCAAGAAAAAGCTTAAAAATGGCTGCTATATAACTATTGAAATGCCATATATAAGGAAAATTAAATATGCCCATTTCGGCTAAATGAAATTTTATGGGGCCAATATCAAACTTTATTGCAGCTATAAGCGCTATAGACGTAAGTAAAATAAAATAAGTCAGTATTAAAATCTTACTTGCCCTGTTAAGCATTAATTTTTGAAATTCTATATTAAGTAATCTGTACATATTATTTATTGTTTGTTAAGGTTAAGAATTGTTCTTCTAAACTTGCCTTACGTTGCACTAAATGCGATAATGTAAATCCTTGTTCAAACAATAATTTATTAAAGGAAGCAGATTCTAATGGTTCATTTAAAAAGGCGGTTATTAAGTGGTCCTTCACATTTACATTTCCAAAAGATTTATGATTTTCAAGAAACTTAATTAATTCTTCTTGTTTGGCACATTTCAATTCAAAAAAACCATAACTGGAAGTCATCTCATCAACGCGTCCGGAATATAATTTTTCACCTTTACGTAAAACAACAACATGTGTACAAACCTTTTCAACCTCATCAAGTAAATGAGAGGCCAGTAAAATAGTAGTGCCTTTACTGGCAATTTCTTTAATTATTTCCCTGATTTGATGAATTCCTTTCGGATCCAATCCATTTGTGGGTTCATCTAAAATTAATATCTCCGGGTCGTTTAAAAGGGCAGAAGCAATGGCTAATCGTTGTTTCATACCCAATGAAAAGGTGCTGAATTTGCTGTCTTTTCTATCAATAAGCTCAACAATTTTAAGTTTTTCCTCAATTTTACTGTAATCAACTTCTTTAATTTTGCATACTAATTTTAAATTTTGATACGCCGTCATATAAGGGTAAAAATTAGGTCGCTCAATGATAGCGCCTACTTTTTTTAATGCATTATGGGTAGAGACATTGCCATCAAACCATTTAAAACTGCCTGATGTTTTGTTCACCACATTCAAAACAACACCTAAAGTGGTAGATTTTCCGCTTCCATTTGGCCCTAAAATTCCATATACATTACCTTTATTAATGGTAAACGATAAATCTTTCACAGCAGTTAAATAACCAAATTTTTTTGTTAGATTGGTAATTGTTAGGATAGAATCCAAGATATACAAATTTTTATGTTGATGTTATATCAACAGGTTAGTTATAAAATATGACGATAGTTGCTTAAATTTGTTACAAGTTGAAGTATAAATATAAATTTAAAATGCCAAAAAATATTCATAATGGATGATTTAAAAATTTCGAAAAGAAAGCCGTCTTATCTGATAAGTGATAAATTGCACGACTATCTTTCTGAATACAACAGAAACATTAAGTTACCCATATTTTATGAAGATTTGTTGAGGTTTCAAGGGTCTGTTGTTGTGTATGATAAATTTGAAAATGACACACTTTGGATACGTGTTTATTATAATGATTATGAACGTGAAGAAATTGATTTAAGTTTAAAAAAAGTATATACCATTTTACATTCTGATGGTAATGAAAGTTCATTGCCTTTTCTTAATGTAGACGCCATTGATTATTGCACATTTGGAAATTCAAGGCCCTTTAGAATTAAAATAAGAAATATATTAAATGATAATTTCACCTATTTTTATGTTAAAATGGCAGATGCCTCCCGTGTTTATGGGCTGGAGCTGGAACATATGTTATCACCTTACAACTTAAATTTTTTAGTTCATAAAAACACGTTGATTGAAGAGCACATTTCTGGTATTCCTGGTGATGAATTTATTAAAAATATGCTACCAAAATGTTCAAAGTCTGAAAAATCTCAAATTGCTAAAGAGTTTGTTAAATTTAATGAACGTTGTATGATTAGACTCTTAGGTGATATGCGCTCTTACAATTATGTGATAGTACCCACTCATGATTTTGATCAGGTTGTATATAAAATAAGAGCGATAGATTTTGATCAACAATCCTATGAAGGGAAAATCAATATTTATAGACCGCAATTTTTTAAAGAGAATTTTGTGATGGTGAATTTAGTTTCTGAAAGTTTCCAGAAATTGTCAATTGACCAGTATAAAATTGAAGAAAGATCTATCATGGCAAAACGATTAAAAAGTTACCATGACAGGATTGAAGATTTGATGGATTGTATGGTAGTAGATACCATTTCAACAAAGGAAAACGTTGATTCCCTTAAAATAAAAATTTATGAATTTACACTTGATATGAATTTTAAGCGCTGCAAAACTATGGGACAAATCATTAAAAATGCGTTGGCTTATGTGCTTAGAAATTATGAAAATGTGAATCCTAACAACTTAAAGTAGCTTACAAATTAATTCCAGTTTTCATCAAAGTCTAAGCCTTCATAATCGTCAACATCAATGCCATCATCAAATTCATCAAAATCATCAAGGGCATCTGCTTCAAAAATCTTTTCAGGAGCTACATCAGGGATTTGACCTTTTGAAAAAATTAAATTAGGATAACCAGTGCCATTGGTTTCTTCAACAATTTCAGCCAACTCAACATAAAAAGTCCATAAATTAAAAAAGTCGTACACATAAATAAGTTTTGTTTGCATTTCGTAAACAATACTATTTATAGTGGTTTCATTCATTAATTTTGCTGATGCGTCTTCACTCAAATCAAATAAAGAAATTTCCTGTCCTTGATTCCATGTATCGTCACTTACATAAAATGAGGCCATTTCGGTTCCATCAAATCCAAAAGACTGTGTTATCAGGTTATGCAAATCTTCTAATGAATCTGTTTCTTGAATCTCTAAATCACGAAAAACATCGTCATCAGTATCATTATCCAGAATTACCCTAAATCTATAAATCATATTAAAAAATTAAGTTGCAAAGGTAGGCTTTTTCAATTATTTACTAAAACGATGCAAGGTAAATATCATGGAACTTAATAATAAAAAAGCGCCTATTTGATGTGCCACACCAAGCCAAACAGGTACTTGTAAAATAATTGTAAATACACCTAATAAAAATTGAATACTCACTATAATCAATAAAGATGATATGCCGTTTGATTGCATTTTGGTCAATGTGAGTTTTCTTGATTTTAACCAAATACCAAACACAAAGAGGACTACAAAATAGGCTAATATTCTGTGTACAAACTGCACGCCACTTTTTCCTTCAATAAAATTTTTATAAATGGGACTTTGCTCAATGTATACGGTTTCATGCATAAACTTTCCTTCGCTCATCATTGGCCAATGATTATGAATATAGCCGGCATCTAAACCAGCAACAAACGCACCATAAATAATTTGAAGCAATAAAACGGCTAATGCGAATCTTATAAAATTCCGAAATGATTTATTGATGTCTTTTTTAGTTGGAAAAATTAAATCCAATGCAACCCAAAACGTATATGCAAAGGTGATGAAAGCCGTTAATAAATGAGCTGCCAAACGGTAATGACTCACATCCGGATTATCAACCAACCCGCTTTTAACCATAAACCAACCCATAAATCCTTGAAAAGCTCCCAGTCCTAATAGAATAATAGCTTTTTTAATCGTAGGTTTAGTAAGTTGTTTGGTAATTAAAAAATACAAAAAAGGCAATAAAAAAACCAGACCAATAAATCGGCCAATTACACGATGCAACCATTCCCAGAAGTAAATGTCTTTAAAATCTTGTAAAGCAAAATGATTATTAAGTTTTTTATATTCAGGATATTGTTTGTATAAATCAAAAGCTGCTTGCCATTCGACATCATTGGTTGGAGGAATCACACCAGAAATTAATTTATAATTGGATATGGATAATCCGGAATGTGTGAGTCTAGTAATGCCACCAACAACAACCATGATGAAGATTAGTAGGCATCCTGTTAATAGCCAATAGATTATTTTTGTTTCTTTCAAAGTTTCAGAGTTTCAGAGTTTCAGAGGTTCAGAGGTTCAAAGTGGCAAAGTTTCAAAGTTTCAGAGTTTTATTTTGTTTATAAAGCTAGATAACATGCGTTCTATTTCTCTAGAATCTTCATATAATTCATGAAAGGAAGTTTCATTTAAAAAGCCCAAATTCATCGCAATTTCAATTTGGGTTTGTAATTCAAATAATGAACTTAGGGCAATATTCAAAAACCGTAAATAGTCTTTTTTTCCATCTCGTCCATATCCTTCAGCAATATTGCTAGGGATTGAAGTTGCAGAGCGTTTAATTTGAGAAGTTAGTGCGTATAACTCTTCACTAGGAAAAGATTTTGTTTCAGTATAAACTTTGGTAACAAAAGCCATTGATTTTTGCCAAACTAATAATTTTCTATATGTATGATTTTTCATGTTTTTCATGTTTTTTAGTTTCAAAGTTTCAAAGTTTCAAAGTTTCAGAGTTTCAGAGTCTCAGAGGTTTCAGGGTTTCAAAGTCTTTGCCACTTTGTTTCTTTGCATCTTTGTTCCTTTGCTACTTTGCATCTTTGCCACTTTGCCACTTTGCATCTTTGCCACTTTGCATCTTTGCCACTTTGTTTCTTTGCTCCTTAGTCACTTTCAATCCCAACCGTTCTCCTTCATTTAACATAAACCGAAAGGCAGCTTCGTATTCGTTTGGAATATCACCTTCAAGGATGGCTTCTTTTATAGCTTCTTTAATAATGCCTATTTCTTTTGAAGGTTTTAAATTAAATGTGGCCATAATTTCTTCACCAGAAACTGGTGATTGAAAGTTACGGACATGGTCCCGCTCTTCAACTTCAATGATTTTCTCTCGAACAATCTTAAAATTGTTATGATATTTATTGAATTTAATTGAGTTTTTTGTGGTTATATCTGCTTCACAGAGCGTCATTAAATCATCAACATATTCTCCCGCATCAAAAACCAATCTTCGCACCGCAGAATCAGTGACTTCATCATTTGCCAAAACAATGGGTCTTGAACTCATGAATACCATTTTTTGTACAAATTTCATTTTGTCATTTAATGGCATTTTCAATCGTTTAAATAAATGATATACCATTTTGGAGCCTTTAAATTCATGTCCGTGAAAAGTCCATCCAACTTTTTTACTGAATTTTTTAGTGGGTGCTTTTCCAATATCATGTAATAATGCTGCCCAGCGTAACCACAAATCAGAAGTGTTTTTTGAAATGTTATCAACGACTTCAAGCGTATGATAAAAATTATCCTTATGTCTTTGCCCTTCAATTTCATCAATGCCCTTTAAAGCAGTTAATTCAGGTAAAACATATTCTAATAACCCAGTTTCTTCAAGCAATATAAATCCGTTAGAAGGTTTATCACTTTCAAGAATTTTATTGAGTTCAACAACAATACGTTCATTGGTGATAATATTTATTCTATGGCAATTTTTAGCAATGGAATTTAAAGAATCCTTTTCAATTGTAAATTTGAGTTGTGCCGAAAAACGTATAGCACGCATCATTCGTAATGGATCATCACAATATGTAATATCTGGATCTAAAGGTGTACGAATAATTTTTTCTTGCAAATCTTGGACACCATTAAAAGGGTCAAGCAATTCGCCAAAATGTGATTCATTTAAATTAAGTGCCAGTGCATTTATTGTAAAATCCCGTCTGTTTTGATCATCTTTAAGAGTGCCATTTTCAACTACAGGATTTCTGCTATCTTCACTATATGATTCTTTTCTGGCTCCAACAAATTCAATTTCAATGCCATCATAATGCAACATGGCAGTTCCATATGTTTTAAAAACCTGGACTTGAGGTTTATTTGGAAGATTTTTCGCCACCTGTTTAGCAAGGTTGATGCCGTCACCAATGGCAACAATATCAATATCCTTGGCAGTTCCTCTATTTAACAAATAATCACGTACAAAACCACCGATCACATAACTATCTAAATTTAATTCTTTAGCAGATTGTGATATAATCTTGAAGATGTTGTGTTGTAATGCCTCTTTGTAATTCATCAATTAAATTCCAATAATCAAATCCCAAATTCCAAACCAGCTTATATTTGAGTTTGGTGCTTGAAATTTGAGTTTTTATGCTCGTATTACCTTAACTTGTCCATCATTGCTTAATTTTATAATGGATGATGGTTTGCTGGAAATTTTTTCGCGATGCAAATTTACAACATAGTCAACACCTTTTAAAACCTCAAGTGATATTTCTTTAAATGATTTTGGTGAAGGAGCCGTACTTATATTTGCGGATGTAGAAACAATAGCGCCATTAAATCTTCTTAACAGTTGAAAACAGAAATCGTCATTGGGAATTCTTATCGCTATGGAATTATCTTTCGCAATAAGGTTTTGTGCCAAATTTTGTGCGTCATCATAAATTATTGTAATGGGGTCTTCAGAAATATCAAAAAGATCAAAAGCGGCGTCAGGTATTTTTTTGACATATTTTTTGAGCATTCCATCATCAGCAACTAAACAAATTAATGCTTTACTATCATGGCGTTGTTTTAATTTATAAACCCTTTCAACAGCCTCAGTGTTTGTGGCATCACAACCAATGCCCCAAACAGTATCGGTAGGGTAGAGAATGAGTCCGCCTTCTTTTAGGGTTTTTAATGCTTTGTTTATTTCTTCATTCATGACTTAAAATTAATCAAAGTGAATCATTACTTAAATTTATAAACGCCCAATTTCTTTTTAATATTTTTAAATGTATAATTCCAATAAGATGATATAAAGTTAATAGTACTTTGAAATCGCCATTTTGTATAAGGAATTGTGTTTTCAATAATTAATTTTTTTTGTTCTGAATTGATTTTAATATTCTCGAATAATTCAGAAGCACTTACATGTCCATAACCGGAAAACTCATTTACCTTATTTTCCTGATGTATTATTGAAGCCCACACTGGTTTATTTTTTATTTGAATAACATTTTTTTCTCTTTTCCAATGAGAATGGCGAATAGCCCAAACTGTTTTCGGATTTTCGTTTTTTTCTATTAGCGAAATAAAAGGATTATACTGATCAAATCTTTTGCCAATTTTAATAGTTGGATGTGTTTGTATGGTATAACCATCTATAAAGTCTATAGCGGTAAACTGTTGTTTATTAAATCTTTTTTGAATTTCTTCTATATAATATTTACCAATACAGTCATCATTATCCATTCTACTTGTAATGATGTAATCTTCCTTTACATTTGCAACATATTCTTGAATTGAAGGAAGAAAAAGATCCATTCCATCTATAAAAAGTGGAGTGAAATTCTCCATTTTTGTTTTTAAATCTGCAATTACTTTTTTATATTTTTTTGGAGTTGTAATATCAAAAAAAACCAACCATTCAAAGTTTTTATTGGTTTGTGAAGCCACACTGTGAAAGCAAAAATCATTAAAAAGTTCAAATCGATTTTTATGCCATTCATCAGTAAGTACTGCTTTATTTTTTTTACTGGTTGTCCAATCTGATTTTCGCAGATTAAAACGTGTTATTAAAAAATGCTTGAACATATAAATATTAATTTTGGAAACTTATATTTGCAATGATACAAATTTCTATTAGAAATCATTAATTGCAACATACACTATTAAAATGCTTTTTAAAGACTTCTTTTGAATTATAGATTAACACTTTGAGATTGTTTTATGAAAGGAAAAGAATTTAAGTTTTTCAATAAAAATAATAGATCTATTAAATACGAAAATTTACTTTCTGAAGTAATTCATGATTTTGATAGTTATGAAGGTGGTGTTGGAAAAAGAAACATTATTAAAATAATTAATATTGAAGGGGTTGAATTAAATATTAAAGCCTTTAAAATCCCTAATTTAATCAATCAAATTGTATATAAATTTTTTAGAAAAAGTAAAGCACAACGCTCCCTTGAATATGCCAACAAATTAATAGAACTGCAGGTAGGAACGCCACAACCTATAGCTTATTTTGAGTTTACAAGTCCTTTTTTATTTAATAGAAGTTTTTATGTAAGTGAGCAATTGGATTGTGATTTAACCTATAGAGAGCTCACAACCAATTTTAATTATCCAGATTATGAGAACATTTTAAGAGCATTTACTAGGTTTACATATAGTTTGCACGAAAAAAATATTCATTTCTTAGATCATTCTCCAGGTAATACTTTAATTAAAAAGAATGGGAATACTTATGATTTTTATTTGGTTGATTTAAATAGGATGGAATTTAAACCGTTAGATTTTGAAACAAGAATTAAAAATTTTTCAAGACTAACTATTCATAAATCCATGATAAAAGTGATGAGTGAAGAATACGCAAAATCATCTGGTGAAGACTTTAATAAAATATTTGATTTAATGTGGAATGAAACGGAAGCTTTTCAGGAAAAAGTGCGACGAAAAAAGCAATTAAAAAAGAAATATTTAGGCAAAAAATAGGTCAGGTTTTTATCTTCCAAAGCCTGTAAAGTTTTACATATTTTAAAAAGGTAACATTATAGGTTTGCACACAAATAATCAAACCGTTTAAACCGTCTAAAAAGCCTAATCTTAAAAAATAAGCTTTAAAAAAGGCCCAAGAAGGTCTGAATATTATTTTAAATAAGGATGATTTTTTACCAAGTTTAAAATAGGCATTGGCCGCAATAGTTGAAAAGCGTTCTACTTTTAAATTATGTTCAGAATAATCCCTATAGATCCAATGTAATAAGTCACCTTTTAAATATCCGCTTTTCACATTTTTATCTAAAGTGTATCTATCATGTGGATTGATGCCTTTCCAACTTCCACATCCCTTTTTAAAAAGCCTTAATTTTCTATCAGGATACCAATCAGAATGTTTAATCCATTGTCCGCAATAATTATTTAATCTATTACAATAATAACCGTCAAATTGCCAATTTGATTTTACATTTATAATACTTGTTTTTAAATCTTCTGATAGAGCTTCGTCTCCATCAAGAGATAAAATATAGGGGTATTTTGCTAAAGTAACGGCGTAGTTTTTTTGTTCAATATACCCTTCAAAGGCGTGTTGAAAAAAAGAGACGCTAAATGCTTTGCAAATTTCAGGAGTTCTGTCGGTTGAAAATGAGTCTACTACAATAATTTCGTCAACAATACCAACTAATGAGCTTAGGCATTTTTCTAAATGTTCTTCTTCATTAAATGTGATTATTACTGCGGATACTTTAATCATCTATTTTTTTAATTCTATAGTAAAAGGCCTATTATAGCTTTTAAGGGTAAAATAATTTAATCGCTTTCTTACTTTATATTTCCGCACCAGATTCAGGGGTTTACTTTTTAAATAACTTTTATCCTGATGTAAAAAATTAATGGTAGCAGTAATTATACGTTCACTTGATTTTCCATCAAAATAAGGGTGTAAGTCCTTATTAAATAATGCTAATTCATTTATTATCTCAGGTGGATTAGAAAGTGCTTTAATGATAGCAGATTCAATTTGAGACGCTTCAGAAATATTAATTAAATATGGCTTTGGTATAAAATGATTAAAAGTAATTATTGGCTTTTCTTGCAATCCGAATTCTTGTATTGCAGAAGTTGTATCGGCAAACATAATATCTGCTTTTTTAAATAATGGAATTAAGTTGGTGGTATCATAAAACATGAAATTTTCATTGTTTAATGATTTCCATTTATTTACAATTTCTAATGGAATTTTAGGATGTAAGACCATTAAAAATTTAAATGCATCTGTATTTGCAAGCCTTTTAATCTCATTAAAAACATCATCATTATAGGCCAAACTCAATCTTTCAGTAAAGGTGGACGCTATAAAAATTGTAGGGATATTTTTTTTTGAATTTTTAGTAATTGGGAATAATGGATCTACTTTGCTCCAGCCAGTTTCTATAACTTCAAAATGTTTCAGCTTTTTTGAAATAGATTTAAATATAGAAGTTGTACTAGGTCCTTGAGTACAATATAAATCAAAAAGACCCCTGATTCTAAAGTGATCTTTTTTAAATGAACGCTTTTCAGCATTAAACCCATGAAATACTTGAACTTTTAAGCCTCTTAAAAAATCAGGAACACTATCTGTTGCCGTTAAAATAATATCGGGATTATATTCAATTACTTCCTGTATAGTCTTAAAAACATTATTTTTATTTTGCAAGGCTTTTGCAGTATCTTCTAAATCACTAAACCAATGAACGGTATAACCACGTTTGATAATTTCTTCTTCAAGAGGATTACCAATTGGTATGGCATAACTATATGATATGTAAATTAGAAACTTATACTGCATCCATTTTAGTTTACTTATACCGCCACATCATTCTCACGAAGCGCATTATTTAATGATGTTTTCTTGTCGGTACTTTCTTTACGCTTTCCTATGATTAAAGCACAAGGCACTTGAAATTCACCTGCGGGAAACTTTTTAGTATAACTTCCAGGAATTACTACAGAACGCGCAGGTACCCTGCCTTTCATTTCTATGGGTGAATCACCGGTCACATCAATAATTTTTGTACTCATTGTTAATACCACATTGGCCCCTAAAACAGCTTCGGTTTCAACACGCACGCCTTCAACCACAATACATCGAGAACCTATAAACGCGTTGTCTTCAATAATAACGGGAGCTGCTTGTAACGGTTCTAAAACACCACCAATACCAACACCACCAGATAAGTGTACATTTTTGCCAATTTGAGCACAACTTCCAACGGTAGCCCAGGTATCAACCATCGTACCTTCATCTACATAAGCCCCTATATTTACATAACTAGGCATTAAAATGGTTCCTTTTGAAATATAAGCGCCATGTCTGGCAACGGCATGTGGTACCACTCTAATGCCTTTTTCAGCATAACCCTTTTTTAAAGGAATTTTATCATGAAATTCAAATGGACCCACTTCAATAGTTTCCATTTTTTGAATGGGGAAATATAAAACAACGGCTTTTTTCACCCATTCGTTGACTTGCCAACCGTTTAACACAGGTTCAGCAACTCTTAATTTTCCGGAATCTAACAATGATATAACCTCACGTATGGCAGAAGTGGTATGCTTTTCTTTTAATAACGTTCTGTTTTCCCAGGCTTGCTCTATGGTTTGTTGTAATTGTGTCATGGTATGAATTCTTTTTTGGCAAATATAGTATCTATGTTTAAAATAAATAGTTTAAAGGTGTAATATAAATTCAATAAACGGTTGAAAAGCACTTGTTTTTGCAGATATTTTTTGAAAATTATCATGATTTTTATCTATTAAATAAATTTATTCATCGATTAAATGCATTTCATGCTTATTTGAGCGTTAAAATATTACGGATTGTCTATTCATCGTCAAAAAAATGCAATATATCTAATCATCGAATATCTAATGAGTTACAACTAATTTATTATGTATGACTATGAATGTGTACATATATTTGACTCATCAAAGAAACCCAAATCGATGAAAACAAATATTTACATATTCTTAATTTTATTACTTTCTTTTTCTGTAGCTCATGCTCAAGAAAATTCTTCTCAAGTAAAACAAGTAAAAGTTGTAACTGTTAATGAGTTACATGTAAATCCTTCAGTTTCTGAAATTACTATTATTCAAAACATTGGAACTTCAAAAATTGAAAATACAGCCTCTGAAAATTCCAGTAAAATTATTGCTCGCACGAATAGCGATATTAGAATTTATTTAAACCGTGAAAGAAACATTCAAAACATATATTTATTATTTCCTACAAAATATAAAGAAATACTAGCTTAATAATAAAAATTTATACTACAAAAAAGGTTGTCAATTATGGCAGCCTTTTTTTATTATCTATTTTTGCATAAAACTTGGGTTATGGCGCGCATATTGGCAATTGATTACGGCATGAAAAGAACTGGTATTGCAGTAACTGATGAATTTCAGCTTATTGCATCGGGTTTAACAACAGTTATAACAACGGAGTTAATTAAGTTTTTAGAAGACTATACTAAAATTGAAACTGTTGAATTATTTGTTATTGGTGAACCTAAACAAATGGATAATTCGCCTTCAGAAAGTGAAACGCTCATTATTCCATTTATTAAAAAGTTAGAAATTGTATTCCCAAATATAGCTATCAAACGGGTGGATGAACGCTTTACTTCAAAAATGGCTTTTCAGACTATGATTGATAGTGGATTGAAAAAGAATCAACGTAAAAATAAAGCACTTGTTGATGAGATTAGTGCAACCCTTATTCTTCAAAGTTATCTCTATTCAAAGTAAAACTTTTGCTGAATACTTTTTTTATTTAAATATGTACAATAATAGTTAAGTATTGTATTTTTGCATAAATTCTCAAAAAACAAGAATGATTTTACCAATAGTTGCTTACGGTGATCCAATTTTAAAAAAACTGGGAACATCAATTACAAAAGATTATCCCAATCTTGATCATCTTATTGTAAATATGTTTGAAACCATGTATAATGCTTTTGGAGTAGGTTTAGCTGCACCACAAATTGGGTTGGCAATACGTTTATTTATAATTGACACATCGCCATTTTCAGAAGATGATGATTTGTCCCCAGAGGAACAAAATGAATTAAAAGACTTTAAACGTGTTTTTATAAACGCGAAAATTATTAAAGAAGAAGGAGATGAATGGGCTTTTAATGAAGGATGCTTGAGTATTCCGGATGTGAGAGAAGATGTTATTAGACAACCAAAACTATATATGGAGTACCTTGATGAAAATTTCGATGTACAGATTGAGGAGTTTAATGGTTTAATTGCACGGGTTATTCAACATGAATATGACCATATTGATGGTATTTTGTTTACTGATAGACTTTCCACCCTAAAAAAACGATTACTAAAAGGGAAACTTACTAATATTTCCAAAGGCAAAATAAATGTTGACTATAGAATGCGTTTTCCAGATCAAAAAAAGAAACGATAATACTTGCATAACACTATCAAACAATTGATATTTGCCGTTTTTAAAAATAATTTATGGGCTTAGAAAAAATAATTGCGATTGCTGGAAAACCAGGACTTTATAAATTAGTTACGCAAACGCGGGCTGGTTTTATTGCCGAATCTTTATTGGATAACAAGCGCATGTCTGTAAGCGTTCAGCAAAATGTCAGCGTTTTAAGTGAAATTGCCATTTATACGCTAGCAGAAGAAGTGCCATTAAAGCAGGTGTTTTTGAATATTAAAGAGAAAGAAAATGGACAACCAACAAGTATAAGCCAAAAGGATAGTAAAGATAAACTGGAAGAATATTTCTTTAATATTTTACCTGATTATGATGAAGATAGAGTGTATGTGAGTGATATTAAGAAAGTTATTCAATGGTATAACTTACTTCAAAACCATAAATTACTTGATTTATTGGATGCAGATGACACTAAGAAATCAGACGAAGAAGAATAGACTATTTTTTAAACTAACGTGAATAATGTTTAAGTGTTATGATGTCACTTCGAGTTAAA